>Ga0302325_10001598_pt1 | contig 57278 bp, 49 predicted proteins | sample Palsa_T0_2_FD_201948 | JGI IMG/M metagenome (GOLD analysis project Ga0302325, IMG submission 201948) | Peat permafrost microbial communities from Stordalen Mire near Abisko, Sweden - Palsa_T0_2 | ecosystem: Environmental > Terrestrial > Soil > Palsa > Peat permafrost | place: Sweden: Abisko... | reverse complement strand
CACCCCGTCTAGCAAGGACCTCTAAGCCGGGCTTCGGCCCTGCCTCGGGCCGCCCGACACGCGCGTGCCTCAGCCGCCGCGCCCGCCGTGGCGCTTTCCCTTCCCAGAAAAGGGCTTCCCCGGGGGCGAGTCTCCGAAGCTACGGCGCGCCGCCATCTGGGCGCTGCAGCTCGGTGCTGTCCCCTGTCCGGTGGTCTGAAATCTGAAAGCGGAGGAAGGCATGCACGGCCTTCAACGCCTCGGCATCCGCAGTCCGGATGACCACCTGGGCGCCGCGCTCGGTGTCCTCCACTTGGTAGCGGATGCGTGCATGGAGACGCTTCAGGGTGGACGCGCCGGGCGGCGTGCGGCCGTGGATGAACATCGGCATCGCGAAGTCCCCCCGCGAGAACGCACCGGCGATGTGCGCCATGTGATGACGAATGGACTCACGGGAGTCCACGTCGGCCGCATCCAGCGCTTCGGCGGAGATGGCGCCTCCATCGGATGTGAGAAGGAAGTGGTGCGCCGTCTTCTCGTGGTCAAACCCCATCCCTTGGTCGCCCCGTTGGTCGACGGCTGCGGCGTGCGGACAGGCTTCGGCGCTGCCAAAGAGGAGAGAAAGCAGAATGAGCGAGGTCATGGAGAGGCACTCCGACGCGAGAAGGGAGGTCGAGCAGGCACGGGCAAGCCTTGCTCGGCGAGCGCGTCGAGCAGCCCAGCCCGCTGGCCCAGGCCGCTGCCCGCAAGACGCGTCTGCCAGGTGACGAGGATGGCCTCGAGTGCGTCGCGAAGCTGCTTCAGCTCGCGCAGCCGAATGTCCAGCGCTTGCAGCTTTGCACTTGCCAGTGCGTAGACTCTTCGGCACGGGGTGCCCCCTCGTCGGCGTTCGACGAGAATTTCGGTGAGCTCGCCGAGCGAAAATCCAAGGCGAAGCGCGGTCTGGATGACTCGCACCTGCTGCTCGGCGGAAGGCGGAAACCGACGCGCCCCACCAGCCGAGCGCGGTGCGAGAGGGAGAAGCCCGAGACTCTCGTAGTGCCGAAGAGAGTCGGGGCTCAGTCCGGTGCGTCTGGCAAGTACCCCAATCGGCAGTCCAGAAAGTGACATGCCGGCATTCTGCAACCTGGAACCCGTTCCAGGGTCAAGCGGGCCCTGTTGCCAGCTCCCCAAAAGCGCCAACCGCAGGGGGTTGGACACCTTCGGTCCCTCAGACGCTCAGCTTTTCCCCGTCGTACAGCCCATCGAGGATGGATTGGTACTTGAGGGTGCAGGCCTTGCGCTTCACCTTCAGGGTGGGCGTGAGCTCGCCGGTTTCCTGGGTGAAGTCGTGGTCCATCACCGCGAAGCGCTTCAGCTGGTTGTAGGGCGGCTCGTGCTGGTTGAAGTCGTCGATAATAGCCTGGACGGCCTTGTGGATTTCGGGCCGCTTGGTCAGCTCGGCGTAGTCCTTCGCCGGCGGAACACCAGCGGCTTCCAGCACCTTCTTCGCCACGTCCTCGCTGATGGTGATGAGCACCACCAGGTACTTCCGCTTGTCGCCATACACCATGGCCTGGCTGATGAGGGGCCGTGTCTTGAGTGAGTTCTCGATGTTTTGCGGGGCGACATTCTTGCCGCCCGCGGTGACGATGATGTCCTTTTTCCGGTCGGTGATGCGCACGCAGCCGTCCGGGTCGATTTCGCCGATGTCGCCGGAGCGGAACCAGCCGTCCTGGGTGAGGGCCTCCTGGGTGGCTTCCGGGTTCTTGTAGTAGCCCACCATCACACCCGGACTGCGGATGAGAATTTCTCCGTCGGGGGCAATCTTCAGCTCGGCGCCCGGCATCGGCGGTCCGACGGTGCCAATCCGCTTCTTCCCGGGCCGGGTGATGGTGGCCGCCGCCGACGTCTCGGTGAGTCCATAGCCCTCCAGCACCTGGTAGCCGAGCAAGTCGAAGAAGTAGGCAATCTTCTGTGAGAGCGGGGCGCCCCCCGAGACGAAGAGACGCATGTGCCCGCCGAGCTTCTTGTCGAGCGTGGCGCGCACCTTGGAGAAAACGAGCCGCTGCGCCAGGGCGAAGGAGAGCGAGCTGTACTCGCGGCCTTGCACCCGCGCGTTGACGTAGTCGTCGAATTGGCGCATCGCCCAGCGGAAGAGCACGCCCTTGAGGCCCTTGGCCGAAGAGCCATTCCCGACGACGCCCTCGTACACCTTCTCGAAAATACGCGGGACGGACGGGAGGATGGAGGGCGACGTCTCTGCCAGGTCCGCCATCAGCTTGTCCGTGCCCCGGGAGAACACCATCCGCACACCCAGGCTCAGCCAGACCGCCTTCACCACCTGGGCAAAGCTGTGGGCCAGGGGCAAGAAGAGCATCACCGAGTCGTCCGGATTCATGATGCCAGCCTGAGCTGCAGCGCTGGCCTGGTAGGCCCAGTTCCCGTGGGTGAGCTGCACCCCTTTGGGGTTTCCGGTGGTGCCCGAGGTGTAGATGAAGAGGCAGGGGTCAGACATCTTGATGGCCGAAAGACGCGTCTCGAAGCCCTTGGGGTCCGACTTCTCCAGGGCATCCCCCTTGGCGATGAAGTCCTTGTAGGCCACCTCTCCGGCTCCCACCGGGCCTTCGAAGACGACGACGGCCTTCACCGCCGGCGCCCGGGCCAGGCACGCCCGCACGCGGCTCAGCCGCCCCGGCTGCTTGCCGTCCTTGACGTCGTCATCGACGAAGAGAAGCGCGCTGCCGGAGTGCTCCAGGACGTACTGCACCTCGTCCGGGGTGTTGGAGGCGTAGATGGGGATGGTGACGCCCCGGGCCGCGGAGACGGCCAGGTCGACGACGCACCAGCGCAACGAGGTGCCGGCGAAGACGGCCACCCGGTCGCCGGGCTTGACGCCCTGGGCCACCAGGGCCGCGGAGAGACGACGGACCTCCGCCAGGATGGCGCCCCAGGTGACGCTCTTCCAGGCGCCACCCTCGTACACGGTTGCCCCCACCACGTCCGGGCGGGCAGCCCGGGCCACGAGGAGAGCCACCAAATTCTGCTGCGCCGTCACCGGCGCCATCTGCTGCTCGGCTCGCATCGGCTTTCAGTGCTCCTTGTCCATCTCCTCAGTGATTTTGCGGCCCATGCCTTTCACCCGCCGCTCCTCGGGTGGGTCGTCGGGTACGCTGCCCTGCTCGACTTTAAAAAGCGTTGCCCGGGCGGCGTTCTTGTCCCCGTCCTTCCACTGCGTCTCGGCCAGCCAGGCCATGGCCCGCAGCGCGTTGGGGTCCAGGGCAAGGGCCTTCTTCAGCCAGTCGGCCGACTTGCCGAGGTTGCGCTTGGGCCAGGGAAGCTCCCAGTAGTACCGGCCCTTCACCGCTGGGGGCGCGGCGTGGGCGAACTTCGGGTCGATGTTGATGGCCTTGTCCAGGCGGTCGTTGAATTTGGACTCCAGCCCCTGCCCCAGCGCGTTGAGGATTCCCACCGCCTGGCTGTAGGAGCCAATGCCGGCCGCGGCGAAGTAGTAGCCCTCCACCGCTCCCGGCTTGGCGCGGGCCGCCTTGTCCCCGAAGTCCCAGGTCGCCTGGCCCAGCACCTTCTTCTTCTCGTTGTCGGCTTCGCCATCGCCGGCCCACAGCCGGATGCGGGCCGCGCGCCACAGGATGCCGAAGTCCTCGGGGTGCTGGCGCGCGGCGTCGGCCGTCACCGCCAGCAGCTGGTCCTGCACGCCCGGGTCCTCCCGGTGCGCCCAGAGCGCGTCCATCTCGGCGTAGCCGGGGACGGAAACCGCGGGCGGGGCCTGGCCGGCATCGAGGGCATCGGCCGCGAGCGCGACCACCGGACAGAGGAGAGACAGAAGGGCGAGGCGGTGCATGGTGCGCGGGCGTTTAGCACGGCCCGCGCAGCCGCTCCATGCTTGCTGCCGCAGGCCCCTGAAGACTTTCGCCTACCCCCCACGTCCAGCGACAGCAGCCTCGGACAGAGCGAGGCCCGGGGGGCTTACGCCGCGTCGGCGGCCAGGTCCTGCTCCTGGTCCTGGTTGAAGGCCGAGAGGTAGCGGGCGAGGAAGTGCTTGGTCTTCAGCTCGACCTGCCGGACGCGCTCCCTGGAGACGCCCCAGCGCTGGCCGAGCTCCTCGAGGGTCCGCGGCTTGTCCTGGGTGAGTCGCTCCTGGACGATGTCCCAGCCCAGGTCGCCAATCCGCTTCTTCACCTTGGCCAGCGCCGCCTGGACTTCCTCGTCCTGCTCCTTGCCAATAAAGGTGTCCTGCGGGCCGGCGCTCGGTTCCTCCAGCCGTTCGAGGAAGGTGGTCTCCCCGTCCTCGTCGATGGTGACGTCCAGGCTGAAGTCCACCATGCTGCCGCGCTCGGACTCGCCCCCGCGGACTTGGCTTCTGTTGTCCTTCAGGTAGCGGGTGATGTACGCGCGAATCCACCACACCGCGTAGGTGGCGAAGCGGACATTCTTCTTGGGGTCGAAGTGCTCGATGGCCTTCATCAGGCCGACGTTCCCCTCCTGCACCAGGTCGTCCAGCCGAGCGCCGCGGTGGGCGAACTTTTTCGCCACCGACACCACGAAGGCCAGGTTGCATTCGGCGAGCGTTTCCCTCGCCCGCTCGTCCCCCTTGTGGGCCCTTCGCGCCAGCGCGTACTCCTGCTCTCGCGTCAGCTGTGGGCGGCTGCCCATCTGCCGCAGATAGGGCGCGATGTTTTCGCGGGGGAAGCTGCTCGCCATCTTGACCGACCTCCGAAAGGACTCAACCTAAGACACGCCGGCGACCCGGCAACCCATGGGCAACGTTAGGAACGACGCGTTCCCCGGGCCTGTGTACTCAGACGTCCGAGGCGCCATTGCGTTTCCACACATTCGCCCCAGACCCCATGCGGTTCGCTCATGACTCCCATTCCGGGGAGTCATCGGCTAAGCCCTTGAAGTCACGAGACTTGGAAAATCTTCCCAGGATTCAGCAGGCCCTCTGGGTCAAAAACCGCCTTGAGCTGCCGCTGCAGCTGCAGGACGCCTTCGGACTGCTCGAGGGGCAGGAGGTCCCGCTTGGCGAGGCCTACCCCGTGCTCGCCGGTGATGGTGCCCCCCACCGAGACGGCCAGCTCCGCCATGCGCCGGAGCGCGACTTCCACCTTCGGCCGCTGGTCCGGGCTGTCGAAGAGGATGTTGGCGTGCAGGTTCCCGTCACCGGCGTGGCCGTAGGTGGCCACCGTGAGGCCGAGCTCGACGCCCATGGCCTTGAGCCTGTGGATGACTTCCGGGATGGCCGAGCGCGGCACGGCAATGTCCTCGGACAGCTTGAAGCGTGCCAGTGAGCGCAGCGCGGTGCTCACCGTGCGCCGCGCTGCCCAAAGCTTCTCTCGCTGGGCATCGCCCTCGGCCAGAAGCGTCTCCTGGGCTCCATGCGCAGCGGCAATCTCTCCCAGCTGTGCCAGCTCGGCGAAGACGGCGTCGGCTTGGTTGCCGTCGACTTCGGCCAGCACCGCGGCGCCGGCGCCGGGTGGGAAGTTGAAGCCCTTGCCGTCCACGGCCCGGATGGACACCTCGTCGAGCAGCTCCAGCGTGCGGGGGAGGATGCCGCCCGCCAGCACCGCCGTCACCGCGCGCGCCGCCTCCTGGACGTCGGAGAAAATGAGCAGCGCCGTCTGCACCACCTTGGGACGCGGCAAAAGCTGCAGTGTCAATTCAGTGGCGATGCCGAGGGTGCCCTCGCTCCCGACGAGGAGGCCGACCAAGTCATAGCCGGCGACGCCTTTGATGGTTTGCCGGCCCACCCTCAGCACCTCACCGCGAGGCATCACCCACTCCATCCCCAGGACGTAGTCGCGGGTGACGCCATACTTCAGCGCCCGGGGGCCGCCGGCATTCTCCGCCACGTTGCCCCCGAGGGTGCACCACTCCCAGGAGTTGGGGTCCGGCGGGTAGAAGAGTCCCACTTCCTCGGCGGCCTTCATGAAGTCCCCGGTGATGACGCCCGGCTCCACCACCGCCGTGAGGTCCTCCACGCTCAGGCGCTTGATGGCCTTCATCCGCTCCAGGCTGAGCACCACCCCGCCCTCGATGGGCATCGAGCCCCCGGACTTCCCGCTCCGGGCGCCGCAAGGCGTGACGGGCACGCCGTGCGCCTGGGCGGTGCGCAGCACGTGGCTCACCTGGGCGGTGGTCTCTGCCAGCACCACCAAGTCTGCCGGGGTGGTGCCGAGGTCCGACTCGTCCCGGCCGTAGTCGGCCAGCGCGTCGGCATCCGTGCGCAGCTGCTGTGGGGACAGCATTTTCAGGAGCGCTCGGGCACAGGCCTCGAGCTGGGCGCGCGAAGCTCGACTCATCCGAACACCTCCAGCAGGCTGCCACTCATGGCCAGCGGCGCCTCGGCACAGAGAAAACGCACCACGGTGGCCACCTCGTCCGGTGCCATTCTGGGGACGTAGTCCGAGCCGTGCAGCATCTCGGTGTCGGTGCTGCCCGGAAGCACCCCCGCCACCAGGACGCCTTTCCCCTTCACTTCCTCGGACAGCGCACGGGTCAGGCCATTCAGCCCCCATTTGCTCGCGCAGTAGGCCGCCATGCCTGCCGTCCCCAGCGTCCCGCTGATGGAGGAGACATTCACGAGCCGCCCCCAGCCCCGCGACACCATGGCCGGCAGGAGCCGGCGGGCCAGGTAGAAGGGCCCGGCGAGGTTGACGGCCAGCACCCGCTGAAAGTCCGCGTCGGTGGTGTCCTCCAGCGGCCGGCGCAGCGCAATTCCGGCGTTGTTGACGAGCACGTCCACCGCGCCCAGGGCGCGCCCGACCTCGGCCAGCGCAGCATCGACCGCTGCCGGACTGGCCACGTCACAGGCCACAGCGTGGGCCCTGGCTCCCGAGGCGCGCAGGGCATCGGCCACCGGGGCCGCGCCGTCGAGGCGGGTGGACAGGACGGCCACCGCCGCGCCCTCCTCCGCCAGCGCGCGGGCAATGGACTGGCCAATGCCACGCGAGGCGCCGGTGACGAGCGCCACCTTGCCGCTCAGGCGCTTGGCAGACGTCACCTTCCGGCGCCTCTGGAGGCGGCGATGCGCACCCACAGCTCGCGTCGCAAAGCGCCATCCTTCCGCAGCGAACCGGTGTAGGCCTCCGAATGCGTCACCGCGTCCGACTGCTCCTCTCCCCGGACGCGCAAGCAGGCCTGGTGCGCCTCGAGCACGCAGGCGGTGGCCGGGCTCCCCAACTCGGTGGCGAGCGCGCTGGCCACCGAGCGGGCCAGGGTCTCTTGAAGAATGAGTCTGTGGGCCAGCGTGTCCAGCAAGGCACCGAGGCGCCCGAAGCCCACCACCCGCCGCCCTGGCACGTAGGCCAGGGTGGCCCGTCCCTCCACCGGCAACAGGTGGTGGGGGCACATGGAGTGGAAATGCAGCCCCGTCACCACCACCAGCTCGCCGCGCGAGCCCGACGGCGCCGGGTACGTCTCCGCCAGCGCCTCTGCTGGCGTGCGCGCGTAGCCGTCGAGAAAGCCCGAGGCCCAGGCCCTGGCCACCCGCGCCGGCGTCTCCTGGAGCTCAGCACAGGTAACGTCCATCCCGGCGGCGGATAGGAAGTCCGCCACCGCGCGCTGCATGGCCGCGACGTCCGGCGCCCGGCCCTTCTTCAATCTGGCCGGTAGCTGACGCAGTACTCGGGCGTTTCCCACAGACGGAGCTCCTTGAGCTCGGGGATGGCCGGCGCGAGCCGGTCCCACATCCAGACAATCACGTTCTCGGCGGTGGGGTTGTCCATGAAGTCATTGAGGGTGTGGTGGTCGCACTGGTTGAGCGCGAGCTCCCAGGTTCTCGTCCTGAGCACCTCGAAGTCGAGAATCATCCCGTCGCGGGGGTTGGGTGTCCCGGTGGCGATGACTTGCAACCGGTAGTTGTGACCGTGCATCCGGTTGCACGGTCCGTCGTAGTACGGGAGCCGGTGCGCGGAGCAGAAGTGAAAGTCCACCGAGAGGTCCATCGGCATGGTGCGTGACTCGTCCTTAGCGGGGCCCTGGTAAGAAAAAATAGCGAAGCGCGCGGGCCCCTTCTCGAGTGTAGCGCCCACCGGGGTGCAATTGCCCTCTCCTCGGCAATTCTTGCGCCGACCTCCCCCCCTCGGGGTTGGCGCACGAAGCCGACCCCTTCGTCCTGACGCCAGGGTGCGGCGCCTCAGTTCTCACCCATTCCGCACTCTCGCCTCGAGCGCCGCGACTCGAAGCCCTCCCGCAGCTGGGATTGGCTTGCCGGCAGGGAAGGCAAGACGTGCTGACGCCACCGCGGTTGACGGTGACGACTGGGCGAGCACGACGCTTTCAGCGAATGGCGGCGCTGATGCGCTTGAATTCCGGGCTTCCCGCTTCGCCGAGCAAGTCGAAGAGGGCCGTCTCCACGGTGGACACCATGGCCCCGGCGTCGGCGGCGAGCTGGAGACCCACCCGGCCGTCCACCTCGAAACGGGACAAGACGGCATCGGCACACACCACCGGAAGGAAGCCGTCCTCGGCCAGTTCGCGCACCGTCTGGTAGACGCAAATGTGCGTCTCCATGCCGGCGACGAGCACCTGCCGGCGGCCACGCAGCTGCGCACGGACGCGGTCATCCGCCGCGCTAAAGCGCAGCTTCTCCACCGCCACGAGGCCCGCCAGGCGCTCCCGGAGAAGGGGCACCGTCGGTCCGAGACCCTTCGGGTACTGCTCAGTGAAGACAATGGGAAGGCCAAGGACGCGGGCCCCCTCCACCAAAGCGGAGGTGCGGTTGAGCATCCGCTCCAGCGCCTCTTTGGGCATGGCGGCGGCCAGCTTCTCCTGGACGTCCACCACCAGGAGGGCGGCCTCGGTGCGCTGCAGTCGAAAGCCACTCATACCGCGTACCCCATGGCGCCGGCCTTCTCCGGCGCCTGCGGGTCCAGCATGACGTTGACGCAGGCCACTGTCCCGCTGGACACCGCGCGTTCCAGCGCCGGGCGGATGGCCTTGGGCTCGGTCACCAGCTCCCCGTGGCCGCCCAGGGCCCGCACCACCTCGTCGTACCGGGTGGGGGCAAGCAGCGTGGCCGGCGACTTCTCCGGTCCGAACATCGCCAGCTGGGGAATGCGAATTTGCCCCCAGGCAGCATCGTTCCCCACCACGCACACCATGGGCAGTTTGAAGCGGAGTGCGGTGTCGAAGTCCATGCCATTGAGGCCGAAGGAACCGTCCCCCTGGATGACCCACACGTCGCGCTCAGGGTGCAGAAGCTTCGCGGCGATGGCGAAGGGCGCCCCCACGCCGAGGCAACCCAAGGGGCCCGGGTCGAGCCAGCGTCCAGGCCGCTTGAGGGAGATGACTTTCGCCGCCATGGCCACCCAGTTCCCGCCGTCGGCAACGAAGATGGGGTCCCGCGTCCCGGCATTGGCCACCTCGGACATCTCTCGCGCCAGCCGGTAGTGGTGGATGGGCACCTCGTCGTTCTTGCACCAGACGTCCAGAGCCGCCGCCTTCTTCTGCTCGCTGCTCCGCAGCTCGGCCAGGTAGGCGGTGCGCTTGGCGTGCGGGGCGCCCGCGGCGAAGGCCTCCAGGGCGGACGCGCTGTCCGCGATGAGGCCCACGTCCACCGCGCGGTTGCGGCCAATCTCCACCGGGTCCACGTCCACCTGCACCACCTTTGAGGCCGCGCTGAAGGTGGGTTCGGCGCCGTAGTTGAGTCGAAAGTCGAAGGGCGTCCCGATGACGAAGACCAGGTCCGAGCCGGTGAGCGCCTCCTTGCGGGTGTGCTGGAAGAAGAGGGGGTGCTCGGGCGGCAGGCACCCCCGCCCTGCCCCATTCAGGTACACCGGCACCTGGGCCCGCTCGGCGAAGCGGGCCAGGGCCTCCCAGGCCCCGTCCCACCACACGCTCGAGCCGGCGATGCACGTGGGCCGTTCAGCGGAGGCAAGCAGCGCCATCGCCCCCTCCACGCCCTTGGGGTCTGGAGGCATCCGCGCCGACGTCCGGTACTGGGTGGGCATCTGGAGGGAGGACTCGTCCACGGCGTTGCAGAGGACGTCCCAGGCCAGCTCGAGGAAGACCGGCCCTGGGCGTCCGGAGAGGGCCACGCGGAAAGCCTTGGCCAGATAGAGCGGGACGAGCTCCGGGCTCGGCACGCGGTCGCTCCACTTGGAGATGCGGTGGAAGAGGTCCACCTGCTCCATCTCCTGCAGGCTGCCGCGACTCTGGTTGAACATCGGCGCGGCACCTCCCAGGAGCAAGAGGGGGGAGCTGGCCGCATGCGCGTTGGCCACGCCGGTGAGGGCGTCGGTGACCCCGGGGCCGGCCGTCACCACCGCCACCCCGAGGGAACGCGTCATGCGGGCGTAGGCGTCGGCAGCGTGGGCCGCGGCCTGCTCATGGCGGGTGTCCACCACGGCGATGCCCTCCTCCACGAGCCCGGCGTAGATGGGAGCGACATGCAGGCCGCACAGGGTGAAGACGTGGCGAACGCCCTCGGCCTTCAACATCCGGGCAACCAGTTGACCGCCGGTGACCATCGCCATGGTGTGTGCTGTCCTAGCCCCTGTGCTCCCCCAATTCCAAGCGCTCCTTGGCTGTGCCGCCGCCATCGCCCCGCGCCTGACGGCGCTGGCCGCCCAAGGCGGGCTGGCCGTCACCCGCGCCGACGGCAGCACCCAGCCCATCCCGGTGGGCGCGACGCCGGTGGTGCTCGCTGCGGCGGAGGTGGCGGCGCGCCGCGACGTCGCAGCCCGCATCGCCTCGGCTGGCTTCAAGATGGCCCAGGCGGTGGTGCAGAGCCCGGAGAGCGCCTGGCTTCTGGACTCCCTCGGGCCCATCGAGGCGCGAATTGTCAGCAAGGCGGCGCCGTCCCTCTCTGGACTGGCCATTGCGCGCGTGGACTTCTTCACCGCCGGCCGCCTGGCAGCGCTCGAGCTCAACGCCACCATTCCCGCCATGCCTGGCTATTCCGATGTCGCGGCGGAGGCCTACCTGGACGCCGTGGGCGAGCACGCCGGGCTCGGTCAGAAGGAGCGAGCGCGGCTAAAAGCGCGCAACGGCAGCAACGTCTCGGCGTTGCACCAGGCCCTGCTGCAGGCGTTTGCCCTGGCCCGCGGCGGCGCCCGGCCCGAGCGCATCGCCCTCCTCTGCCGCCGGGCCGATGCCCAGCTCAGCGAGGTGGCCTACCTGGCGCAGCGCTTCGGGGCCCTGGGGACAGAGGCGGAGGTGGTTTACCCGGATGAGCTCTCCGGCACCGACGCCGTGCATGCGCGTGGCAAACGCTTTGACCTCGTCTACCGCCATCTCTTCATCCGCAGGTTAGACGAGGCGCCCAACCCCTGGCTGGAGGCGCTCTTCAGCGCCCCGGAGCGTTTTGGTGCGGTGCTGCTCAACGGGCCGGCGGCCCATGTGGAAACCAAGGCCAACTTCGCTCTCCTGTCCCGGGCGGTTGTGGAACCGGGCCTCTTGGCGCGCGCCCGGCTCACTCCTGGCGAACTCGACGCCATCCGAGAGACGGTCCCCTGGACGCGGAGGCTGCTCGGTGGGCCGGCCCTCGACCCGGACGGAGTCGCGGTCGGCGACCTCGTCACGCGCGTCGCCTCGGAGCCGGCGCGCTTCGTCCTCAAGCGGGCCTGGGACTATGGCGGAAAGGCCGTCTTCGTCGGCAGCCACGCCACCGACGTGGGCTTCGCCGAGCGGGCCAGGGCCGCCTTCGGCCAGGAGCTCGACTGGCCGGCCGTGGTGGAGGCGGCGGCCGCCGACACCCGCGGGGGAGGCTTCATCGTCCAGGAGCGCGTGGAGGTCCCGCTCGAACGACACTGGATGGCGAGTAGCGCCCGTGTCGCAGAAGTGGAGTTGTACGTCGACTACTCGGCTTTCTGCTCGGTGGGCCTTCTGGAGCAACCCCCTTGGGGAGGCGTGGTGCGGGGCTCCGCCTCGCCCATCGTCAACATCCTGGGGGGCGGTGGGGTGCTTCCGGTCCTCACCAGCGAGGTGGCAGAGGTACTGGAGGGCGCGTTGGCGGCGCCCGTCGGCCCGGCTCAGCACCGCTGAGCGGGTGCCCATGCGCTGAGCACCCATTCAGGCAAGGTGCGCAGCGGGAATCTGTTCTGCCGGTGGAGCGCGCAAACTGTTGCTGGTCCTCCGGCGTCCCCCGGGCAACATGCTGCAGGCCATGGCGTCCATCATCGGCATCGTCGGGGGACTCGGCCCTGAGGGCACGGTCCACTACTACCGAAAGCTCGCACAGCACTTCGCCGCGACCCTCCCGGAAGAAGAGAGACCAGGAATCCTCATCGACCATCTCTGGATTGACCGTTTCGCGCGGCTGCTTCGTGCCGAAGCCGACGACGAGATACGCCTGCTCCTCTCCGCTTCCCTGCTCCGCCTTCACAACGCGGGCGCCGACCTGGCCCTGGTGGCCTCCGTGACCCCGCACATGTTTCTCGCTGCGCTAAGGAAGGAGTCGCCCGTCGAAATCGTCGACCTGGTCGAGGAGACGCAGCAGGAGGTGATTGCTGCTGGCCACCGCACCATTGGATTGCTTGGTACGCGACTCACCCTGACGCGGCCCTTTTTCAGGAGCGGATTCGAACGGGCTGGCATCCGAGTCGTCGTGCCTGACGAGGACGGGATGAAGCACCTGGACGGCTTGATTTTTGGGCCGCTCGCCTCCGGTACGAAGACGCCGCAGATGAGACACGAGCTCGCCGAGCTCATCCGAGGCATGACGGCCGGGGAGAAACTCGAGGCACTCGTTGTCGCCTGTACGGACCTGATGGACCTCATCGACCCGAAGTACCTCCTGGTGGACCCCATCGACTGTCACATTCGGCTGGCCGCGCGGACGCTGGCCAGGCGGCAAAGACGGAGCTGAGCGCTTTCCTGAAGAGGAACCCTTCATGGGGATTCGAGCGCTTGGCCGGAGGGCGTCCTCCCTTCGGCCTCACGCACCGGCGGTTTTGACGGCACTGAAAGCGGGAGTGCGTCTTGTCCGGAATGCGTTATGAGAGTGGGGCGAAGCCCTGGCGGCCCAGAGTCGCCCGGGCGGTACCCTTGGAGAGAAACCATGCCTTTTGAAACCACCGACTTCCGCACCCCACCGAGCCAGGTCGCGGTCGGCCAGGCCGCGCGCGGCTTCATGGCGGGCGTCTACCGTTGGATGACGGTCGGCCTCGGCCTGACGGGCCTGGTGGCCTTTTACCTGGTGAGCAACCCCCAGCTGTTGTCGCAGGTGTGGGGCTACAAGTGGGTGCTTTTCATCGCACAGCTCGGCCTGGTGCTCGTGCTGTCGGCCGGCGCGACCCGACTCTCCTTCGGCACGGCAGCTGCCTTGTTTCTGGCCTACGCCGCCCTGACGGGCGTGACGTTTGGAGTCCTCTTCTACGCTTACACCACCACCTCCATCGCCAGCGCCTTCCTGGTCACGGCGGGGTCCTTCGCGGCGCTGAGCGTCTACGCCAACGTCACCAAGCGGGAGCTCTCCGGCTGGCGCACCTTCCTCTTCATGGGGCTCATCGGCGTCGTCATCGCCAGCATCGTCCAGGCGTTCTGGCCGAACCCGATGCTCAACTTCATCATTGGCTGCGCCGGAGTGGTGGTCTTCGCCGGCCTCACTGCGTACGACACGCAGAAGCTGCGCAACTACGCGCTGCAGGGTGGGGGCGTTGCGGCGCTGAGCATCGTCGGCGCGCTGACGCTGTACCTGGACTTCATCAACCTCTTCATCTCGCTGCTTCGAGTCTTCGGCCGCCGGAACTAGCGTCCGCACGGCTCGAGGCGCCTCCAGGCCTTCACCCGGGCGCGCTCGCAGAAGCCGGCGAGCTGCGGCGGGACGTCGCCTTCGCCCAACACGAAGACTTCGTCGAGGCGGCCGAGCTGCGCTGGAGTGAAGGCCAGCAGGTTTGCCGGAAGCTCCTCGCCTGGCCGGTAGTGCACCGCGAAGTGCGGTGAGTCCGCCATCAAGGTGTGGCCCACGCCTCCCCGGCTGGCGGTTACCCACTCACCCAGATGCTCGAGGTACGGCAGCCTTGTCCCGGGGAGGGCGCTTCTTTCGAGCACCAGGGTGGCGTGCCGGTCGGCGGGACCCGCGCGTTCCACCTCGGTGAGTCCGGCCACCGCCTGGCGCATCCGGTGGTGGAACACCGCCGTCTCAGCGAGCGAGGCCAGACACAGAGTGCAGAGAGCCGCCCTCCAGAAACGCGGGAGGCCATTGATGTCGGCCATCATGACCGCCGCCAGCCCGATGAGCGAAGGGAGGCGCACATCGGCCAGGTTGAAGCCCGCCGCCCCGGCATAGAAGGACTTGGGGCAGAGGATGAAAAGCAACACCACCGCCATCAGCGCGGCGATGGCTTCTCGGGACTCCAGTCGCCGCCTCCGCCAGGCGAGCGCAACGCACACCGAGGCCACCAGCAGCGGGAGGGCCACCGAGAGCAAGCCCTCGGCGCGAAAGTAGCGGAAGTACCAGGCGGGGGTATGCGCATAGACGTCGTAGAACGGCTGGAGTTCACCCGAGCGGCCACCCACAGCGACCACCGCCGGGAACGAAAGAAGGATTGGCCCGGCAGCTCCCAGAAGTGCCAGACGGAGCGCGCGTGCCCGGAAGTGCTGCGCTGCCACCACTGCTCCAACCACCGCCAACAGGACGCAGAAGACGAAGAGGTGGGTGAGCCAGGTCGCGAGCATCCCGACTACAAAGAGGGCCCGAAAAGTCCGGCTCTTGCCATCGAGAGCGGCGCAGAAGGCGGCGAGCGTCAACAGGCCCAGGTCGCGCGCGAGCAGTTCCGAGAGAAAGCCGTACCAGTAAGAAACGCCGAAGGCGAAAGGCAATGCCAGCAGCAGGGTCAACTCCGGCCGCCCGAGGCGGCGGAGGAGCAGCAGGCTGGCCACGGCATAGAGCTCCAGGCAGACGAACCAGGCCAAACGCGCCGCCACCGCGCCATCGGCCAGAAGCGCGACCGGGAGGAAAAGCCAGTGGACCAGCCCATACCCAGACGTCCAGCGGACGTCGAAGACCTGGCTTACCAACGCCTCGCCCCGGACGAGTCCGGCCAGGGTCTCGAGCTGCGCGGCCTGCGCGGGCAGGTCCACCACCGGCGGCATTCCCGCGCTGAGAAATGCGGCCAGCAATGTCCATGCAGCCAGAAGCAGCGCGGTGACAGCATGTCGCGAGGCGGCAGCCGGGCTGTTCTCGCTGGCCATGCGGCGGCCGAGGCTACGGGGGTTATTCGGCGACATCCACTCTACGGGCCGGCAGCCTGCGTCCTGCACGCCGCGATGCCGAAACGGAAGGACGCGGTGGGCACGCCGCGCGAGGGCCTCTTTGCTTATGCCTTCTTGGTCAGCCGGGCGACGGCGTCGCGTAGCAGGCGCTGCGCGCGCGGTGAGTGAAACGTCGCCACCCAGCTGGCCGCGTCCGTCGCCGCCCCAGCCTCGGTGATGCTGGCCAGCACCGGGCGGCGGAGGGATGCCTTCACCTGGGCGAAGGCGAGCGGTGGGAGCTCGCTGAGGTGTCGAGCGCGCTGCAGGGCAAGCTCGAGAAGCCGCCCCGGGTCCGCCACCTCGTGGACCAGGCCCAGCCGGAGGGCCTCCTCGGGAAGGAAGAGCCCGCCCTCGGCGGCCACCGGGAAGAGCGAGCTGGCGGGCAGCTGGAAGCGCAGGGTCTCCACCACCGACACCGGAAGGCCGATGCCGAGGCTCACCTCGTTGAGGCCGATGCGGCCCTGGCCGGAGGCCATCACCCGCTGGTCCGCCTGAAGCGCCAGCACGCATCCGCCGGCGACGGCATGCCCGTTCACCGCCGCGACCACCGGCCACGGCAGCGTGAAGATGCGCACCATGGTGTCCACGAAGCGCCGGATGAAGGCGGTCAACTCCCCGGTGCCGAGGTCAACGAGGGCTGGCAGGTCGAGTCCGGCCGAGAAGGCGCGGCCGTCTCCGGTGAGGACCAGCGCTCCGGGCGGCGCGGCGGAGAGCTCATCGAGGAGCTCGCCGAGCAGGTCGAGGAAGCGCGGATTGATGGCGTTGGCTTTGCCGGCATTCATCCGAAGGAGTGCCAATGCGCCTTGTCGCTCGAGGCGCATGTGCGACCCTTCTCTCTCAGCCGTGCTCGAGGGGCCCAACGACGTTGGTGCCCTTCATCCGCAGCCGTTCCACCGGCGTGTCTCCCAGGAGGTGCGATTCGATAATCTCGACCACGTCCTCAACCTTCACGCCCCCATACCAGACGCCTTCGGGGTAGACGACGACGCTCGTCCCGAAGGCACAGGCATCGAGGCACCCGGCGGCATTGGCGCGCATCCGCCCCTTCAGGCCCCGCTGGTGCAGCTCCTCCTTGAAGCGTTCGAGGACAGCCTCGCTGCCTTTCTGCGCACAACAGCCTTTGGGGTTTTCAGGAGGACGACGGTTGGTGCAGACAAAGACGTGTCGTTGGTAGGGGGGCACGGGGGTTTGCTCGTGCTTCCCTAACATTGCCCGGCCCTGGGAGGCGGCCCCTGCTCGCCTCTTGCGGGCCTTCAGGAGAAGTCCTGGCAACAGGCGCGTGTCAGACCCCGCTGCCATTCTTCCAAGCCCTGGTTCCCGCAGCGTTTCGCCGCGAAAGCCCAAGGGACATGAGCTGAAGCCATGACCATTTCCCATTCTACTGCCCGCGGACGTGTCTATTACTTGTGCTGTAGCGAGTGAGCAACCACCACCCCTGGTGGCAAAAGCTTGACAGGGCTCGTCCGCTGGGGTTTTATTTAGAGCTGTCGACGTCGGGAGGGTTTGAGCAGGCGTCGGTTCGAGACAGTGCTCCCGGGAGGGTGTCTTCCCGGAAAATCCCTAACCATTTCAGTTTCTTGCACCGGTCCCGGTCCTCTTTCAGGGCGGCGGGTGGGGCTTCGTGCGTCCATCTCTTGAACGGTTACTGTTGGAGGCACCAATGGAGCGTGAGTTGAAGCCGTCGACGTCGGGCAGGGAGCGAAAATCCAGCCGGAAGAGCCGTGGGACTGGCGGACTGTCGGTCCCCCGCTACTTCACCACCCCGGGTGTGGACCCGGCCGACGAGATGACCTGGGAGCTTCGGACGGCCTCCATCAATGGAGAGGACGGAAAATCCGTCTTCGAGCAGAAAGGCATCGAAGTCCCGAAGTCCTGGTCGATGCTGGCCACCAACGTCGTCGCCAGCAAGTACTTCCGTGGCACGCCGGGAACCCCGGAGCGGGAGTCCAGCGTGCGCCGGCTGGTGGCGCGGGTGGTGGACACCATCTCCGGCTGGGGCCAGGACGGCGGCTATTTTGCCACCGAGCCGGACCGCCTGGCGTTTCACGCCGAGCTCACCCACCTCTTGCTTCGCCAGAAGGCAGCCTTCAACTCCCCGGTGTGGTTCAACGTCGGCGTCGAGACCCATCCGCAGTGCTCGGCCTGCTTCATCAACTCGGTGCATGACTCGATGGAGAGCATCCTCGGTCTGGCCAAGACGGAGGGCATGCTCTTCAAGTACGGGAGCGGCACCGGCACCAACCTCTCGCCTCTGCGCTCCTCCAAGGAGCTCCTGGCGGGCGGCGGCACGGCCTCCGGTCCGGTCTCCTTCATGAAGGGCTTCGACGCCTTCGCCGGTGTCATCAAGAGCGGCGGGAAGACGCGCCGCGCGGCGAAGATGGTCATCCTCAACGCCGACCACCCGGATGTCCTGGAGTTCATTCGCTGCAAGGCCAGCGAGGAGAAGAAGGCGTGGGCGCTCATCGACTCCGGGTACGATGGCTCGTTCAACGGTGAGGCCTACTCCTCCATCTTCTTCCAGAATTCGAACAACTCCGTCCGCGTCACCGACGACTTCATGAAGGCGGTGGTGGAGGACCGTCCGTGGGCGACGCATGCGGTGCGCGACGGCCACACCATGGAGACCTACTCGGCCCGCGACCTCTTCCGCGAAATCGCCGAGGCGGCGCACCTGTGCGGGGACCCGGGGCTTCAGTTCGACACCGCGGTGAACGACTGGCACACCTGTTCTGCAACGGCGCGCATCAACGCCAGTAACCCCTGCTCCGAGTACATGTTCCTCGACGACTCGGCCTGCAACCTGGCGTCGTTGAATCTCATGCATTTCCGGAGTCCCCTCGACGGAAGCTTCGACGTGGAGTCCTTCCGGCATGCGGTGGACGTGGTGCTGATGGCGATGGAGATTATCGTCGGCTTCAGCAAGTACCCGAGCGAGCGAATCACCGAGAACAGCCACGCCTACCGGCCACTCGGCCTCGGCTATGCCAACCTCGGGGCCCTGCTGATGGCTTCCGGCTTGCCCTACGACTCCGAGCAAGGGCGCAACTACGCTGCCGCCATCACCTCGCTGATGTGCGGTGAGGCCTACCGGATGAGCGCCCAGATGGCGGAGCGGATGGGCGCCTTCAGTGGTTACGCGAAGAATGCCGAGCCGATGCTGCGAGTCATCGGAAAGCACCGCAAGGCCGGCTACCAGCTGAATTCCGACGGCGTCACTCCGGAGCTTCTCTCCGCCCAGCGCCAGGCCTGGGACGACGCGCTCGCCCTGGGCAGCGAGGCCGGCTACCGCAACAGCCAGGTGACGGTGCTCGCCCCCACCGGCACCATCGGCTTCATGATGGATTGCGACACCACCGGCATCGAGCCGGACATCGCCCTCATCAAGTACAAGAAGCTGGTCGGTGGCGGGATGCTGAAGATTGTGAACAACACCGTCCCCCTGGCGCTGGCCAAGCTCGGCTACTCCGGCGCCGAGACGCAAGCCATCGTCTCCTACCTCGACACCCACGAGACCATCGAAGGAGCGCCGCTGCTCAAGGGCACGGACCTGGCGGTGTTCGACTGCGCCTTCAAGCCCTCCAAGGGCGAGCGCAGCATCCACTGGCTTGGCCATCTGAAGATGATGGGCGCCACCCAGCCTTTCCTTTCCGGTGCCATCTCCAAGACAGTCAACTTGCCCACCGCGGCCAGTGTCGAGGACATCGAGGAGGCCTACCTCGAGGCTTGGAAGCTCGGCCTCAAGGCTGTGGCCGTCTACCGCGACGGGTGCAAGCGCAGCCAGCCCCTCAACACCTCCCGCACCACGAAGGAAGAGGCGTTGGCGGCGCTGGTGGTGGAACCCCGCCCTCTGCGCCGCCGGCTCCCCGACGAGCGGAAGGCGCTCACGCACAAATTCTCCATCGGCGGCCACGAGGGCTACCTGACGGTTGGCATGTACGAGGACGGCACCGCGGGCGAACTCTTCGTGGTGATGGCCAAGGAAGGCTCGGTGGTGTCCGGGTTGATGGACAGCTTCGCCACCAGCGTCTCCCTGGCGCTGCAGTACGGGGTGCCACTCCAGGTGCTGGTGGACAAGTTCAGCCACACCCGCTTCGAGCCGTCGGGCTTCACCGGCAACCCGGAAATCCCCATCGCCAAGTCCATCACCGACTACATCTTCCGGTGGCTGGCGCTGAAATTCGGCTCGGCGCAACCCGAATTGCCCGAGGCCTCGTCCGCTCCGGAAGCCGCGGCTCCCACGGCCCCGGCCGCACGCGCGCTGCCGGCCCCGGTGGCGGAGCCAGCGTCGGGAGCTCCCCGGCAGGCCTTCCTCAACCAGCAGGACGCGCCCCCGTGCCACACCTGCGGCGCCATCATGTACCGGAGCGGCGCTTGCTATAAGTGCAACAATTGCGGCGCCACCAGCGGCTGCAGCTAGCGCGGAGCGACTCCCCCCCGAGGCTTCAGCGTGACGGCTTTTGGCCTTGGGGGCCCCCCTCGGCACCAAACCCAAGACAGCCCTACAGGCCGCGCAGAAATTGCACGTCCTTCCAGTCCCAGACGCGCTCCGGTGCCAGGTCGACATTGGGCGGTCCATTGTTCCATGCGTGGACTTCCCAACGCGTGGCGCCCCGTCCGTGCGCGAACGCCCCCAGGAGCCCGAGCCCAAGTAACACCGTCAGCCGCGCCGGCTGTCCCTCGCGCGAGCGATGCCAGGCCTGCCTCATCGGGGCCAGCAAGAGCCAGCAGAGGTAGGGCGAGAGGTCGGAGAAGAAACGGGGGCCGACGGAGTGACCGGCCCACCACTGGGGGAGGAGCGAGACGAAGACCCAGTGGAGAGAACCCACGGCCAGCATCCACGTCTCGGCTGGCGGCAGCGCGCGGCGAGCCAGCTGGTAGAGCGCGCTGCCCACGCCGAGAAGCAAGATGGGCGTCCAGACGAAGAGACCGCGCGCCGGGCTGAAGAGGTTACCCGCCAGTGCCTCGAAGAAGCGCCCGTGGTTGCCGGCCAGCATCTCGGGGCGGAAGTACGGCGGCAGCAACGTGCCGTAGAGGGCGAGGTTGTGGGTGCAGAAGGGCACCGCCGCCACTGCTGCCCCCAGGGCAAACGCCTCAGCGGAGGATGAGCTGCTCGAGGAGTGCCTTCTGGACGTGCATCCGGTTTTCCGCCTCCTCGAAAATGCGGGACTGAGGGCCGAGCATGACGGCCTCGGTAATCTCCTCGCCCCGGTGTGCGGGTAGACAATGCAGGACGATGGCCCCTGAGGCCGCGCGGGCCACCAGCGCCTCGTCCACGGTGTAGCCAGAAAATGCACGCCGACGCTGCTCCGCCTCGGCTTCCTGGCCCATGCTCGTCCAGACGTCGGTGCACACCACGTCCACGACGCGCACCGCCTCCTTGGGGTCCTCGACGCAGGTGACATGTCGGCCAGCGGCGCGCAGCCGCTCTGGCGGCGGCAAAAAACCCGGTGGGGCCGACAGCCGCAAGCTGAAGTCGAAGAGCGGCGCGGCCTCGAGGAAGGAAAGCGCCATGTTGCTCGCGCAGTCTCCAACGAAGGCCAGGGTGCGCCCCTGGACCGAGCCCAGCGCCTCCTCGACGGTGAAGAGGTCGGCCAGCACCTGCACCGGATGCCCTCCCTCGGAAAGCCCGTTGATGACGGGAATGGACGAGGCCGACGTGTATTCCTCCAGTCGGGCATCGGTGGAGGTGCGAAACACCACTGCGTCGGCATAGCCCGACACGACGCGAGCGGTGTCGGAGAGGGGCTCTCCGCGGACGAGCTGGCTGCTCGAGGCAGCGAGCTCCACCGCGTGGCCTCCCAGCTGGCCGATGGCCGCGGCGAACGAGAGGCGCGTCCTGGTGCTGGCCTTCTCCATGAGGAGGACGAGCGTCCGGCCAGCCAGCGTGGTGTCGACCGTGTTTGTGCGCCGTCGGCGCTTGAGCTCGGCCGAGCGGGCGAACAGCGTGCGGTACTCCTCGCGGCTCCGCTCGCCGAGCCGGAGAAAGTGTCGGGGTGGCCTCACCATCTGGTCTCCTTCAGCACCTGGAAGAGTTGCTGGAGCCGAGGGATGGAGGCGGCCAGCGCCCGGCCCTGCGCTGCGGCGGCACGCAGAGCAACCACCTGGTGAGCCACCGAGCGGGGCCCCGTGCCGCCGGTGCTTTCCCGGCTCTGGACGGACAGCTTCACGTCCCGGGCCTGGGCCAGCGCCAGCTCGAGGCGACCGTCAATGGCACGCGCCACTTCCGCCGACACCACGCCCAGAGGCTGGCCGAGGGCCTGAGCCTGGCTCACCAGCGTCCCCACCAACTGGTAGGCGCTTCGGAAGGGCACCCCGGCGCGGACGAGCGCCTCGGCCACGTCGGTGGCTTGGGTGTAGTCGCCCTCTAACGCACGCACTGTGGTGGCCGCATCGAAGGTGACGTGCGGGAGGGCGACGCGGAGCGCACGCACGACGCCCAGCAGCAATGGCCCGGCACCGAGCAGGGGCGCGCGGTCCTCCTGGAGGTCGCGGTTGTAGCCAAGCGGAAGTCCCTTCACCACGGTGAGCAGCGCCATGAGGCTTCCCACCGCGGCGCCACCTTTTCCGCGGACGAGCTCGAAGACGTCCGGGTTTCGCTTCTGGGGCATCAGACTCGAGCCGCAGGCAATGGCGTCCCCGAGTTTCAGAAAGCGGAACTCCGAGGAGGCAAAGTCGATGACGTCCGTGGCCAGCCGGCCGGCGTGCAGCAGGCAGCGCGCCATGGCGTAGGTGAAGTCCAGCGCGAAGTCGCGGTCCCCCACCGTGTCCAGCCCGTTGAGCGTGAGGCGCGAGAAGCCGAGAAGAGTGCGGGGAATGTTTCGGTCGGTAGGAAGCGACGTTCCGGCGAGCGCGCCGACACCGAGCGGCGAGGCGTCCAGCTGGCTGTGCACGAAGCCCAGGACGTCGAGGTCCCGGGCAAACATGCTGGCCGCGGCGCACCACCAGTAACCAGCGGAGATGGGCTGGGCACGCTGGCGATGGGTGTAGCCGGGCAATAGCACGCCCGCGTCGGCCTCGGCCCGCGCCAGCAATGCCTCCAGCAGTCCGGCCACCGACTCCAGGGCTTCTGCCACCTGCTCGCGGACGTGGAGACGCAGGTCGAGCGCCACCTGGTCGTTGCGCGAGCGCGCGGTGTGCAAATGGCCTGCCTCGGCGCCGAGCCGGCGCGTCAGCTCGGCCTCCACTGCCATGTGCACGTCCTCCTCGCCGTGCTCCGGGCGCCACTGCCCCGTCTCGGCGTCGCCCCACAGCTGCACCAGCGCGCGGTGGAGGAGCTTCGCCGAGGCGAGGGGGATGATGTGTTGACTGCCCAGCATCGCCAGGTGGGCCAGGCTCCCGAGGAGGTCCTCCCGGAGCAAGAGCCGGTCCTGCTCCAGCGAGCTGCTGAAGGCCAGCACTTCGGCGTCGAGCGACGGACCGCCTCCGGCTGCCGTCTTGGCAATCACCGCTTCGGCTCCCCGTGCAGACGTGCGTATTCTTGAAGTTGAAGTCCGGTGAGCTGGATGAAGCCCTCGGCGGCGCGGTGGTCGAAGCGGTCCTCCTTGCCGTAGGTGGAGAGGGCCTGGTTGTAGACGCCGAAGGGCGACTTTCTTCCCACCACCCGCAGGGAGGCCTGATGCAGCTTCAGCGTCACCTCGCCGGTGACGCTCTTGTTGTGCACCTGGTTGAAGGCCTCAATCGCCTCGCGCAACGGCGAGAACCAGAAACCCTGGTACACGAGGTTGGCGAAGTGGTCATCGAGCTCGCGCTTCACCGTGTGCGACAGCGCGATGGTGGTGAAGCGCTCCAGGTCCTGGTGTGCGGCGATGAGCGTCACCGCCGCCGGGGCCTCGTACACCTCCCGACTCTTGATGCCCACCATCCGGTTCTCCATGAGGTCAATGCGGCCCACGCCATTGGCACCCGCCACTTCCCCGACGCGCCGGATGAGGGCCGCCGGGGCCAGCGCTTTCCCATCGACGCTCACCGGGAGACCGGCCTCGAAGCCGATGCGCAACAGCGTCGGCTGCTGCGAGGCAGTGGCCGGCCCCCGCGTCCAGGCGAAGGCCTCCTCGGGAGGCTCGATGGCTGGGTCCTCCAGCACGCCGCCCTCGATGCTTCGGCCCCAGAGGTTCTCGTCGATGCTGAAGGGGGACTTCTTGCTCGTCGGCACCGGAATCCCGTGCTGGGCGGCGTATTCCATGGCCGCGTCCCGGCTGATGTTCCGTTCGCGCTGGGGCGCAACAATCCGCAGCTCCGGAGCGAGTCCCTTGGTGCCGAGGTCGAAGCGCACCTGGTCATTGCCCTTCCCCGTCGAGCCATGCGCCACGGCCACCGCACCGTGTTTGCGCGCCGCCGCGACGAGGTGCTTGGCGATGAGGGGCCGGCTGAGCGCCGAGTTGAGCGGGTAGACGCCCTGGTAGAGGGCGTTGGCCTGGAGCGCGGGGAAGCAGAAGTCCTTTGCGAACTCCTCCTGGGCCTCCACCATCTCCACCGCAATGGCGCCGGCGGCTTTCGCCCGACGCACCACCTCCTGCGCATCACGCGCCTCGCCGACGTCGACGTGGACGGCGATGACGTCGTAGCCGTAATCAACACTGAGGATTCTCACCAGCACCGAGGTGTCCAGCCCCCCGGAATAGGCGAGCACCACCTTCTCCTTGCCCTTCGTCATTCGCGCTTCTCCTTCTTGAAGAAAAACTCCTCCAGCCGCTGGCGCAGCCGGACCGCCGAAATGCCCTGCGCCGGTGCGACGAAGACCGTGTCGTCGCCAGCGACGCTGCCCAGCACCTCGGGGAGCCGCGCCTGGTCCAGCGTCAGCGCCACCGCGGAGGCAGCGCCAGCGCGGGCGTTCAGCACCACCAGCGAGCCGTTGTCGCGCAGCCGCGTCACCAGGGCGCCGGCGGTCCGCAGCTCCTCGGCAGCCGGCGGCACGTTGGGCCCGGCGGGGAGCTCGTAGGCCATGCCGCCTCCGGGCAGCGGCGCCCGGCGGGCTCCAATCGCCGCCAGGTCCCGGGACAGCGTGCCTTGGGTCACGTGGTGCCCGGCGCGCCCGAGCAGCGCCCGGAGTGCCCCCTGGGTGGCGACGCGCCGCTCGCCGAGCAGCTGGCGGATGAGCCTTCGACGGGCCGTCGTCCCGTGCTCCTGCTCGCGCGCAACGTTCATTGCAGTGTCACCAGCGTGCCCACGCCGTGGTCGGTGAAGAGCTCGGCAATGCCCGAGTGCGGCACCCGAGCGTCGATGACGTGGACACGCTCCACGCCTCCGCGCAGGGCACGGAGGATGGCCAGCATCGTCACCTTGAGGTGGCCCCCTACGCCGTCAGCGAGCTGGTGTTCGAGGTCCCGGGCGGTGAGCTCGCTCTGCAACTCACCGTCTACCGTCAACCCGGGCGCGTCTTGCAGGAGGATGAGCTTGCGTGCCCCCACTGCCACCGCCACTTCTGCCGCCACCGCGTCGGCGAACATGTGGAAGCCCATCCCGCCCTCACCGAGCCCCACCGGGGCGATGACCGGGACGTAGCCGCCGCCGAGCAGCATCTCCAGGAAGTCGCGGTTGACTTCCGTTACCTCGCCCACCCGTCCCAGGTCGCCGGCGTCGTTCACCAGCTTGCGAGCCCGGAGGAGTGGGCCATCCTTGCCCGAGACGCCCACCGCACACCCACCGTCGGTGTTGAGCAAGGTGACGAGCTCGGAGTTGACCCGGCCGGTGAGGACCATCTCCACCACCTTGAGGTCGGTCTCGTCCGTCACCCGGACTCCGTCGACTTCCCCGGCCTCGCCCGTCCCGAGCTGCTTCAGGGTGGCCGTAATCTCCGGGCCGCCACCATGGACCACCAGCGGCCGGAGGCCCACCGAGCGGAGCAGGTTGACGTCCTCGCAGAAACTACGTTTGAGGGTCTCCTTCACCATCGCCCCGCCGCCGAGCGAGAGCACGCAGCGGCTACCGGAGAAGCGGGAGATGTACTTGAGCGCCTCCACCAGAAGGGCACGCTTGAAACCCGGGCTGTACCGGGTGAGCCGGTCATCGCGCGAGACCGAGCCGTCGGCGCCGGCCACAATCAGCGACGTGTAGTCGGCATTTATCTTCACGTAGTCGTAGCTCAGGTCACAGCCCCAGGCGGTGGCCTGGGCCGCACCCTCGACCAGGTGCACCTGCACCAGCACCTTCGGCTCACGCATCCGGACATGCAGGGCGGCCGCATCGTGCGGCACCGGCGCGCCACGTCCGTACACGACAACGTCCTGGATGCGGACCTCGGCAGAGAGTGGGTCCACCGGCCAGTCCTGGGAGCCAGCCCGGGCGCCCACCGTTGCCAGAATGCGGCCCCAGTTGGGGTCCGCCCCGAAGACGGCCGCCTTCACCAGTGGCGAGACGGCGATGCTCTTCGCCGCGTCCCGGGCCAGGGCCACGTCCGGGGCGCCGGAGACCTCGACGGTGAGCAACCGGGTGGCGCCCTCCCCGTCCGCGGCGATGGCCTGGGCGAGCTCGATGCAGAGCTCGGTGAGCGCCCCGGTGAAGGCCTCGAAGTCCCGCCCTTCTGCGGCCAGTGGGGGGTTAGCCGCTAGCCCGTTGGCCAGGGCGAAGACGACGTCGTTGGTGCTCATGTCGCCGTCGACGACAAGGCAGTGAAAGCTCTGGTCCACGGCCAGCCGCAGCGCCCGGGCGAGGACCGGCGGGGGCACAGCGGCATCGGTGCAGACCGCCGCAATCATCGTGGCCATCTGCGGTGCAATCATCCCCGAGCCCTTGGCCAGCCCGAGCAGCCGCACCTCGTGCCCCCCGAGGAGAAGCGTCCGCGCGGCCACCTTGGGGTGCGTGTCGGTGGTGATGATGGCCTCGGCCGCCGGCTCCCACCCCGGGCCGAGGGAGGCCACCAGTCGCGGGAGGCCCGCGGAAATTCGCTCCACGGGCAACCGGACGCCGATGACGCCGGTGCTGGCGGTGAAGACGGTGTCCGCCTCCACGCCCAGCACCTGCGCGAGCTCGGTACGCAACCGCAAGACGTCCTCCTCCCCGGCGCGGCCGGTGAGCGCGTTGGCGTTGCCGCTGTTCATGAGCAGCGCCCGGGCGCCGGCGGCCGGAAGGCGCGTCTCGGCGTCGCGCACCGGAGCTGCCTTGGCCCGATTGACGGTGAAGCAGCCCGCAGCCGAGGCCGGGACGTCACTCAGCAGCAAGGCCAGGTCCTTGCGGCCGGGCTTGATGCCGACGTGCATCCCGGCGAAGCGAAAGCCCAAGGGGCCCTTCATGCCAAGGCTCCCCGCTCGAGGAGAAGACCCCGCGTCTCGGGAAGCCCGAGCATGGCGTTGAGGTTTTGCACCGCCTGGCTGGCGGCGCCCTTGAGGAGATTGTCCAGCGCCGAGATGACAACGACGCGCCCGGGGTCAAAGCCTCCGAGTGCACAGGCCACTCCCACGCGAGCCCTCGGCGTCCCCACCACCGAGCGCAGCGTCACCTCTTCCGGACTGTCCACCACCTCGACGAGTGGCTCTTGGCCATAGGCGTCCTTCAGCGCACCCAGCAGACGCTCTGGCGCAACGCCAGGCAGAAGACGCGCCGAGGCAGTGCACAAAATCCCTCGTCGCACCGGCAGCAGGTGGGCCGTGAAGGTGAAGGGCGCAGCACGCCCCGCCGCCTGCGCGAGCGACTGGGCAATCTCCGGCAAGTGCTGGTGCCGCAACACGCGGTACGCCCGCATGTCCTCGTCCACCTCGGCAAAGCTGTAGGACTCGTGCGTCTGGCGCCCCGCCCCGGTGACGCCCGAGGCAGCGTCCACCACCACCGCCTCGGCGGCCAGCAGGCCCGCGGAAAGCAGCGGAGCCACCGCCAGCACCGCGGCCGTCGGGAAGCAGCCGGGGTTGGCCACCAGCTGGGCACGCGGCAGGGTGTCCCGGCCGAGCTCCGGAAGGCCATACACGGCCGTCTGGAGAAGTCCCGGCGAAGGGTGCTCGAAGCCATAGGCCGGCGGGTAGGCGGCGGCCGACCTAAGTCGGTAGGCACCCGAGAGGTCCACCACGCGGACGCCGACTTCCAGGAGTTCGGGGACGAGCCGCAGCGACACCTCGGTCGGCGTTGCCAGCAGCACCACCTCGCACTCCTCGGCACGCTCCAGCGCCCGCTCCACCGCCTGGTAGCGCAGCGCTCCGGCGGTACCGCCGATGCCCGTCCGCGCGCGGAGGGTATCTCCCTCCCAGCGCTCGCTGGCGGCGAAATGCAAAGAGACGTCCGGGTGGTGGGCCAGGAGACGGCAGAGCTCGATGCCCGAGTAGCCCGAGGCTCCCACCACCCCCACTTCATAGTTATGCGCCAAGACTGCACATTTATGCAAAAGCAGCCGAACCGTCAAGCGGGTTGACGGGGACTTGCAGGCAAGCCTTCTCCAGGGCGCGCGTGAGGGCCGCCCTCCAACCATCTTCCTCCAGGAGGCCGGGCCGGCCGGCTAGGCCGGCGACGGCGTTGCACGCGACGGTCGGTCCGTGAAGAGTGCGTGGTAGAGGACGTGGGCCGCCGAGTCCACCCAGGCGGTGAGCTCCACCTCGGGCAGTCGGAGGGCCTGGCCGAGCAGGTTCCAGAAGAAACCGTCCATGAGCCGGGCCACGCTTGGAACGTCCACCGAGCGCCGCGCCCCAGGAAGCGTCTGGAGGAGCGTGAAGGCGGTGGTGATGCGAGCGGCGGTCCACGCGCGAATTCTCTCGTCCTTCCGGGCCAGCCCAGCGTCGGAAAGCGTCGCTTCTTGCCATGCACGGGAGGCGCCGAGGTATTGGAAGTCTGCGGCGAAGGCCCGGAAGAGAAACCTACGGAGGCCCGCGCGAACGTCCCCCGATGCCTTCGGCCGCAGGTCCAGCAGACTGAGCTTCTCGAGCAGCTCGTCCATGAGCGCGAGGAGCAGCTGCCGCTTGGAGCGGAAGTGTTGGTAGAAGCTCCCGACGGCGAGTCCGGCGCGCGCGGCAATGTCCTCGATGGACGTTGCGGCGTAGCCCTTCTCTCCGAAGAGGACGAGTCCGGCGGCCTTCAACCTGGCGCGCTTGTCCAGGCTGCGCTGTTGACGGGGCTCGGGCGGAAGGTCCTCGCCAGCCAGCAACTTCGGGCGAGCGGCGGAGGCCCGCTTCATCCTCGGAGGGCGGTGCCCAGGAGTGCTCCGGCACAGCACCAGAGCATCCACCCGCCGAACAAGCCTGCCGCCTCAGGAGGAATGTTGGGAAACACCCGTGAAAAGAAAACGCATGAGAAGGGGTCGAGCAAGACCGTCGGAAGCACCACCGAGACCGCGCCGGCTGGCCACTGCTCCTCGGGAAGCCGAGCCGCCCGGCACTGCTGGCGCACCACCCAGGCCAACACCGGGAAGCTAAGGGCGAAGAGGAGGAATGTCTCCGTCCAGTGGCCCGGGCGAAGAAGATGCTGGCCGCCCACACGCAGCGCGATGGTGCCAGCAAGCCAGAGGCCGAACCCCCAGAGCAAGAGCCGCCCATTTATATTGAACATGAACTCATCTTCATATTTTGCTCCACCGGGCGCAAGTGCTCGCCACTGGCGTCTCGACAGACCCTGCTTCCGAATGGGAAGTGCTAAGGCTTGGGCGGCCATGAAGACGGCGCCTGGCACCGAAGTTAGCCTGCGGACGCTCGTCCTTGCAGAGAGGACGGGGGGTCGCGTGGGCATGTTTTCTTCGCGGTGGCTCCTGCTCTGGGCGAGTGTCGCGACCGTGGGTTGCGCGACAGTCGGCTCCAACGCGCCGCCATCGCTGACACCGGCCGAGTCCGCGGCGGTGGAAGATGCGGTGCGAAGCTTCATGGCGCGCGTCGCACGTGACGTCACACAGAACGGGCCGGCCGCCTGGGGGAATGTCTTCGTCGACGGCCCCTCGTTCTTCATGGCCGTCGATGGGCAGCTCGTCTTTCCGAGTGGCGCTGCGGCCATCGCCGCGCTTCCGGAGCTCTCACGTACCATCCAACACATCGAGCTCGTGTGGGGTGAGGACTTGCGCGTCGACCCACTCACATCAAGTCTCGCCGTGGTGGCGACCTCCTGGCACGAGGTCCGCGTGGACGGCGCGGGGCATCGCGTGGACGAGAAGGGATTCTTCACGGCCACCGCCGAATACCGCGAGGGGCGCTGGCAATTCCGGAACGCTCACTGGTCCGACCCTCGTTCGACAGCCCCGTGAGGCGGCACGCTTTCTCCGCGCTGAGGGTGCGTCGCGTGCCGCGCGGTGCGGTCCGGTCCTTCCCGGGCCATCACCAAAGTCGAATCCGTCCTCGACGTTAGGTTCAAGTCCGCTGAGGCTGGCAGACGCATGCACTGCCGTCTCCTTGGCTTCTAGCGGCCTCCACGAGCGCTCGGTTCTCCGCTACTGCGTTCCGGCGTCTTGGGCCACCGTCGGAACCGGGCTACTGCCGGCTTCCTTGGCGCAGGTGAGCACATTGTACCTGCCCACGCTGCAGTCGTAGGACGCCGTCAACCCACAGCCCGTCACTTGGTAGCCGTTGGCGATAAACTCCGTCACGACCATTTCGCCCTGGTGACAGACTCCTCGGCCATCCGTTCTCGAACGACTTGCGCATTCGAGGGGCCGTGCAGGCACGCCGACGTGAGCCCCACCCCGAGGACTGTCCACAGTCGCCAGTCGAGTTGCCGGTGCATGTCTTCCTCCATTGGAACAAACCACCGACGGCAACGTTAGTCCGGGCCCTGTACCGAGAAGCGCACATCGGACGAGTGGGCGGCTGCAGGCGACGAGCGGGTGGCGGCAGGCGACCAAGGAAGCTGCCGGCGAGACTTTTCTAGTACGCGTGCCGGGAGAGGAAACCTCCCAGCACGGTTCGCACCAGAATTTTCACGTCGAGCCCGAGCGACCAGTTCTCGATGTAATAGAGGTCATATTCAATCCGCTTCTCGATGGACGTCTGTCCGCGCAGTCCGTGGACTTGCGCCCAGCCGGTGATGCCGGCCTTCACCTTGTGGCGTAGGTGGTACTTCGGAATGCGCCGCTTGAATTCCTCGATGAAGACCGGACGCTCCGGCCTGGGGCCAACGAGGCTCATGTCTCCCCTCAGGACGTTGAGGAGCTGCGGCAGCTCGTCCAGGGACGAGGCGCGCAAGAAAGTACCCACCGGGGTGCGCCGGGGGTCTCCGGCGCGGGCCATGGTGGCTCCGCCCACCTCGGCGTCGGTGCGCATGGTGCGGAACTTCAGAATGCGGAACGTCCTTCCGTCCATGCCCATCCGCTCCTGGCGAAAGAGCACCGGGCCACGGCTGGTGAGCCGGACCACCAGCGCCACCACCACCAGCACAGGGGAGAGGAGCGCTAGTGCCAGGAGCGAGAAGACGACGTCGAAGAGGCGCTTGCCGACCAGACTCCAGCCCTCGAGCGGCCCACCCTGAAGGCCGATGAGGGGAAGGCCGCCGAATTCCTCCAGGCCGCCATAAAGTGTGACGTACTGAAAGAGGTCCGGCACCACCTTGACGTCCACCGTCTGCAGGGCGAGCTGCTCCATCAGCTGCTTGATGAGGGGCGTGTCCTCCGAGGACAGCGCGAGGATGACTTGGTCCACCGGGGCTTGCGCCAGCACGCGGTCCAAGTCCGCGGTGGTACCCAGCACCGGGACGTCGCGGACCTGACTTCCCGGTGCCAACGCGTCGCGCGAGAGAGCTCCCACCACGCGGAACCCGAGTTCGCGGTGGCCCTCGATGGTGTCCACCACCCGTTCGCCGAGGCTGCCCGTCCCCACCAAGAGGATGGACTTGAGGTTGTGGCCCCGCCGGCGGATGGCGGCCAGGACTCCCCGGAAGGTGAGGCGCGTCGCAGAAACGAGCACCAGCGCGTAGGCCAGAAAGAGTCCCAGCGTCGCGCGCGAGTAGCGCTCGCGGAGGAAGTATGTCAGCGCCACCAGAACCAGCGTTGCCGTCCCGCCCGCCTTGAAGACCTCGAAGACTTCCTCGAGGTCCGTGCGTGCGCGGTTGGTGGCGTAGAGATGGGCCTGGCGAAAGGCGAGCGGGAGCAGCACCAGCGCCAGGCCCAGCGTAAACAGCGAGTCGCTGAGCGGTGGCTCCGGCCGGTGAAGGGTCCAGGTAAACCACGTCAGGTAGGCCAGGCCGAAGGCCACGGCCAGCACCACCAGGTCGGTGGCCACCTTGATGGACGTATAGAAGCGCTGGAGGCGGCCAAACATGTCGGGCGAAGAGAGCGCCCTCTACCACGGACGCTGTCCGAGGAGCGGCTCCACCGCTCGCCGGATGCCGTCAGCGAATTGCTCGGGCCCGAAGGCCAGGGCCCGCGCCCGCGCAGCCTCCGGCCGAAACCCCCGCTCGAAGGCGTCGAAACCCCGCACTGCCTCCATCAGCGCCTCGGGCGTCGCTTCGGCGAAGAAGACTCCCGTCTCGGCAGTGACGGTTTCCAGCGCTCCTCCCCGCCCCAGCGCCAGCACCGGGCGTCCGGAGGCCATCGCCTCCAGGGGGACGATTCCGAAGTCCTCCTCGCCTGGGAAGACGAGCGCCCGGGCGTCGCGGTACAGCCCCGGGAGCTCCGCGTCCGAGACGGCCCCCAGCCAGCGCACGTTGTCGGGAAGCGTGCCACGTAACCGGCCGGCGTCCTGTCCGTCCCCGGCTACCCACAGCGGGGCCCCGAGTCTTCGGAAAGCCTCGAGCGCGACGTCGAGCCGCTTGTAAGGGGCAAGCGCCCCCACCCAGAGGAAGTACCCGCCGGCGCCGGCGCCGAGGGGCCCCTGCGCAAAGCGGTCCACGTCCACCGGGGAATACACCACGCCGGCGGTGCGCCCCCAGACGCGGGCGATGCGCCCAGCCGTGTGCTGGCTGTTGGCGAGCATGACGTCCGGGGCCGCGGCCGTGGCCTTGTCCCAGGCCTGCAGCCGCGGACGCCACGCTTTTGCCGCAAGGCGCACCGGCCAGGACGCGCGCCCGGGCCCGAAGTACTCCTCGAAGAGGTCCCACATGTAACGCATGGGCGCGAAGACGTAGGCCAGGTGCGGCGTCCCGGCGGGCACTGGCACACCCTTGGCCACGCAGTGGCTCGTGGAGAGGACGAGGTCGAAGCCCCGGACGTCCAGTTGGCGCACCGCCCACGGCATCAGCGGCAAGAGGCTTCGGTAGTGCCGGAAGATGCCCGGCACCCGCTGCAGGGGAGAGACGTGAATGGGCCGGGTCTCGATGGGGCCCCCGACGCTGCCCGGCTGGTGAAGCAGGGTAAAAATCTCCGCGTCCGGAAACAGACGCACCAGCGCTTCGAGCACGGCCTCGCCGCCGCGCCGGCCCACAAGCCAGTCGTGCACCAGCGCAACACGCATGCTCGTGGAAGTCTCCATTAGCACGCGCCAGGTCCGGCCCAAGCATGGGGCGTCCTCTCGACTGCCCGCGCTCGCGGTTTGGACACGCACCAGGTGGGCGCGCAACCCAAGGCGGCCAGCGAGTGGTGTACCTTCGCGGCCCGTGCTCGCTGCGGCCCCGCATGCGGAAGAAACCGTGGAAGACGCCGGCTGGGCATGGCGTCCCGCCGTGGCGGAGGCCGGGCTTCTGGTGTGGGGCGTGGGGGTGCAACTCTCCGAGGCGCTCGCGGCGACGGGCATGGTGCTCAGCCTCATTTCGGTGCTTCCTCCTGGGACAGGGTGGCAGGCACGCGCGCGCCGCGCCTGGCCGCTGTGGGCCTTCGTCGGCTGGTGCCTGCTCGCCCCGGTGCTGGCTGGGCATTGGCCCGTCACCGGCGGCCTGGCGCGGATTCTCGACTGGTGCTTCCTCCCGGTGGCCGTCTCCGCACTGCCGTTGCTTGGGCAAAGGGCGCGCCGGCGCCTGACGGTGGCCATGGCCGTCGTCTTTCTCCTCTCCTGTGCAGCGGCGCTCTGCCAGCACTGGGGCCTCTGGCCGAGGCCGGAAACCTTCGCCCGCTTCCGCTGGACGGGCCTTCCCTTCCAGCGCATGTACGAGCCGCTCCCCGGCGAGTCCTCGCGCTACATGGCCGGAGGGCTGCTCCTGCACCGTCTGAAGTTTGCCCACGTCGGCGGCTTCCTGGTGCTCGGCTACCTGGATTTGGGGTTGCTCAAGAGGAGCCGCCCGGCCCTGGCGGTGGCCGCAGTCGGCGCCCTGTGCCTCCTCTGGTTGCCCCATGCCCGGGCAGCATCCGTCGCGCTGGTGGTGGCCATGGGCCTGGTGCTGGCGCTCCGCCTCTCCGGGCGGTGGCGGTGGCCCACGCTTCTCGGCGCGCTGCTGCTCGCGGTGGGCCTGGTGGCGGCTGTCCCCAGCCTCCGGCTGCGCTTCGCCTCGGCCGCCACCGACGAGGGTTCCGGAGATAGACGCTGGCTCGCCAAGTGCGCCTGGCGAGCCGTGGAGGAGTACCCGCTGGCCGGCGTGGGACTGGGCCGCTACCGGCCGGCCCTCTTCGCCTCGCCTGACACGCCGCTGGAGGTGGTCCGCCACGCGGGCAAGGCCCACAACCAGTACCTCACCCTCGCTGCCGAGGCCGGCCTGCCGGCCGGCATCCTCTACCTGGCCGTCCTGCTCTGGTGCTGGTTGCGCGTACGCCCCAGGGCGCCACTCGGCGCCGCCGGGCGGGCCAGCGTCATCTTCCTCGGACTGGTGAGCTTGCTGCATGACCCGCTCTTCCACGCCGAGGTATCCATGGCCGCGGTGCTCGCGCTCGGGCTGGCGCAGGGCATGACGGAGGAAGACGAGGAGACGGCGTGACAGAGGCGGTGCCCCCCAGGGCCAGAGGCGCAGCGGCTCTGCGCCGGCCGAGGCTTTTGCTGGACTTGCGGATGGTGGAAGGCCACATGCACGGCATCGCCCGCTACGCTTTGGCGCTGGCGGCGCGCATTCCGGCCCTGCTGCCAGAGGTGGAGGTCCTCGGGCTCGGGCCTCCAGGAGGACTTCCCCGGCTGGGGCAGCTCGCCCCCGACTTCCCCGTGCGGCCATGCGCGGCCCGTTTTCTCTCCCCATTCGAGCAGCCGGCCATGGCTCTGGCCCTGTTGAAAGCCCGGGCGGACTGCTTTCACGCCACGTCTTTCTCCCTGCCCCTCTTCTGGCCGGGCCGGCTGGTGGCCACCCTCCATGACGCCACCCACCTGGTACGCGCCCACGAGTACGGCCTGGCGACGGTGCTCTACTACCGGACGGTGGTGCGCCCGCGGCTTCGCCACGCCCGGGCCATTCTGGCCGTCTCCTCCTTCGCCCGCGCCGAGCTGGCCGCGCGCCTCGCCTTGCCCGAGACGTCCTTTGAGGTGGTGCCGGAGGGCGTCGATGCGCGCTTCCACCCGCCCTCAGCCGAGGAACGCGCGCAGGCATCCGCCGCCCTCGGCCTACCCGCGCGTTACTTTCTCGCCGTGGGCAACGCCAAGCCGCACAAGAACCTCCGCTGGCTGGCAGCGCTTGCTCCACGGCTGCCCGCGCCCTTGGTGGTGCTGGCCGGCCCCGACACCAAAGCGCTCAACCTGCCGGCGGACGTCCTCGGCCTTTCGCACGTCGCGGAGAGTCTGCTGCCCGCGCTGTATGGAGGGGCCGCAGCGCTGCTACTTCCCTCGGTGCACGAGGGCTTCGGCCTTCCAGCGCTGGAGGCCTTTGCCACCGGCTGCCCGGTGGTGGCGGCGCGCGCCGGAGCCCTTCCCGAGGTGGTGGGCGAGGCCGGGATGCTCGTCGAGCCCGCGCAGGCAGCGGCCTGGGTGGATGCTGTACGACGCCTCGACGCCGAGCCCACGCTGCGAAGGACGCTGGTGGAGCGGGGCCTGGAACGAGCCAGGGGCTTCAGCTGGGACGTCTGCGCCGAGCGAACGGCGGATGTCTACCGCCGGGCGCTGAGCTCTGGTCCCTCGGTCCGGTAGGCGAGGCCCACCCCAAAGACGAGCGCGAAGGTGAGGTGCACGCTCGGGTGGAAGGGCAAGTGGTGCACGACGGCCAGCGCGTGGAAGGCGCCAAAGGAAAGGAGCGCTCCGGCGGCGGGCCACGCGCCTTGCCGCGCGCGTCGCCAGAGGGCGAGCGCGAGAAGGACCTGCCAGGCAAGCCACAGCAGCAGCCCGAGAAGTCCCGTCTCTGCCCACGTCGTCAACCACACAGCATGCGCGTCCCGCGCCAGCTGAGGCGGCAGCCCGGTGTCCCCCGAGCGGGCCAGCGCAGCGGCGTGGTAGTTGCCAAAGCCGACGCCCAGGAGCGGGTGGCGCCAGACGAGGTCCCACCCGGCCGAGCGCGCCAGGGCGCGCTCGCCGTCGAAAACGTTTTCGCTGGCGTCGGCGAGTCGCAGCCGCCACCCGGGAGCCGCCGCCACCGCCACCAGCAGCACCACCAGGCCGGCCATGCCCGCGCGCCGGGCCCAGCCCCGGGACAGGGCCACCCCGGCCGCCCCGGCCACCAGCACCGAGGCACCCAGCGCGGCACGGGCAAAGGAGAGGTAGACGGCCAGCGCGCAGAGGAGCGCCAGCCAGGCGCCGAGCCACCGCCGTCGCATGCTGGCGGCCCGCAGCGAGGCGGCCAGTGCCGGACCGAGGAGGGCCACGGCACCGTGGGCGAAGCGCAGACGGTGGAAGAAGAAGCCGCCAGCCGCGAAGCGCGGGCGCCCCTCCGGGGCGAAGACTTCCTGCACCCGGCCCACGGGCAGACGAAACAGCGTGGGCAGAGGCGTGTCCCAGCGGAAGAAGTGCTGCACGAGACCCAGGGCCACCGAGCCTGTCCATCCCGCCACCGCCGCGACTTCCACCGCGCTCCAGCGCACACCCACCACGGCGGCCACCACCAGCGCGGGCGCAGCCGCGGTGTCCAGGCACTGGAGCCACCGCCCTGCCGAGGGCCAGTCGGTGCTGCCATTGAGGTGTACCAGCAGTGGGGACAAGGCCTGGTACGCGGCCAGCAGGCCGCCGGCCAGGAGCGGTGCCCGGAGGTCGGTCGCCACGCGAGCACGCCCCCGGACGAGGAGCACCAGCGCACAGAGGATGATGGCATCGGCGGCCACCTGCATCAGCCCTTCGGAGGCGGCGGTGCCGAATGCCCAGGCCACGAGCAGCCCGGTGACGAGCAGCGCGGGGCCCCGGGACGGCGTCGGCGACTCGGGAGCGGAGGCCACGGAGCGCTGTCTCTTACCCTCTTCTAGACGGAGCCTGGGAGGACGCGGCGCAGCCTCGGCCGGGCTTGAGGCCAGCGCGCCAGAGCCACGGCCGTGAAGCCGAGCACCAGCACCGGCGCCCAGGCAGCCACTTCGGGGTCCAGACGCCCCCCCACCACCAGGCCCTTGGCAATTACCATCAAGCCCCACAGCGCAAGCGTGACCAGCAGCCCTTGCATGAGGACGGCGGTAATCCCCTTGCGTCCGGTGCGGAGCGCCAGGGCCAGGGCCAGCAATGCCGCCGGCACTGCCATCAACGGCACCGCCACCCGGTTGTGGAGGGCCAGCGAGAAGAGACGGTCGGGCAGCCCCACCTTGCGGCGGGCGCGAATCTGCTCTCCGAGCACGCGAGAGGACATTTGTTCCGGCCTGCCGGACCGGATGCTGAGGTCCGAGCGCTCCACCCCGAGGTCAAAGACGCCGTCGGGAAGGGAGCGGATGCTGCTTCCGGCCTTCCCGGCAAACCTCCGGACGCTGACGCCGGTGAGCCGCCACCGCGTCCCGCTGGCATAGGTCATCGTGTCCGCTTCCATCCGCTCGGTGAGTGCGAAGGCAGCGTCCAGGGTGAGCACCGTTACACCGCGGAAGCCCTCCTCGGCGCTGCCGTCCTGGAGGTGCAGAATGCTGTCGCCCTGGCGAAACCACTGCTTGCGCCCGTGGAAGGACCGCCAGTCTCCCCAGCGGTGGAAGCGCAACGTCGTAATCTCATCCACCCGCTGGCTGGCCCGCCCCACCACCCACTCGTCGAGGAAGATGAGTCCCACCCCCACCGCGCTGCTCACCAGCAGCACCGGGCCGTACAGCGTCCAGCGCGAGAAACCCAAGGACTGGATGGCCGTCAGCTCCCCTTTGCTGCGCAGCACCGCCACCAGGGCCCCGGCACCGAGCAACAGGGCCGCCGGGGCCAGCTGGTGGCCGGCGACCACCGCCTTGTAGCCGTAGAGCACCACCACATCCCGAATCCAGTTCGGCCCGGTGTAGGACTTGGCGCGGTCCACGAAGTCCGCCACCAGGAAGACGGTCAGTACCCCGCCAAAAATGGTGGACGCCAGACGGAGGTACGTCGCACAGAGGTGCCGAAAGAGGAGCCCTCTCACGCCGTCACCCCGCGCTGCCCGAGCCACCGCATTGCCAGGAGGCCCAACGCACCGAAGAGCAGGTTGGGCCCCTGCCCGGCCACCAGCGACGGCAGCCGTCCGGTGCTGCCCCAGTTCTCGAAGCTGCGCTCCACCACGTAGAAGAGCACATAGAACGAAAGCGTGAGCGCGTAGGCCAGCCCGCGGGCCCGGCGCAGACGCATCGCCAAGGGGACGCCGAGGAGGGCAAAGGCCACCGGTGTCAGCCCCTGTGCCATGCGCACATGGAACGCAGTGAGGAAGGCAGCCGCGCTGTGCCCCCGTGAGCGCGCCTCGCGTGCGGCGGCGAGCAGTTCTCCGGGGGTCAGCTCCTCGATGGGGGAGCTCAGCTTGTTCTTTCGCAAGAGCGAATCCTCCACGCCAATGGCCAGCTCTCCATTGTCGAAGTTGAGCACCGCGTAGTCGCCCCCGGTGCGCTCAGCGCGGTGCACCTCGCCCTTGCGCAACGCGACGGTGAGGGCCGAGCCCGCTCCCTCGGCGCTCACCAGTCCCTCTTCCGCCAGCACCAGGATGGGCGCGCGTGGGTCACGCTCGTCGTGCACCAGCACTTGCGTCCAAACGCCGCGCCGGGGGTCGACGCCGCGGGCGTAGAGGGTGAGGTCGGTGAGGTCCTCGTAGAAGACGCCCGGCTTCACGTCCCCGAGCACGTTTCGCTTGATGACCTGGCCGACAATTCGCTTCACCTGCTTGAGTCCCCACGGCTCGACGGTGGAGGAGAGGATGAGAATGAAGGCTCCCAGCACCGCGGCCAGGGCGATGGGCACCCGGGCCACCTGCCACGGCGGGGAGCCGAGGGCACCGAGCGCGAGCAGCTCGCGGTCCTCCGCCATCCGGCCAAGTCCAAGCAAAATGGCCAGGAGCAAACCCACCGGGATGGCCATCACCAGGAAGTGCGGGGCGAGGTTGACGGCCAGCCGGCCATAGTCGCCCAACGTCACCGCGCTCCCCAGCAGGACGTCCGTCCCGCGGAGAAACTGCATCACGAAGAGCAAGAGGAAGAGGAAGGCAATCCACACCACCAGCGGGCCGTACAGCTCGCGGAGCACGGCCTTGACCAGCAGTGGGACGCCGGCTCGCTCCGGGCGCGTGAGGGAGGCGGTGTTGGCAGGGAGGCTCATCTCCTGCCTCCTTGGCGAAGAGCGCGCTCCCCGATGTCGTGGCGAAGCTGCATTCCCTCGAAGTGAATCCCCGACACTGCCCGGTAGGCATTCCTCCGCGCCTCCTCGAGCGAGGCGCCCCGCGCGCAGAGGGTCAGCACCCGACCACCAGCGGTGACCAGCCGTCCATCCACCACCGCAGTGGCACCATGAAAGACGTGTGTCCCGGTGCCTCGGCCCTCGGTGCCAGTGATGGGAACCCCGGTTCGCAACTCTCCGGGGTAGCCGTCGCTGGCGAGCACCACACCCACCGAGGCGCCGGCTGCGACGCTCAGCGGGCGCTGGACGAGGTCCCCGGTGGCGCAGGCATGCAAGAGGGGCAGGAGGTCCTCGGCCAGCTGCAGGACGAGCACCTGCGCCTCCGGGTCGCCAAAGCGAGCGTTGAATTCCAGGACGCGCGGCCCTTGGTCGGTGAGCATCAACCCGGCGTAGAGGGCGCCACGGAAGGGGTGGCCCCGGCGTGCCATCTCCTGCAGGACCGGCGCGATGACGGTCTGGCCGATGGCGGCGAGGCCTGCGGCGTCGAGGAGCGCGCTCGGGCTGACCGCCCCCATTCCTCCGGTATTCGGTCCGAGGTCGCCGTCGAGGAGACGCTTGTGGTCCTGCGCCGGCGGGAGCAGCACGTAGCGTTCACCGTCGGCCAGGGCGATGACCGAGAGTTCCTCCCCCTCCAGCGCCTCCTCCAGCACCAGCCGGGCCCCCGCCGCACCCAGGCCAGCGAGCGCGCGAATGGCCTGCACCGCCTCGGCGGCAGAGCCGGCCACCACCACCCCCTTGCCCGCCGCCAGCCCGTCGGCCTTCACCACCAGGCGTCCGCGAGTGCGTGCGTAGTCCTCCGCGGCCCGCGCATCCTCGAAGGTGCGGTGCGCCGCAGTGGGCACTCCGGCGCTGGCCATGACGTCCTTGGCGAAGGCCTTGCTGGCCTCGAGGTGCGCGGCCGCGGCGTCCGGACCGAAGACGGGGATGCCGGCCCGCCGCAGCGCATCGGCCAGCCCACGGCTGAGGGGAAGCTCCGGGCCCACCACCACCAGGTCCACGCGCTCGTCGCGGGCCAGAGCCGTCACCGCCTGGGGGTCCTCCGCCACGACGGGTCGGTTGGTGCCCAGCATCGCCGTGCCCGGGTTTCCCGGTGCGCACACCAGCCGGGTAAGCACCGGGCTCTGCGCTATCTTCCACGCGAGCGCATGCTCGCGCGCTCCGCTCCCGACGACCAAAACGCGCAATCAGCTCTCCTTGGGGAGAAGGTACAGCGCCCGCTTGGCGGATGCGTAGCTCGGATCGATCTGCACCACCTTGCGCAGCCGCTCCCGCGCCGCGCTGACCGCCCCGGCCCGCGCTTCAGCCTCGGCCAGCTTGACCTGCGCCGCGAGCAGTGAGGGCGACAGCTGCGCAGCCTCGCGCAGCGACCGGCGCGCGGCGTCGAGGTCGCCCGCGGCGAGCGCCGCCACTCCGGCAGCGTATTGGACAATGGGCAGGGACCGACCGCTCTGCTGGGCGAGAAGCGCCTCAGCCGCCGCACCCTTGATGTCGCCCCGTTCGAGGAGCACCAGCACACGCCAGGCCAGGGCCTGCGGTTGCGCAGCGTCGAGCTTGAGGGCGCGAATGAGCGCGGCCTCTGCTCCGGCGAAGTCTCGGCGGTGGAAACGAAGCACCGCCTGCCCGACGAGCGGCTGCGGGTCCGCTGGCCCCTTCGCCAGGCGCGCGAGCGGCCCCTCGACGCGGCGCAGTGACTCTTCTGGGCGCACCGACAAGTCGGACAGCGGGCCAAAGGGAGCGACGCGGGTCGGGTCCGCCTCTTCGGCCGCGGCCAGCATGGCCAGCGCGTCGGCGCGGTTGGAAGCCGCGGCCTGAGCCGCAGCCGCCCACAACAGCGCGTCCGTGCGACGGGGGTCCGCCTGAGCCGTGCGCGCGAAGACCTGGGCAGCGACCACTGGCAGCCGCTGCGCCATCCGGACCCAGCCCTCCACCATCCCCTCGAGTCCTTTGTCGCCGAGCTTGGCGAGAATGAAGGGCAGGTGCTCGTCGGCTCCAGCACCGTCTCCTTTGTCCAGCGCGAGGAGGAGCAGCGCGAGGTGAGCGCCGGCGTCGGCCGGTTCCAGGGCCAGAGCCGCTCGAGCTGCGGTGGCCGAGGCACGCGCGTCGCCGGACGCGCGCGTCGCGACGGCCAAGAGGACGTTGGTCCGCACGCGCGCCTGGGGTGTGAGCCGGTCTCGATTCAGGGCCGAGCGCAACAGCTGCACGGCATCGGGGGGGCGGCCCTGCAGCGAATCCAGGCCGGCGAGCGCGAGCAGCGCCGGGCCATCCTCCGTGCGCGGGTCCGACTGCAGTCGCTCGAAGAGACGACGCGCCTGGTCTGGCTCGCCGACTTCCACGAGCAGGCGGCCGGTCGCAAAGAGGGCTTCGGCGTGGTCCGGCTCGAGAGCCAGCCGGGCCTGGAGCGCGGCCAGCGCCTGCCGGGGTTCGCCAGCCGCCTCCTGCGCCTCGGCTCGCAAGAGTGGAATGCGCCGCTGGCTGGGGTCCGCCTGCTCGGCCTTCTGCAGCTCACCCAGGGCCAGGTCCGCCGAAGTCCGGACGTAAGTACGGGCAAGGACCAGCCGGCCTTGCACCGAGGTCGGGTCCGCGGCGAGCCCTTCCTGGGCCAGAGCCCGGGCTCGCGTCTCGCTGCCCGGGTCCTTGCTAGCCAGGAGGAGTTCTGCGAGCCCGAGCAAAACCGGCGGGGAACGTCCACTGGTATCGGCTGCGCTCTCTCCGAGCTGGACGAGGGAGCGGTACTCGGCCGGGTCCATTCCCGCCCCACGTCCCAAGGCCACTGCCGTGAGCCAGGCGCCGAGGAGCTCCGGGTCCCGAGGCGCGTCCACCAGGCTGCGCTGAAGACGGCGCGCCGCCGAGGCGTAGGCGGCCGGCTGGTCCAGAGCAATCTCCCGCTCAGCTTCGACCAGCGTGGCTTTGACACCGGACCGGGGCCCGCTGTCCGCCGCGCGCCAGCTAGCAAGCCTGTCCGAAAGGCCCGTCGGGAGAGAAGCCAGGGGGTTCACCCGCCGTGCCGGCGGCGCCACGGGCCGAGACGGGACACCGCCCCGCCTTCGCAGCCAGAGCGCCGAGGCCAAGCCCAGCACCACCACGCCCGCCAGGAGAGCGAGCCCGCCCCAACGGCGGCGCCGGGGCGCGATGAGCGGCGGCGCCACAAACGAAGTGCGGCGTGGCGGGTCCGTCACGTTGCGAACCAGCGGTGAGGGGGCAACGGCAGGCGCGAGCTGCGCGGCAGCGGCTTGGCGGCAGCTGGTGCACACCCCGCTGGCCAAGTCCTCGAGCCCCTGCAGCGCGCCCCCGCAGCTGGCACAGGGTGGGCTGGGGCGTGTCGCTGCCGGGGGGGCAGGTTCCTCGGGGGCCTCGTAAAAGTCCTGGAGGCTGGAGGCCCTCAACGAAAGGCCGGGCGGGGCTCCCCGCGCAGCGTCCGGGCTCGCCACCGGCGGGAGCGCAGAGGGTGGCGGGCCGGGAGGCGTGGGAGCCGGCGCAGCGTGGGATGGGGCTTGGGTGGCGGCCGAGGCCGGCACCGGCCGCCCGTCCTCGGCCTGCTCGCCGTCGTTCCAGTTCAACTCACCGAAGAGCTCGGCCCGTGCCTCCGGCCCTTCCTTCTGGAGCGCCTCGGGCGGAGGACTGGGCGGCCGCTGTACCATGCGCGTGTTGAGCACGACACGGGCCACCTGGCTTCGCGTCGGAGGCTCCGGCTCAGGTTCCCTCCCAGGGACGGGAGGACGGCTCTCGGAGATGGGGCGGGCCATCTGCCGCGCCCGCTCCACGGGGTTGTCCTTGGGGTCGGGCGGGGGCGGGATGAACTGGATACTCTTGCACCGCGGACACTGGGCTCGGAGGCCGCGCGGAGTCATCGCCCCATCATCGATGATGTAGGCCGCGGCACAGTGCTCGCAGGCGAGACGCATTCCCAGGGGTCAGTGCCGGAAGTGCCGGACCCCGGTGAACACCATCGCCAAGCCATGCTCATCGGCGGCGGCAATCACCTCGGCGTCCCGCATCGAACCCCCCGGCTGTACCACCGCCGTCGCGCCGGCTCGGGCGACCTCGTCCAAGCCGTCCCGGAAAGGAAAGAAGGCATCTGAGGCCACGGCGCTCCCGCGCAGCGCGGCGCCGCCGCGCTCGGCGGCGATTTTTGCAGAGTCCACCCGACTGGTCTGACCGCCTCCGGCGGCCAGGAGCCGCTCGGCGGTGGAGAAAACAATGGCATTGCTCTTCACGTGCTTGCACACCCGCCAGGCAAAGCGCAGGGCCGCCTCCTCGGCGGCGGTCGGGGAGCGCCGGGTGACGACTTTCCAGCCCAGGGGGGGTTCGACCGCGTCCCGGTCCTGCACCAGAAGGCCCCCCGACACGCTGCGGAGCTCGAGCGAGGGCACCGCCCGAGCACCCTCGGGCCAGCTCGCCCTGGCGTCGAGGAGCCGGAGGTTTTTCTTGGCCATCAGGACTTCCCTCGCCTCGGCGCTGAAGCCGGGTGCGATGACGGCCTCGAGGAATGTCTCGGCCAGGGCACGGGCGGAGGCGACATCGACTTCCCGGTTGAGGGCGACGATTCCGCCGAAGGCCGAGACTTCGTCGACGGCGCGCGCCGTCCGGTAGGCCGCCTCCAGCCCGTCAGAGAGGGCCACGCCACACGGGGTGTTGTGCTTGATGATGATGGCCGCTGGACGCTCGGGGAATTCCAGGGCCAGGGCCAGGGCGGCATCGAGGTCGAGCAGATTGTTGTAGGAAAGCTCCTTGCCCTGCAGCACCTCGGCAAACCCGAGCGAGGGCGCCTTCGGTGGCTGGAAGGCCCGGTAGAACGCTCCTCTCTGGTGGGGGTTCTCCCCGTAGCGCAGCTCCTGCGCCTTCTGGAAGGAGACACTCAACTCGGCGGGGAACGTCTCTCCGGCGCTTTTTTCAAGGTAAGAGGCGATGGACGCATCATACGCGGCCGTGTGGGCGAAGGCCTTGCGCACCAGCCGGGCTCGCGTCGCTGCGGTGGTGCTTCCCCTTCGCAGCTCCTCCAGGACACCCGGGTAGTCGTCGGGGTCCACCAGCACCGTCACCCGGGAGCCATTCTTGGCTGCCGCGCGCACCATGGCTGGACCGCCGATGTCGATGTTCTCGATGACTTCCGCTTCCCCTGCCCCCGAGGCCACCGTCTGCCGGAAGGGGTAGAGGTTCACCGCCACCACCGAGATGGGGGCGATGCCGTTGGCCTCCATCTCCGCGAGGTCCGCCGGTAAGTCCGGGCGGCCGAGAAGGCCACCATGAATCTTCGGGTGCAGAGTCTTCACTCGCCCGCCGAGGATTTCGGGGCTCCCGGTGTGCTCGGACACCTTTTTTGCCGAGAGGCCCGCAGCGGAGAGCGCCTGTAGGGTGCCGCCGGTGCTGAGAATCTGGAAGCCAAGCTCTAGGAGCCCAGCGGCGAACGGGACCAGCCCGCGCTTGTCGGAGACACTGAGGAGGGCCAGCAAGGACAGTCCTGCGATGGGAGGGGACTTTCGAGGTCTTAATCACCAGGCCGTGGGGAGTGTCAACGCGAAGAGAGTGCCGGGCCTGAGCGCCGGGGTCGCGCTCACCCCGCTCGGCTCGGGCGCCTAGTAGTCGTCCTCGGTCGCCTCGCGCAGCTTGGCCAGTCCGCGAGTCTCGACCTGGCGAATGCGCTCGCGGGTGAGGTTCATGATGGCGCCAACCTCCTCGAGGGTGATGCCTCCCTTCTCGGCGACATCGAGCGCGCAGGTGTGCTCCAGCTCCCAGATTTCCTTGTCCGGAAAGTTGAGCTTGATGGACCCGGTCTCCGGATTCACATCGAGGTAGAGGTTGTGTTTGCAGGAGACGAAGAGGCACGGCCGCGGTCCGTTGACGCACTCCGCTCGCTTTCGGGGCCGCATGCCCTCGATGCTCTTCAACAACTCGGCTTCCTCCGGCTCCATCTCGCCGCCCAGCCGCCGGCGCCGCAGGTCCCGCGCCATCTCCTTGCGGGACATGGTCCTCGAGCGACGCCGCTCCGGGCTTACGTCGGCAGCGGGGACTTCTAGCGGGATGGGCTCTGCATTCGGTTCACTCATCGATTCCCTCCTCCAGTCCTCTTCGAAAGGCATGGGCCACCCTGAGATGGCCGTTTCAGCTCAGCTCCTCTGCGGACGGACGCTGAGCGGTCAGCTCGCTTCCCAACCGAGACAGGTCGCGCACCAGGGCTTCTGAGCGCCGGCGCAGCAGCTCCATCTCGGCGTGCAGCGCGCGCTTGTGCGTCGAGCCGAAGGGGCGGGACTCGAGCTCGGTGGAGAGGCCGGCCAGCGTTTCGCCGAGTCCTCGCTCGACCTGGTCAATCCCGTTCTTGAAGAAGACGAAGGAGCGCTTGATGTCCTCGAGTGTGAGGCCGGCAGCCATCATCTTCTTGATGGCGTTGATGCGCCGGACCGACTCCACCGGATAGACGCCGTGGCTTCCCCGATGCTTGCCCTTGCGCCCCACGCGGCGGCTCCGCGGTAGGAGCCCGGCCTGGACGTACTTGCGGAACGTGGCCTCGGAGAGGCGAACACCCCGCGGTCGGAAGATTTCCAAAATCGTCCCGGCGGAGAGGCCACGTGCGTGATCGCGCTCGATGCGCGCGATCTCTGCTGGGCCCAATAACTCCATTCAGTACCACCGTTTCAATAGAGACAACTGAATGTATTCCATCGAATATCGTATCGAGACGGACGCCGTCAAGCGGCGTCGGTCACGGCGGTGCTTCAGGGGATCAGGCGTTCAGCGGTTTCGACCCGCTCGCCGCTCGCGCCAAACGCTGCCAAGGGCCCACGGTTTCGCCCGAATGCCGGTGCGCGCTCGTTGGACCTTGCGAGCGGGCAGCTCGCCGTCAGGCTCGGCCCGGCAAGCCCGGCGGCATCCACGCGCCAGGCAGGTTCCGGTGCGAGCCGAGTGCGGAGCGCTCGGCGTCGCGCCAAGAAGAAGGCCGCGGCGCCGGCCCCACGTCATCGAAAAGCAACAGCACACACTCGACCTGGAAGCGCATGCTGCGCCCGCGGGCAGAGGCCAAGCGAGGCAGAAGGAGCTCGCCAGCGGCACTCCCCTGCCGCACGCGGGCGACTGCATCGCGCACGCCCTGCGTTTGCGGAGCTCGGCCCTCCCCTCCTCCCTGAACCCGTCCTCGGGTGCGTTGTCTGTCGCGCATGCCTCTCTCCTTGATGTAGGGACACATGCTACCTACAGGCGCGCGTCTCGCAAAAAAAGAGCGCCCGCCTTGCCACCCGGCGCGCTGGGAGGGACGCGGTCGACCGCCCGGTTGACGGCGCCGAGTGCGGTGGCATGTCATGCACCGAACGCCTGGGGCCCTGTCGGCTCCTTGGAGGACTGCTTGCACACACTGGTGGGCAGTTCACGCCGGGCACAGGTGGCACGGCGGCTGGGAGCGACACTTCTCCTCTGCTTTCTTGGTTGCGCCGGAAGCACGAGTCGCTCGGGCCGCCCCACTTCGGCCCCGGACTTCGTCAAGACAGCAGGCCCGTGCTGGCTCGGCGGCCGCATCACCCTCGACCCGACGCTGCTCCCGGCCAAGGCCGATGATGAGCTGGCCACGCTCTCCTGCGAGAACCTGGTCATCGTCCAGAGGAGCGAGGACGGGAGCACCCTGCTCGTCCACGCCGATGGGCACTTTGCCGAAGGCTACGGCGAATGTCGGTACCAATTCACCGACGTCCCCATCGGCACCTCCAGCTACTCCGGTCGAGTGGTGGCACTCTCGGTTCCCGAGTCGCGCTACGCGCTCACCTCGGCCGTGGAATTCAATGCCGTCCGCTGCGGGGGCTCGCTCGGCTCGCTCAACCAGCAACTCGACTTCGTCCTCTCCATCCCCGACGTCCGCGGGCGCTGAGGCCTCACCACACCTCGCAGCGCGGCCGGGCCACCATCGGCGCGTCGGCACGGCACGCGAAAGCGCGCGCGAACTCCGGAAGGTTGCGCAGGGGTGCATTCACCCGAACCGGATGGGGCGCGTGGACGTCCAAGGCCAGCAGGGAGCGCGCTGCCTCCGGTGTCGCCTTGGTGCACCACAGCTGTCCCCAGCCGAGGAAGAGCTGTTGCTGGGGCGAGAACCCCGCGGTGGCCGCCTCCGGGCTGAGCCGCAAGCGCTCCTGCAGCGCGAGCAGCGCGAGCTGCAAACCGCCAAGGTCGGCCAGGTCCTCGTCCAGGGTGGCCGCGCCATTCACCGTCAGGCCGCCCACCACCTGCGTCGCATCCGCCTGGGTCCGCACGCAGGCGGCCCGCGCGTCGAAGGCCTCCGCTGAGGCCTCCGTCCAGCCGGAACGCAGCGCCCCCGTGCCGTCTCGCCAGCGTCCGCTCCTGTCGAAGCCATGGCTAATCTCGTGCCCGAGGACAGTGCCCAGGAGCCCGAGATTCACGGCCGGGGCGAAGGCGTGGCTGAAGAGGGGTGGTTGCAGCAGAGCGGCCGGGACGAGCACCTCGTTGAGGCTCATGTCGTAGAAGGCGTTCACGCTGAGCGTGCTGACCGGCCATGTCCCGCGGTCGACGGGCTGTCCCACCTTGGCCACCTCCGCCGCCAGCGTGAAGCGCGAGAGAGCAAGAAGGTTTCCGACCAGCGATTCGCGCGACAGCCTCAGTCCGGCTTCGCTTTCCCAGCGCTCGGGCCTCCCCACCTCGTTCACCAAGAGCCGGAGCTTGCTCTCTGCCGCCTGGCGCGTGGCTTCATCCATCCACGGAAGCACCGGGACGCGCGTGGCCAGTGCCTGCTCCACATCCCCGAGCAGAAGACGCACCGCCGCAACGTCCTCGGGGCGCAGGACGCGCTGGACGAAGGCCTCTCCGAGCGCGTCGGGCACGGTCTCGGTGGCCAGGCGCAGGCATGTCGTCCAGCGCGGGGCGGACTCGGCGGCCGTGGGCAGCGCCGCCCACAGGGCCCTCAGCACCGCGAGGTGCAGCACCGCGCGCCAAGTCTCGAGCGAGGCCACCTGGAGCTCCGCATCGAGCGCCGCAAGCGCCGTGGGACTGGCCACGTCGAAGCGTGCGCTCGAGGGAAGGCCCACCGTCCGAATCCAGTCGGCCCAGGGAAAGCGCGGGGCGAGCCTCTGGAGCGCCTCGAGCCCCATCAGGTGGTGGCTCTTCCGCGAGTCCGCCTGGGCTTCGCGCGGAGGCTCGCCCGCCGCCAGCGCCGCCTCCAGGGCCATCACCCGGTCGGCGCTCGCCCAGGCTTCCTCGCGCGCCATCCCGCCACGCATGAAGGTGCGCTCCACCTCGGTTCGGCGGGCCACCGGCATCCGCGCATCCCCGGCGTCGAGCCGGGCGACGCCGCGCAGACGCAAGTCGAGGCGCGCGACCTGTCCCGGGCCTCCCTTGGGGTCCGGCGACGCACTGAGTGCAAGGACGCTTCGAATCCCTCGCGCCTCCAGCAGGAGGATGGTCTCCCCCACGCCAGTGCGCGTGGTTGCCCCGCGCAAGCGCGCGAGCTCCGCCTGGAGCTCCACCGGGCTGCGGGCCTGGACCGCGACACTCATGCAGCTCGCGTACAGGTCGCCCACCGGAGCCCCCGGCGGCAGCCCGGGAAGGGACTGACCGGCAGCAGCCGCCTCGAGAAGCTCCCGCAGCACCGTGGTGGTACGGGCCTGCAGGGCCGAGAGACGGGCCGAGACGACACCCTCGGTGACCGGAGCCGTCCGCGCCAGCCATCCCCCGCACGCAAAGCGGTAAAAATCCACGCAAGGGTCGACCGAGGTGTCCATCCACGTCGCTTCCAAGCCCGAGGGTGCCGCGGCAACGCGGGAGGGGCCTCTCGGGGCACTCTTGCCCGCGCAGGCGGCGACGAGGAGACCGAGCAGCGCCGCTCTCATCTGCCGGAACGCCAGGCGGCCGGAATCAGCCAATACAGGGCGCCATTGAGGTCGGCGATGGTCAACGCAACGAAGGGCGTGTGCCAGCCCGAGGGTTTGATGTCCCGAAAGCCGAAGGAGACCCCGAAGCGGTCCTGCAAGAAGGTGACGTCGAACTCGGCGCCGAAGTTGGAGGCATCCGAGCCGGTCCAGTACAGCGACCAGCGAGGACCGGCCCCGACGCCAAACCCTCCCAGGTGGCCAGTGGCGCGGAGCCCGAGCGTGGAGGCCGTTCGGCCCGAGCTGAACTGGATGTCCACCAGCTGCAGTGTCGTCTCGAGCGAGAACCACTGGGTGAACCACAGCTGGGGCTCGAGCCAGCTCAGCGCCAGGCCTCCACCGACGACGTCCAGCGACACCCGGTAGGGGATGAGGTGGGCTAGGCCAATGGGCAAGGCGGACCCGTTGGCCAGGGGCTGGGTGGGGATGCTCGAGGGGTCGAGGATGAAGCGCACCCCCGTCTCGTATGTCTGGGCGCGGGTGAGCAGCTCGGTCGCGCCGATGGCGAGATTCACCAAGCCCACCGTCCCGCTCGAGTCGGTGGTGGCAGTCTGGATTTCAATCGTCGCCGCGCGGTCGACCGCCCGCTTCAGCGTCCCGGTGAACCAGCGACGGCGGCTGTCGAGCGCAGCGCGCATGTTGTCCGACTCCCCGCTGTAGCCCGCGGCGACCAGCCCCTCCATGAAGGCATCGAAACTCAATTCGCCCAGGCACAGCGGCTCGGTGGCTTTTGGCTCGCAGGAGATTCTCTTGCTGAGCAGCACCTGCACCACCTTTCCCACCGGGCCGACCGACCTCATGTCCGGCGGGGCTGCCCCCAGCCACTGCCACTGAGGCGTCTTTGCCAGCCGCTCGCCCTCGGCGGCGCTGCCGAGCCACGCCACCAGCTCGATGCGGGCGAGCGCCTTCAGCACCGCGCTGGCCTTGGACGAGTCGAAGAGCCGCAGCGAGCGAGCGGCGCCCTCCATCGCTGCGCCCATGCAGAGCTGGGTGGCTTCCTGGGTGAAGTCCAGCTCGCCTGTGCCGTCCTGCTTTCGCACCGGAGCAAGGCGGGCCGTCTCGTATGGGTTCTGGCCGTCGCACCAGTGTGCCGCTGCCTCGTGAACGCCGTCGTAGACGCCAATGTAGTAGTCCGCCTCGCGCAACGGGCGGTCGAGGAAGCCCCCGAAGTCCGCCAGTTGGCTACCGGCCAGTGGACTGAAGCGCGTGGTGAGCACGAGCCTCCGCTCTCCAGAGTTCTCCTGCTCGAGCTCGGTGGCGTCCTGGGCCAGCTGGAGGCTGTCGGCGTTGAGCGTCGCAAGCCGCGGGCGGAGCTGGACCATGCGTTCCAGGCGTGCCCAGGCCACCCTGGCTGGCTCGGGAAGCTGCCCCTGGGGCGCCGCCTGGAGGGCCGCGAGGAGGGGTTGAAGGGGCTGCACGAGAAAAGGAAGTGTGTCCGGGTAGCTGGGCATCGTCGCCAGGACCCGCGAAGCCTCGACGCGGGGAGCGGCCGGGACGTTGGGGGCTGCCAGCGCGCGCAGTTGCTCGACGAGAACCGCGTTGGCCAGCCGGTTTCTTCGCTCGGCGCGGTAGCGCGCCTGTCCCACGTACTGAAGGAGGGTGGTGCGCAGCCGCCGGAGAGCGTCCTCGCTCAGCCCTCCGTGCGTCATGCGCGGGAGCTCGTCGGTGAGCAGGCTCACCGCCGCTGCCGAGGCCAGTGCGGCCGAGGCGCTGAATTGCGCGACCTTCAGCCGCTCGGACTCAGACGCCTGGTGACTCCGGAGCACGCCATCCTCCATCTGCCGACGGGGGTGGGCTTCACTGGCCAGGACACTCAATCCCTCCGCCATCCGCACCAGGTCTTCATCGGAGAGCGGCACGGAGGCCTTGGCCAGCTCTTCTGGGTCGCTCCTCAGCGGGTCGATTCCAGGAACCTCCCGAGCAGCGGCAGCACAGACCTCTTCGAGGACTGCTGCCTGCTGAGCAGAGTCGGTGAGGGCCAGGCGATGGATGCAGCTGTAGAGCGTACGGCTGAAGCGGATGCGGGCTGGGAGCGCGCCACGAAACACCGGCGGCGGTGCGACCTCGGTTGGCTCACCGTCGAGGTCGAGGAGCTGGAGCAGCACCGAGGCGGACTCGGTCAGCAATATTGATGTCCTCCAGAGGAGATTCTGGGTGGTCAGGTTCCACTGCCGCGACCCAACCGACTCGGCCAGCTGGCGTTGCCGGGCCGTTCCCACCAGGGTGAAGGCCAGGTTCACCGCGCCTCCGATGCCGCGCCCAGTCTCGTCGACGACGTCCTTGGGAGGTGGCTGCAGCCGGCGGGTGTCGGGGTCGAGGAAGAGCGCCGTCAAGGGGCGAAGCACCCGCCACCGCGCAAAGGACTCCGCCTGGTCGATGGCCAGCCCCACCGGGGCGTTGTCGAAGACGCCACCGTCCACGAAGTAGCTTCTGCACAGCGACATGTCGCGCCCACCGGCGGCGGTGCCGTACGCCGAGCAGCTGAGGTGGTCGAGCGGGTGCTGGGCGTCCGGTCCCGGGCAGCTCGCGGTGCTCACCTCTTCTCCGAAATCACAGCGGACGACGCACTCGCAGAGCGGACGCGGGCCGAAGGCCAGTGGGAAAGCACCCGAGGCCAGGACGGACTGGAGGAGCGAGTCCGCGGAGGTGACGGTCTGGCCGTTCTCGGTGGAGTCCGCGAGCCGCAGGAGGCTGTCCCCGGACGAGCGCCCGAGGAGTTGCTGTCGGTGGACACTGAGCTTCCCTTTGTCGTCCACCGTGAAGACCAGCGGCAGTACCGCACGCTGCACCGGGACGGACAGGCCGGAGACGCCCAGCTTCTCGGGCGTCACCCGAGTCACGGTGAGTCCAACCGGCAGTCGACACCCGGGTTGGAAGCGCATGCCCAGCGGGCTGAAGAGGCGCTCGCGGACATGATTCAAGACCGGCATCAACGCCGCCGAAGCGAGAAGCCCGTCGTCCGGCACGTAGGTGTTGGGCTTAGAAGGCAGTAGCGCGTCCAGGCCAACACTCACCCAGGCCTCGCGCAGCAGGTTTTGATCGACCGAGAGGTTGGTGGTGTCGTCCGAGGCTTCGCACCACAGGGCGCCGGCGAGGAGGGAGTTGAGGCTTCCCGCCGAGGCTCCGGTGATGGCGAGGATGGTGGGGACGCGCTGGTGCCCAACCTCCTCGTGGGTCAGCGTCCCCTTGCTCAGACGGACCAGCGTCCAGGCCAGGCCCGATTCGTAACTTCCGAGACTCACCCCGCCGCTGACGGTCAGGGTGACGGGGTCGTCGAACTGGCCGAGTTCGGGAACCGACGGCGAGGCGAGGAGAAGAAGGGCGACCGCCGAGGAGAGCATTCGCTTTCACCCCAGGGTAGAGGCGCAGGCCTTCTGCCTCAGCAGTCTTGCCGCCAGGGGAGCCAGTCAGTGCGAGGGCCAGATGTGCACGAGCTCACGGACGCGCAGCTCAAGCTCGTGGTCACTGAGGTGGGCATAGTCCTTGGCCTCGCTCGCCCGAAGCCGTCCCGCGAGCGCGCGGCTGAGGTTTTCGCGGAGGATGCCCAAGAGCTTCGGCGGAGCCACCAACACCAGGTGGTGAAATGCGTTCGCGGCCAGTCCAGCTTCGAGCATCCGGACGAGCTCCTTGGCGAAGTGGTGCTCGGCCTCGTCCGCGGGGTCGCCGCTGGAGTGAAGGGCCCCTTTGTGCGTCGAGGCCCGACTGAGATGGTCGGCCACTTCCGGCAGGTCACCGCGTTCGTCGTGGGCCTTGCCGTCGCGGCTTCCGATGGTGTGGTGCACCTTGGCCGGAAGGCCAGCGTCATCCACCGCCAGAATGCGGCCGTGGTGCGCATCGGCAACCAAGACCCAGGTGTTTCCTTGTCCGGTCATAGGGGGGGAAAGCCTACCGCCGTTGGTGCCCGCGCGCTTGCAGCTTCTGGGCAGCCAGAGGGCAGAAGCGAGCCGCTCAACGGGGCACACCGACATTGTGCGCGTTGCGACGGCCGCTACAGCCAGAGCCGCGCCAGTTGCTACGCGTGCAACGCAACAGGACTCTGCATTGGCGAAACCCATGGTTTTCACTTGCGATTCGACTTGGCCGGGGAGCTGCACTGTCACTGGGTGTCCCACGGGCGACTCTCCGCCCACGGCAACCGGAGCAGCTTCGGTCATGGCCCCCCCGTCCGCGCCACCCCTTGGTTCAGCCCATCGTTCCAGCGCCGTGGGGCTTCTCCTCGCCGGTGGCATCCTCTTCGTCATGTGCTTCGCAGGCTCGAGCGTCCTCTTGGGCTCAGAATGCGGCACCGGAGGCCGGAGTCCCGCTGCGGTGCACGGACGGGCGTGAGGGGTCCCAAACTAGAAGCGGCCGCCAAGACAACGCCGGGCAGAGAATGTCGTTTGGCGAAAACTCAAAGCCTGAACCGGCGCGGAGCGGCGGCACGCTCGGCGTCTACCAACCGAGGCACCCTCGGCCCAACTCCCCAGAGCTGAGGCGTCTTCTTGAGGACGCGTGCTGGCAACGACTGCGGTCGGCACCCGGGTGGCGCGAGCCCGGGCCGGTTCAGAAGCGAACGCGGAAACCCGCGGCGAAGGCGCCCGAAATGGTGGTTTGGGTGCCGACGGCCAGCGTCGAACCGGTGCTGAAGGGAGGCTGGAGGTCCACCTGGACGCTCCCTGTGAGCCACACCTTCCACAGCTCGCCAATTGCCCATTGAATGCGCGCGCCCACCACCTGGCTCGTGCCCAGGTCGGAGGCATAGACCGCAAACTGGTACCACAGACCGAGTGAGAAAGGTCCGAGGCGCTGGGTGACGTCCGGACGAACGGTGAAAAGGTAGGGCGCCAGCGGGACACCATTCCCGAGCGAGATGTTGTGCAGCTCCGTGCGCCCAGAGGTGAGCGAGCTGTAGTAGCCAAATTCTGAAGGGTCCTTGTTGTACAGATAGTAGGCACCGTGCAGTCCGACGTCGGTGGCGCCGCCCACCGTGACGGTCCCGCCGGCCGCTAGGCGAAACTCATCCAGCGTGTCCGTGCCGTTGCTCAGAAGGGGTGCCAGCGCCTGACAGCGGCGCACCTCGGCGGCCACTTTGGTGGCATTGCAGAGGGTGCGGATACGCACGACGGACGAAGCGGCCGTCCCCATCTCGTTCTCGAGCTTCTCCAGAGTCTGGTCGACGGTGAGTGCCAGCCAGCCCACGTCGGCGTCCACGGAGAAGGCCAGCGGGTCCGCCAGCGGGTTGCCGATGACGTAGTCCGCCGAGACGTCGGCGCCGTAGCTCGAAGCCACCGTCTGCAGGAGTCCGGTACGGTCCACTGTGCCGCCGGCTGGTCCGGCGAGAGTGATGACCGTGTCGGCCGATTGCGAGCTCGAGGGCGAGAAGACGCCATCGACTGACAGCGTGAGCGCGTCGTTCACCTCCCAGTCGAGGCCGAGCGACAGAGCGAAGATGGAGGTCTCCGTCCCCTGGAAAGAACCGCCCGTCGGCGCGGGCGTTGCGAACTCGTAGGTGAACCCCACCGCCGAGCGCAGGACAAATGACTCGCCGAGGTCGATGTTGGCCTTGAGCAGGTCCGCCACGTCGCCCGCCCGTGGGTTGCTAGGCGTCGTCTGCGTCACCTGGCCCCCCACCTCGTTCGACACGCTGCTGGCCAAAGCGCGTCCGGGCAGCGGAGTCCACAGCAAGAGGACGAGGACAGCCACCTGGCGCGTCCAGCCGTGGCATCCCTGGCCACGCAGGCGCGCGACGAGGTTTCTGAGAACCCAGGAAGGCAATGCGAGCCGAGACGTCACCAACGGCCCATGACTATAGGCGGCCGCCGGCAGACGGCAGCCGCCCCAGGCGAAAGCGCGCACTGCTCGCTGACGTCTCGCCGCACTCACGTCGCTTTCTGCTTTGCGTCTTCGGTTTCCTCAGGGGCTGCGAAGCCGTTTCCAGCCTTCAACACCGAGGACCCACAAGAGTTGCGGGCCTGCGCCGTCAGAACGACCGACGTCTTTCGACGCGCGCGCAGCACGGGTGCGCTCCGGAAGGCTTGCTCCACGCTCGATGTCGGGAGCCGTCACCTGACAGGGCAGTTACGAGGGGACGGCCTTCGCGTAGCGCCCCCCGGGGTACAAGCCTCTCTGGGAGCAAACGGGGGGAACGAGGAGCGCCCAGCCCGTCGGCCCCCGGGGAGGACAAACCCCGGGGGCGTCCGGCGCAGGCCGAAGCGGCGTTACCGCTCCTGAGTCAGCTCACCCGCTCGTAGAACCGGTGATGACGGTGACAGGGTTACCGCAGCCATTCCAATTGATTTGAATTCCGAAGTCAGCATAGCCGCCGGTGAACTGGGTGTCCGAGTCCGCAACAGTCACGCTCACGTCCAAGCTACCCGACGTGAAGTACGTCGTGTCGCAGCTGTTGTCATAGGCAAGGTCATTGAAGAGGATCTGCGCCGTGTAAGCGAAGTTGAAGGTGCTCCCGCTCGCATTGTCGTTCACAGTCCAACCAACCGTGGCCTTCCCGCTGATGGTCCCTGTGTTCCCGTCGCCCGTGAAGGCCAAGCTTCCGGTCCAGGTCCCTACTTCATCGAAGCTGTCACCGTTGTCAGTGAACGTGTACGTGGCCTGGATGCTCCAGCTCATGGCGGTTGGACTGGCGGTCAGGCTTCCCGTGATGGTGAGCGTGTAGCCGGTCGTTCCTCCACCCAGATTGCAGTTGTTGTAGGTGATGGTATCGCCGGACGTCGTGTAGCAGCCCGTCACGAGTTCACCGCTTCTGGTCGCCGCCAGGAGCTTGCCAATGACGTGGGCTTGCGCTGCCGGGCTCCTGGGGAGCGCTATCGAGTTACTGGTCCCCACGTCTTCGACGATTTCGTCGGGAAGCTCCGGGGTATTGCTCAGCGTGTCCGCATTGTCCGAGACCGAACCCTGGGTGGCGGTGATGAGATCCTGTGAATTCGACTGCGCATCCACGGCCGCTGTCGACTGGTTTGTATTGGCCGCGGCTGGCGTCCCTGTATAGGTGTAAGTCGAGGGGGTAGGCGGCGGAGGTCCACCGCCGTTGTTGCTGCTGCTGCTGCACGCCGCGAGCACGCCTGCGGCCAAGATGCCGAGATGCATTTTTTTCATGGGAAAGCCTTCCTTGGTGTCAGTGACCGGAACTCTTCCGGATGCGTCCGTCTTTGCCTGGACGGGTCGCCCCCCACTTTTCCGAAGCGGAAGCGACCTGCCCCAAGTGTCGGCGCCCGAGCCCAGCCGCGGCAACAGGAATTGTTTTTGCGCTGCACGTCGAGCGCCGCTCTTCAGACGAGGCCCCGGTCCACAGCGACCCGCCCCCGCGCCTTTCTCGTGTGGGAGGTTCACTCGGCGACAGTTTGCGTGGGGCTTCGGTCCCAACGACGCGCGGGGCAAGAAACGGACGTGCCCTCCCGGGCGCGTTTCCCCCGCATCGTATGACCTCATCGAATTTTTCGCCCTTGAGCGCTCGACCCAGTGGGCGAGCCGCCCATCCCCAGGGTGTTTCCCTGGGCTGACGCCGCCGCGGACCGAGACACCGAGAGGCACAGCAGCCGATGGGCACCTGGCGGCCTCGGGGGGGAAGCACGGGGACAGCGACTCAAGAAGGGTCTCCTCCAACGGACATTCGTCGAGTCGGCACCCTTGCACCGCCAGAACCCATCCGAGAGCGCGATGACGTTGTTGCGAATGGGCCGTGAATAAAGCACGGCCAAGGTCGCGTCCCACGGCGCCGCAAGAGAAGTCTCCCTATTCTTCCGTGGGTCGGACGGGCTGCGCTCTTCGGGCGGCTGCCGGCCCGCGCCTCAACGAAAGGTGCCATGTCCCGCCAACTCAAGAGGCTTTTTGGTGTCGCCGCGCTGCTTGGCTCGAGCGGCTTTCTCGTCTTCGCTTGCTCCAGCTCTAACTCGTCGAACGTCACCGCAGCTCAGGCGTGCGCCGATGTGTCGGCAGCTCGTTGTCAAAAAGTTCAACAGTGCAATCCACAGGGGTTGCTCAACACCTACGGTGACCTGACCTCGTGCGAGTCGACCATGGCCACAACCTGTGTCGGCACCCTGGGGGCCACCGACACCGCCAACACGCCTGTGCATACCGAGGGCTGCGCCCAGGCGACACCGGACCAGACGTGCGACGATTACTTCCTGGGCAACGTCCCGACGGCCTGCATGCCGCCGTCTGGCCCACGCGACGCCGGGAGCGACTGCGCGGTGTCGGGACAGTGCGCCACGGCCTACTGCCTCGTCCCGAAAACGACGGTCTGTGGCGCGTGCAATGAGCCGCCCGGACTCGGCGCCTCGTGCTTCAACAACGACTGTGGCCCGGGCTTCTTGTGCGACAAGGTTTCCGTCCTCTGCGTGGCGCCGGTGGCGGCCTCCGGTGCTTGCGACGACAGCAGCGCGTGTGCCCCAGGCCTCACCTGTCTCGGCAACACCAACACCGCACTCGGCGCCTGTGTCGCCCTGGCCACGTTGGGAGCGTCCTGCGACCTCGCCAATGGGGGGAGCCGGTGCGATTCCCGCATGGGCCTCTATTGCAACACCGTTGCGGGAAAGATTTGCGCGGTGGTGGCAACCGCCAGCGCCTCTCAGGTGTGCGGGACCGTCGACGGTGGTGTCATCGACTGCCTGGCGCAGTCCTTCTGTGAGAAGCCGGCCGACTCCGCCGCCGGCACCTGTGTGGCCCCGGCCGGCGACGGCGATGCGTGTGACACCCTGAACGGTCCCATCTGCACCGCGCCGTCGCGCTGCGTGTTCACCGCCGAGGGCGGCACGACCGGCCTCTGCCAGCCGCCCGCCCCCCAGGGTTGCAACTGACGTCAGGTCGGGCCCGGCCAGCCGCCGTCCGCCGCTGCGCGCATGCGGGC
>Ga0302325_10001597_pt1 | contig 57286 bp, 44 predicted proteins | sample Palsa_T0_2_FD_201948 | JGI IMG/M metagenome (GOLD analysis project Ga0302325, IMG submission 201948) | Peat permafrost microbial communities from Stordalen Mire near Abisko, Sweden - Palsa_T0_2 | ecosystem: Environmental > Terrestrial > Soil > Palsa > Peat permafrost | place: Sweden: Abisko... | reverse complement strand
ATCACCAGCTCACCGATGTACATCATCATGGGCCTCGGCAGCAGCAGCAACGCAGAAACCGCCCCAGTCAGCCTCCGCGTCGACTACGTCCGCGTCTGGCAACACTAAAACACCCACCAAACACGCCCAAACCAGGCCTCAGTGACGCTGTCGCGTTGCGGCAGCGCTGTCGACCGCCACGTCTCTCGGTCCGGGTGCGTGCTCGCTAACGCCTGACTTCTCCGGTGCGACCACCGACATTCGCGCGACTGCAGCCTGAGTGAAGTGAAGCCGGATCCCCCTGGGCAGCCCCGGGGCCGATACGACCTCCACCTCGACGCAGTCCTCGTTGGCATCGACCACGCGATACAACGCCTCCCCGTTGAGGATTCTTTGCCGCAGCAGGCTAGGAACCTGGGCCTTGCCGATCATCAACCGGGACTTACGCGAATCGCGGGCGATCCCCTGCTCGCGGTAGCGATGTTGCGCGCGATCCCCAGCTGCCGGTGTGTATCGTGCTGGGGGGAGGGGCGGAGGTAGTCGCCCCACTGTCACGGCGGGCGCGGCGCCGCCTTGCCGGCAATTGCTAGGACAGCCACGAGGGTGCTTGCTTTCGGCGTAGCGACGCCGACACGGCGCCGAAGGGTGCATGGGAATGCTGCGACGCGACCTGATCATGGATGTCGGCATGCACGACGGGACCGACACCGCGTACTACCTCGCGAAAGGCTTCAACGTCGTAGCGGTCGAAGCTAACCCAGCGCTCGTCACAGCCGCGCGGAGGCGCTTTGCCAGCGAGATCGAACAAGGTCGTTTGACTATTGTCGATGCGGCGATCGCGGAGGAGAAGGGGCTGGTTCGGCTAGCGGTCTGCGACGGGCAGACGATCTGGAGCACACTCGACCCGGATTACGTCAAGCGAAACAGCCGAAAGTTTCGTTACCGCTATCTGGAGGTCCCGGCGCTGTCGTTCGAGGAGCTACTGCTCGAGCACGGCGTGCCCTACTACCTGAAGGTCGACATCGAAGGCATGGACATGCTGCCGGTGCGTGCCCTTCGCACAGTGCGCGAACGCCCGCAATACCTGTCGATCGAGTCCGAGGTGTCGTCAAGCCATGCGACTCGGGATCGCGTGGATGCTGAGTTCGCGGAGCTCTGGTCGCTCGGATATAGGCGATTTCAGTTCGTGAACCAGCGCAAGCTTTCGCGAGCCGTCGAGCCCAAGCCGCCGCTCGAAGGCAACTACGTCGGCGGGCGGTTCAGCGCCGAGTCGAGCGGTCCGTTCGGCCGCGAGCTCGGCGGGCGTTGGCTGACGATCCGCCAGGCACGGGCGCAGGCCGTGCTGCTGCGTTTCAAACACAACATCGGCGGCTACGGGGGCAGGTGGCGCGGCACGCCGGTCGGTTTCGCCTACGCGGTGACGCGCAGGCTGGTCCTGCGCCGTGCGCCTAGCTGGTACGACCTGCACGCCCGGCTCGGAAACTGAGCGGGCGCTAACGAAGGCCGAGTGGCAAGCCGCTAAAGACGCCTGGAGTGTTGCGTCGGCGCTTTCTTTTTGGCGATCGTCACCGTCGCGGCGTAGGTGCCGTGGACGCTCGGTCCCTTCAGGCTGACCGCAACCCCGATGATCGCCGGCGGGTGGTGGGCGAAGAGCTTCGTCGCCGCCTTTGAAAGCTTGACGGTCACGTTGGCCGTCGCGTGCGCCGCGAGGTTGAACTTGAAGTGTGCAAGCACCTTTTTTACTCCCGGGACAGCGGTCAGCAGCTCCAGTGTGCCGGTGCCCTTGCAGCGGACGGTGCACTCGAGCGGCACGGTGATGTGGTCGCCCTTGAGAGTTCCAAAAGCCGGAAGCAGTAGGGGAATGTGGGCGACAACCGTGCAGCCGCCGAAGCAACTTGCACTCTGGCCAGACGGCGCTGCTGTGGCGAGCGCGCCCACTGCGCCCGAGAGACCGCCGGCTCCGGGCGTCCCGGCATTCAGCGGTGTACCGGCTGCCAGGTCGATGCTTGAGCCGCTATCGACCTTATCGGTGGCGAAAGTCGGACCGCCAGCGCCGCCGCCGCCGCCGCCGCCAACGCCGCCGTTTCCGCCCGGTCCACCGTTCCCGCCCGCGCCTTCGCGGGGAACGCCGTTGGTGCCGCCGGCTCCGCCTGCGCCGCCGCTGCCGCCTGCGCCGCCCGAGCCGCCACGGCCGCCTGCGCCGCCGTTGCCCGACGTAATCGAGCTGCCGGCTCCAACTGTCACGCTCGAGGCGCCATAGGCATAAATGCCGAACGATCCGCCGCCACCGCCACCACCGGTGCCGCCACTACCGCCAGCGGCGCCGCCGCCGCCACCGCCGCCACCGTTCCCCGATCCAGCGACATAGCCCTTCGCGTCGATCTCGACGTCGCCGCCGCCGCCGCCACCACCGCCACCGCCACCACCGGGTCCACCGACGCTCCCATTGCCACCGCTGCCTGGGGTCCAGGTCGCGCCGGCCGGCGAGCTGCTTGAACCCGCGACACCGACTGCGCCGGTCGCTCCCTCGCCTCCAGAGCTACCGTCCTTGCCCGGATTGCCATCGCCGTTGTCGTTGGCGTAGCCAGGTGCTCCCCCGGACCCCTCAAAAGTCGAGGGGGCGTCATAGGATTTCGAGCCCCAGCCGCCGTAGTAGTAGCCGAGTGCCTCCGTTTTGCCGTGGACCTTCTTCTCGGGCCCGCAGACCTGGTTGGGCGACTTACCGATGCATCCCTGCGGTGTGTATCCGGACGCCGTGTTGCCCCAGCCGCCGAGGCCGCCATCGCCGGCCGAGGGACCGGGGCCGGGGAGGGGGAGCGCGTTGACCGCCGCGGCAAGCAGTGGGTTCTTGTCATCGGCCACGGTATTCCGAACGTAGAAGTTGTTGCCGTTCACGCCCAGCCCGGCAGCGCCGGGGGACCCGTCGCTGGCCGAGCATTTTCCACCGCTGACACAGGTCGCGGTGACCTGGGCAGGCGTCTCGCCGGCGCCACCCGTACCGCCCGCGCCGCCGGCCTGACCTGGCGTTCCTGCCGCCCCCGCCGCTCCGGCCGCGCCACTCCCGGCGCTGACAACTGAGCTCGACAAGGTGAGGTTGGAGCCGTCGAGCGCGACGACGCCGTAAGCGGAGGAGGACGGCGCGCCTGATGCCTCGCCCGTGAAGTTGACCTCACCGATGGTCACGCCCGTCGCGTCTGTCGCGATCAGACCCTCGGGGCTGCCGGCGACCGTGGTATCGGACGGTGTCGCGAGCGACTCGGTCCATGTGTCGTCGAAGTTGCCGTAGATCTGCAGCCCGTCGTCGGCTGCGGTGAGCGTCATTGGGCCCGCGTAGGTGCCGTCTGCCATCCAGATCTGGGTGCCTGCGCCTTTCGAGGCAGCGATCGCAAGAGCGCGGTTCGGCGTACGCACGGGCGCTGCCTCGTTGCCCGGATTCGAGTCGTTTCCGGTGGTCGAGACGAACACCGCCTCAGCGGGGGAGCCGAGGGCGGCCACGGTGAAACTCACGCTGTCCGTTTCGATACCCGTGGCCGTGAAGTCACAGGGATTGGCGGCCCCGCCGTTGCAGGAGCCGCCGCTCCAGTTCGCAACGCGATACGCGGCGTCTGGTGTGGCGGTGATGCTGATGGCGTCGCCGTAGTGGGCGGCGCAGGGGTTGCCGCAGGCCGCACCTCCGTCGCTAATGCTGACGCTGCCGTTCGCACCGGCGTCAGCCGTGATCGTGACCGGGTTAGCGTCGAAGTGCGCGGTATCGCCCTGGCTAGCGGCGAGCGGGTCGATTGTGCACGGATTGGCGGTGCAGGTGCCGCCGGTCCAGTCCGCGAAGCTGTAACCGGTCGCCGGATTCGCGGCCAGCGTCACGCTGTCGCCCGTGTTCGCCGTGCAACTGTTGTTTGGCGCGGGGGTACAGGTTGCGTCGCCATCCGGGCTGCTGACGGTCACCGAACCGTTGCCCGCACTAGCACCCGTGACGGTGTAGCGCGGGATCGCCGTGAACGTGGCCACGTCGGTTTCGCTGGCTGTGACGTCGTTCACCGTGCAGGGGTTCGTTGCGGGGTCCGCTGCGCACGATCCTTCGCTCCAGGCGGTGAACGTGTAGCCATCCGCATGGTTCGCGGTTAGCTTCACGCTGTCGCCACTGTCGACCTCGCAGCTGTTGCCTCCGGAACAGTCCGCGTCGCCTGCGGCGCTGCTGGCGGCGACGGACCCGCCGTCGGCGGGGGCGGCGTTGCCGGTGACGGTGTATCTGGTCGGCGCCGGCGGCGTGAAGCTCGCGGTCTCGATAGCAACCGCCGGCGCCGCGGTTACGTCGATCGTGCACGGTGCGGAATCTGGTCCGCTACACGAGTCTCCGCCCCAGTTCCCGTACCCATAGGTACCGCCCGGCTGCGCTGTGATCGTCACCGTGTCGCCGGACAGTGCGGCGGGACAGCTGGCGCTCGAGCCATCTGGGGCCGTGGTACAAAGGGCGGTGTTGGGACTGTCGGACGCGGCGACGGTTCCGCCTGTGCCTGCCGTGACGGTGATTGAGGAGCCCGGGACCGCTGCTGCCCTTGCAGTGGGCGCCGGGCCGGACTCAGATTTCGTGGCCGATGCGTGTCCGGCCGCACGCGTGTTCTGATCGAGTCTCCCGGGTGCCGTCCTGGTCTTCCGCGTTCGGTTGTGCGTGCCGAGGGCGACGACCTTCGTGGAGCTCGCTGCGGCCTTGGCGGAGCTGCTGGGAGGGGACGGGAGGGCAGGAGGCGCAGCAACGCGCGCGCCACCGCCCACGCCGGCCAGCAAAGCGACGCCGGCCAGCGCTGCGAGCGAGAGGACGGCGATCAGCGCTCGTCGCATCGAAGCTCCTGCCCGCCACGCGGATGCACCTGCCGGCGCCCGCCGTCAGGTGTGACGGATGCCTTGTTTTGCTGTGACGGCGGACGCATGATGCAGGCGGCGAGTCTGTCAGACCGCCGGACCGCCGGCGCTTGCCGGGTCCAGCGTCGCTATCTCAGGACCGGGGCGCGGCTCCGCCAGCAAGCCGTGCGACAGCCGGTTATCGGTCGCAACAGGCACGTCGGTTGGGGGATGGAAGCCATTACCGTTGGCCGTTGCCGGTAGCTCGATGTACTGCGGTGCGGATTCCCCGCGGCGCATCCGCCGGCGGCTGCTGAGGCGCTCGCGGATAATCACCGAAAGCGCGCGGACGCCGTCGCGCGCCGCGTTGAGCTTGCTTTCGCCGTGGATGCGCTCGTACTCGATTGACGGAATCTCCGTGACGCGAAGGCCAGCGCGGGCGATCCGGATGTGGATGAGCGTTTCAACCTCGAAGCCGGACCGGGTGACCGGCATGTGGGGAAGGCACCGGCGCCAAAACGCGTTGTAGCCGTAGCAGAGGTCGGTGTAGCGGGTGCGGAACAGCACGTTCACCGCCATGTTCAGCAGCCTGTTTCCGGTCGCGCGAACCGGCGTGATGTCGGTGCTATGGCCTCCCTCCAGGAACCGGGAGCCCTTCGCAAAGTCGTTGCCATCGAGCAACGCGTCGACGAACCGGGGGAGCTCGGCGGGATCGGTTGACCCGTCGGCATCGAGCATCACGATGATGTCGCCGGTGGCGGCTGCAAAGCCGCACGCCAGGGCGTCGCCCTTGCCTCGCGACCGCTGCAGCAGCACCCTAATCTCCGGCCGAATAGCCCGCGCGACGGCGATCGTGTCGTCGACAGAGTGACCGTCGACAAGCAGCACTTCGTCGACGATCGGCGGGATCCGCGTCAGCACGTGGGGAAGGTTCGCCGCCTCGTTCAGCGCCGGGATAACGAGGCTGATCGACACCCCTTCTGGCTTAGCCACATCGAAGCTCGCGCTCTCTTCGTTGCCCCACGCGGCGGTCATGTGTTCCCCCTGCGGTGGTGGACGGTTGGTGTGGTTTTCACGTGTTGGTCGGCAACTGAAATGTCTCGCTCCACCCAGACCCGTTTCCGTCGGGCCGCGGGACCCAACATAACACTTCGTCTGAGCGATTCGGTGCGGTCAGGCAGGAAGATCACCTGGGGGTGATCGTCCCACGAGACACCATGCTGGTGATGCTTCTAACGTGCGCAAAGCGAGGAAATAGCGCGGTTGCTCGAGGGACGAACCGTCGCGAGCGTGCGAACGCGCAGACGCGCGCGCGGGTGAGCACCTTGCCTACAATGGAAGCGGTGCTGATCACTCGACGGCTCGTTCACGACTGGTTGACAAGCACGAGCACCGCACGGCGTCGAGGTCTCGCCGTCGGATCCACGAGCACCGCTCCCGCTCCGACTGGCTGTGGCTCCAGGCAGCCGCACCAGCGCGGCTGACCTAGCTCAGTGGCAACGAGCAAGAGAAACCGAGGTCGGCGGCGCGACAAGCGCCGGCCGCCGCGCGTCGACACGCAGGTCGAAGTCGCTGAGGCCGAAATCGAGGCGCCGCCCGCAGTCAGCCCGCGGGCGAACCTACGCACCGCTCGGGTGGTCCGCTCCTCGCGGCTTCCGGACTACGGCGAGGACGACAGGTTCCCCGCGTCGGGCCGCATGCGCGACGTCCATGCTGGCGTCAACGTGGTGCGCTGGCCGGCGCCATCCCGCGTCAGAGCTCGAGATGCCGAGCCCTCCCGGCTTCCCGCGCCGATCGCACTGCCTTCGCGCGATCGCGCCGCTGAACCGTCGGCAACGCCGGCGGCGACCGAGAGCCAGGTCGCCATGCGCGGCCTGTTCGGGCGCGACTCAGCCTACCTGGTGGTCGTCGCCTCGCAGGCCGCACTTGCCGCGCTCTCGATTCCGATCACGACACGGTTGCTGGGAGGTCGTCAGTTCGCAGTGGTGACAACCTCGCTCGCCGTCATGCAGGTCCTCGTCGCGCTTGGGATTTTCAGTCTGCCAATGGCTATTCAGCGCAACTACCGCGACGAGGATGGCGGGCGCGACGCTAGGCGGACGGTCACGCTGGCGATGATCACTGCGGCAATCACGCTCGTGATCACCTACGCGACGGGACCGTTGTGGGCTCCGGCGCTGGCCCTCGGCACGTTCAGCCCGGTTCTGCGTTATGCGGTCATATGGGCGGCCGTGACGGCCGTCACATTCGCTGGGATTGCGCTGCTGCGTAGCCGAAACATGTTCCGCGCGTACGCTCTCATCAGCTTCGTCCAATCCCTGTTGGCCGAGGTCGTCAGCGTCCTGCTGGTCGTTTTCGTCCATCGGAGTGCGGCCGAGTTCATCCTCGGCGAGATGCTGACGCAGTTTGTGGCGGTGGCTTTGGTGCTGTACATGATCCGTCCGCTGCCGCTACGCCGCCGCGATCGTGCACTGGTAGCCAAGTCGCTTAGGTACGCGGGCGGGCTCGTGCCTGCCGCCGTCGCAAGCTTCCTGCTGACGGCGTCGGACAGGATCATCATCCGCCACGATCTGCCGATCCTGGAGGTCGCGCGCTACGGCGCCGTTTACAACATCGCGGCGATCCCGATCCTGCTCCTGGGTCTGCTTGACCCTGTATGGCTGCCGCGCTTCTTCAAGCTGGACGATCCTCGACTGCGCGCGGGGCTGCTCGCAGACAGCCGCGACATGCTGCTCCGGCTGCTGATACCGACGGTGGTGGGTCTCGGATTTGGCATCCCGCTGGTGTTGTCGGTGTGGGTACCCGGCTACTACCACCCGCATGAGCTCGTGATCGTTGTCGTGACAATCAGTGCGGGCGCGTTTCCGATGGCGGGCTACATATCCGCGAACCGCGTCTTGCTGATCGCCGGTCGGACCGCTCCGGTTGGCCTTTGCATGGTCGTGGCCGCTCTGTTTAACATCGCCACCAACATCGTCCTCGTGCCGAGGATGGGAATCGAAGGCTCGGCACTGGCCACGTCGCTCTCCTACGTCGTGCTGTTGGCGTTGGGCGTCTTCTTCGCCCATCGCATCCAGCGATTGCGCTACCCGTCAGCGGGGCTGCTACTGGGCTGCGCCGCGGCGATCGCGGTCGCGCTGTCGTGCGCGGTGCTGCCGTGGACCGGTTTCTTCGCGGTCGGGCGCGGTGTGATCGCCGCCGGATGCGTGGTGCTCGTGCTCTCGTTGCTGCGTGACGTAATCCGCGAGGGCAGTGGCCGTTGGCCCGTGCGCCCGATCCGCCGAGCGGCGCGGCGATGAGCTCGCCGATCGCGGTCGTGATCCTTGCGCACAACAACCCGGGTCACGTACAGCGGCTGATCCGGGCTCTCGCGGGGTTCGACATCTTCCTGCACTGCGACACAAAAACGCCCGATGATGTGCTGGTCGCAATGACTGAGGGCCTGCCGCACGTCGTTCTCACCCCGCGCTACCGGACCGCTCGAGCAAACTGGGGGATGGTCGAGGGGGAGCTTGCTGGTGTGCGGACGGCGCTCGAGCGCAGCCAGGCGGAGCACATAATCGTCGCGTCGGGGAGCTGCTACCCGCTGCTCAGCGCTGAGGACCTGCAGGACGAGCTGGCCGGATGGCGCGGGCTGTCGCGGCTCGAGCTCAGCCCGATTCCCTACCTCGGCTGGAGCTTTCGCGCGGGCAAGCCGGACGGCGGCCTGTGGCGCTTCAACCACCGGTTTCTGACGATCCGCGGCAGCATGGTGCTGGTACACCACGGATACCCGATCCCGATCGGTCGCCGAACGATCCCAGCGAAGTTCAAGCTCCACGCTTCCTCGCAATGGAAGATCTATGCCCGCAAACACGCGCAAACGGTTCTGCGCGCGCTCGACGCGAGCCCGGAGCTCGTGCGCTTCTGGCGGGGGACGTTCGCGGCCGACGAGTCGTGCGTTTCCACGATCCTTTCCTCGCCCGAACTGGTGGGATCGGTCGCTGAGGAGATTCGCCACGACCGCACCTGGTACATCGACTGGCACGGCGGCGAGCTCGGCGGCCACCCGCGCTGGCTCGACGTCAGTGACTTCCCGCGGCTACAACTGGAGCGCGGGCGTCCGCCGCTCCAGCCAGACGACGAACGCGAGCGCGGGGAGGACTCGCGCAAGCTTTTTGCGCGCAAGTTCGGCCACGACTCCGAAGCCGTACTCGACCTGATCGACGAGCAGCTGCGGATCTGAGTCTCAGACCCGCGTGGCCTTCGGCACTGGCGGTATGTAGCGGAAGAGGTAGGAGCCGTCGGACCCGTAGATCAGCCTCCAGCTCCGACTCTTGAGGAAGAGCTGCAGCCACTCGCGCGAGTTCGCCGGGGTCTCGACGCCGTACTCGACCGAGTTATTCGCCGCCGCTGTCGAATACACCGCAAAAAGGTTCGCCGGGGGCGTGTGGCCGAACTTGTAGGCGTAGGCGACGTAGGCGAGCGTCAGTGTCTTGAGGTCGGCGGGCTTCGGCGGGAGCGTCGAATGGACCGCCGCCTGGTAGGCGTCCGCGGCGTTCCACAGCGCGCTCCACGGGATGTTGTGCTGCGCTGGATCCAGCGTGGTCGGCAGGTCTCCGGTCTCGGCTATCTGGAGGTGGTAAGAGCCCGGCGGCGCGTTCTGAACATAGGCGTCGAGAACGGCGACATCGCTCGCTCGGACGACGTTGCTTGGGTCGAGGCCGGAGCTCGAAACCAGGTAACAAGCCAGCATTACGGTTGAGAGGACTGCAAGAGCTGCCCATCGCCAGGGAGCCTTGCGCACCGCGGCCAAGCCCATCAGCACCAGCCAGGGGATCGCAAACAGCGTGGCACGAAAGATGCCTTCGTTGCCGTAGGGATTGACGGTGACGAAAGCGAGCCCGACGCCGGCTGAGATGATGAACCCCCAGGCGCCGCCACGGCTGAAATTGCGGGCCAGGCCGATGAGTGCGAGTGCGACGAGGACCAGCAACCCGCCGACGAGGGCGTCGGTGCTGATTCCCACGATCGCCTGGCGTCCAAGACCAGCCGAGGCGATCGTCGGCGGCGGCTTGAAGTTAGCCAGCTCGCCTAGGTGCGAGAGCGAGACAAACCCGGCCAGAGCGTGTAGGTGGAGGCTCGCCCACGCGCCAGCGGGAACAAGCATTGCGAGCGCCGCCCAGCGGGGGTTGATGACGCGGAAGACCCCAAGCACAACCAGAACACCCCCTGCGATGTAGGGGGTCAGCTCGTGCGTGATCGCAAGCGCGAGGCCGGCCGTGAGAAGGCACGCGAGCCTCGCTGCGCGAGAGGTAGCGAGCTCGCGCTGGCCGATGACGACGATCGCCAGCGCGCCGAGCGCGATGACAAAAGACTCCGCCTGGGGTGAGAAGTAGTTCTGCCCCACGGAGTTGGCGAACGTGGCGATCAGCACCCCGGTCCAGCAACGGCGGCTGGAGGCGATGACACGCCCAAGGAGGAACCGCAGCTCGATCGCGCCGAGAATTCCGACCAGGGCCGGCCAGTAGGTGGCGAGGCCGATTGGGTTTGCGACGTGCATGATCTGACACAGCCAGGCCATGCCGTCGAAGAAGCCGGAGTAGGCGTAGTAGAGGTAGTTGGGATGAAGATGGTGGACTTGGAGGATGTGCTGGATCAGCAGCACGTGCTTTACCGCCGACTGCGAGTCGGGCTCCCCGTAGACGATCGCCGGGGTGAGCGTCACGGCGGCGATCAGCATCAACACGGGTAGCGCGATGCGTGCTTCGCCGCCTTCGCGCGCGAGCACGATCGCCGCGATCAACAGCAGCAGGCCGGCGTACCACGCGTAGGAGATGCTCCGCAGGAACCCACCGGCGGCGACCGGGGTGACGTGCCCGAGCCGGACCGCTGCAGCGATCCAGAGTCCCGTTCCGATGACGGTAAGGGCTGCTGCGATCTGTACCGAGCGCGGTGCTCTAGGGGTCGAGAGTCGGCCGATCAGCGGCAGACCGGCATGCCTTAGCCTGCCAAGGCTGCGGCGGACGCCGATCGCGTGGGCTGTTGCGGCAGCGACCCCGACGAGCACAGTGGCGACCAGCGGATTCCACAGTGGCGCGAGGACCATCACGGCTCCGATCAACGAGGAGGCGCTGAGACCGAGCATGATCGCGATCCCGCAACGCTCGCCGAGCGATGGACCGTCGGCCAACTGGACCGGCGCCGCGCCCGCGCCGAAGATCAGCGCGCCGAAAACGCCAACGAGGCGCAAGGCTTCGTTGTGCGCCGCGAATCCGACGGCTATCAGCAGCAGCGAAAGTGCTGCTGCGGCGCTCATCAGCAGGCGGCTTGTCTCGGAGCGCCAGGTCGTGAGCAGCGAGAAGTCGCCGGGTGGTTCTTCGCGTGTGGGCCTCGCCAGGACGTTCTCGGTCTCGCCGAGCTGCACGCCAACGGGTCGCAAGGTGTCGCTGCCAACTGCGAACCCGGAGGCCACGACCAAGCGGTTTGCCGCGGCACGCCAGACGCCAGGCGGCGTGAGCTCGTCGCTTCGCGTGCCGCGCCGGGGCGTTGCACCGCTGTTTTCGGCGTCGCCCGGCGAGGGGCCGAGGTTCGAAAGGGCTCTCACCGCAGTTACCGCCGCGTGGTCGCGCTCACGGCTCAGCCGCGCTCGATGACTTCGCCTAGGGCCAGCTTGCGTGCCCACCGCTGGCTGCGCGCGTATAGCCACGGGCCGCGCGCCATGCCATGGCGCTCCACTCGCGCCAGCGCTTTTGGCAATCGCGAGGAGGGGGTAGACCTGCGCTTACGCCTGTTGACCATTGCCAGCGGGACGCTCCGTGCGAGGGCGGGGAGGAAGTGAACGTCGTGGATGAGGTACTTGGTCAGGACGGCACTGAACCCGGCGCCGTAATCAAACAGCGTTCGCCGCAAGGCGTTGGGGTCGCGCGTGTGCTCGTGCCAACAGACGGCGCGCGGCTGGTAGACGACCTGTCCGCCGCGCAGGATTGCGGCTGTGAACGCCTCGATATCAGCGCCCGCGCGAGCCGGACTGCCGGCACCGAGGGCCGGATCGAAGCCGCCGATGCTGAGGATCTCAGTCCGGCGAAACGCCATGCTCGCACCCGAGCCGAACATGCCACCCCAGTAGGGGTAGAGCAGCCGGTTGCGCGCGCGATGCTCCGCTAGGTCGTACTTGTGCGCGGTGACGCCCTTGGAGAAGCCGGCATACTGTTCTAGGCGTTTCTGGGACTCGGTCTGCAGCTCGAGTGGCAGGATCATGCCGGCGACGGCTTTCACCGCGGGATCGGTGAACGGGTCAAGCAGCCAGCTCAGCCAGCTCGGATCGACGAGCACGTCGTCGTCGGCGAAGGCGACGAATTCCGAGGACGCCTCGCTGAGGCCACGGTTTCTTGCGACGGAGCTTCCGGGTCGCGGCTCGGCCACGTAGCGGACGGAAAGATGCTCACTGAAGGCGCTGACGACATCGCGCGTGCCGGGTATGTTAGGGCGGTTATCGACGACGACGACATCGAAGTTGTCACGATCGAGCTCAGACACCGTGCGCAGGCAGCGCGCGAGCTTTTGTGGGCGCCCACAGGTCGGGATTACCACTGTCACCGACGCTCCGTCGCTTGTGGAGCGTGCCCCGGGGCAGCCGGCGCCGATGGCAACGAGGCCCGCGACGAGCTCCTCGGCCTCGCGGGGCGCCTCGCGACAGGCGAAGTGTTTGCAGTGGGAGCGGATCGCCTCGGCGCAGCTGCCCCAGATCCCAGTGGAGAGAATCGCGGCCGATATTTGTTCGAGCGGCGCATCGATATGGATGATTGCAAGCGGCTCGCCGTGCAAGCGCACCATGACGAGCGCGTCGCGACACCCCGGTCCCGCCGATTCTGGCGCTGGATGTTTGAGCGCCAGCGGCGCCTCGAGGTCCACGTAGCCCAACGCCGTCGGGGCGAGGTGGAGGAACGCCGCCTCTGGCAAATAGCCGTTTGTGAGGCCGCGGGCACGATAAACGCCCATTTGACTGTAGCCTAGAGATCCATTTGGGCGCACGTTATGAACGCCGCGACCGCGACGCCGAGTGCTCGGCGTCGGCCCTGCAGGCCGCGGGCGCACGGTGACGTTCGCCATCAAGAGTACATCGGTGCCAGGCCTTGACGGCTTGATCGCCGCAGCGGCGATTAACGCCGCGAGCGGCTATTGGTAGACACGGACCCAGTCAACGCCCATCACAGCCGGGAATACGGTTGCTGAGTTGGGGTTCCCGGGCCAGCCGCCGATCGCCTCGTCGAGCAGGATATGGAACGGGTGGTCGTTGAAGACCCAGGTCGAAGTAGGCGCGAGGGTCTGGGGCGTTGCTGTCGCAAACGGCACACCGTCGAGTGTCCAGGTGATCGAGTTTGGCTTCCAGATCAAGCCGTAGGTGTGGTAGGTGCCAGCGAGCGGCAGGATCGAGTTGACAGCTGCATTCCACTGCTGATCGTTCGCGTTAGTGGTGATCGGTCCGTGGAGGAACCCGTTGGTCTGGTTCGGCAGATCGCCGATCGCCTCCATGACGTCGATTTCGCCGCCATTGGGCCAGCCGACTGCCTCGCCGTCGTCGGCCAGTAGCCAGAAGGCCGAGCAGATGCCCTGTCCGGGTGCCACAGCGATGCGCGCTTCGATTTCGCCGTAGGTGAACGAGAAGAGGCCGTCGCTATCGAGCTGAGCGGTGCTGTACGGCGGATTGGAAGTCGCCCCGTCGGCAATGACTGCCAGATGCCCCAGGCCGTCGAGCTCCGCGTTGGCGGTGTTGGTTGTGTTCGTCGAAAGTGTTCCCGGACCGCAGCCGCCGCCCGAATCGTAGAACCAATTGGCCGGGTTCGGCGGCGAGCCAGCCGGCCCGTTGAACTCGTCTGACCACACCAGCGTGTTGTAGGGGCCAGTCACCGGGCCAGTCGGTGACGTTGCGCCGGTCGAGGTCACGACAGGCGGTGTCGTCAGCTGTGCGGTCTGTAGCGCATCGGCGACCGAGAAGGACACCTTCTTGGGACCGTGGCTCACGACCCGCACGTGCATGGTGCGCTTCTTCACAGACACCATGAACTCGATCTTGTCGCCCTGCGAGCTGTTTAGGCCGATGCCGAGGTCGTTTTCACTGCCGGCGTAGACGTCGGCCGTCTCGCTCGCCTTGGTCGGGGAGAGCGACACGATGACCGCGTAGCTTCCCGGTCCAGCGACGCGGATGCTACGCGTGACCGAATACGTCTTGGTCTTAGCGCTGCGTGCCGATGCCGATACGGCGGTGCTTGTCTGGGTGGCGGCGTAGCCCGCGATGACTGCGGCCGTCGCTAGTAGCAGCGACAAGACGCGCCACTGGTAGGTTGGTGTTCGCTTGGCGCTCATTGACGATTTCTCACGCTTTGGGCGCAGGGCTTCGCGCGGTTGCGGACCTTGACGGGGCTCGGGCGCCCTGCTGGCTAATCCGGATCGCCCTGTTGCTCGTCGAGTGCATCTTGCCACATGCCTGAATCAGCTTACGCAGCATCCTCAGCCACAGTTCACTTTGCGCTGGCGACGGCTGGCGAGGGGATCAAAAAGTCGCATCTAGGTATAACCGTACCGTGGCCTGGCGCAAAAACCGGGGTATTTCCTACCCGACAGCTCCGCTTCCGGCGCTGTGGGTGCAAAGCCCGCCGGCCCGTTCGCTGCGGCCTAGAAAGCGCTTCGGGGCCGCGCGCGGCGCGGCTTAATCAGGGGCTGGTAGGGAGCTGCCGGCGGCGGGCTTCGTCGTGTCGCCGCAAAGTGCTAAGGTCGACATAAGCGCCAAATCCCCGTCAAGATTCGGGGAGCCGGGGAACCAAAGATCCACGGGGCGAATCCGGTGGCAGCCTCAACTGCCGCAGGTAGCGCGACTCTCTTCGCGCGAGCCCGTCAGCTAACCCGGTAGGCCTCAAAAAGAGAGAGAGGTTGCCGTGAATCTAATTAACGTTGGTTTGGCAAGGGGTCGCAGAGCGAAGGTGCTGCGTCGCCATGCGCTTGACAGTGACAGCGCATATCGGAGAGTCGCGCGGCACGGCCAAACCGTTGAGGTCGAGGTGCTCAGCGCACCAGGTCTTCGGCCGGGAACGCACATGCGCGTGACCGCCGCCGCAGCTCGGGCGATGGCGCCCTCGACAACCAGCGCGAGCGAGCGTGCGATCCAACTCGCCCGCTCGGCCACGCATCTCCTGGTCGCTCGCGGGCCGAAGCTGAAGCGCCCGGTCGCCTGGCCCCACAGCTAGGAGCGCTCCAATGCCTCCGCGGACGCCCGACGGCGGCTAGGACGTCGGGCTCTTTCGCGCGCTCAGAGCCCGATTGCCGGCGATCCTCGCGTGCGAACGCGCCCGGACGCTCGCGACTCGCTGCGAGCGGTGTCCGACCGGCCACAGATAATCGCCCGCGTGACTACGCGCAAATCGCCCCGGCGGCCATGCCCAACGGCTCGAGCAGCCATCGGTAATCGCCCGGATTGTCGGTCGTTGGTTAGATTTCTTACCTCGCGCGCGAGTCACCGAGGCTCCATAATGCAGTCCGGAGCATCCTCTAACCTCGCCCCCGAATCGTCGGCCGTCGTATGCGTCGCGCTGACGTAGTGGGTTTGGGGCCTTGCCGGTAGAGGTCGGACACGAACGACGGGATCGACAAGGTGCGCAGACGATTCAGGGGCGCTGGGGTGCCCAATGTGACCGTGGTTGACGCGACGATTGACACCGCGCGTCGCGCCGCCGGTCGTCGTCTCGGGCTTGCGCCGAAGGCGAGCGTCACGGTCGGCGTCGTGATCCCGACGCTCAACGAGGCGAGCAACCTTCCTCATGTGCTGACGCGTATCCCGGCGATGGTTGACGAGGTCGTGCTGGTTGACGGTCACTCGGTGGACGACACGATCGCCGTCGCGCGGCTGGTTCGCCCGGACATTCGTGTGGTTCTGCAGGACGAGCTGGGCAAGGGCAACGCACTCGCTTGTGGCTTTGCGGCCTCGTCCTGCGACATCATCGTCATGCTTGACGCCGACGGCTCGACAGATCCGGCGGAGATTCCGCAGTTCGTCGACGCGCTGATGAGCGGCAACGATTTTGCGAAGGGCTCGCGCTACCTGCAGGGTGGCGGGAGCGCCGACATCACGAGGTTTCGTAGCTCCGGGAATCGCATGCTCGGATTCGTCGTGAACGCGATGTTCAGAACCCGCTACACGGACCTTTGCTACGGCTACAACGCGTTCTGGCGCGATTGCCTGCCGCACATGCACGTCGACTGCGCGGGCTTTGAAGTCGAGACGCTGATCAACATCCGCGTTGCGCGGGCGGGGCTGGTCGTGTGTGAGATCCCCTCGTTCGAGCATCAGCGGCTGAACGGCACGAGCAACCTGCGGGCCGTGCGTGACGGAGCGCGGATCCTGCGGACGATCGTGCGTGAGCGGGTGCGGACCAGCACCGTGCGCCGCGACCCTGAGGGCTGGCGGCCGCAGTTTGCGGAGCTTTACGCGCTGCCCAGCGAAGGCGGCCAGCGGGCCTCTCTCTGAGCGCGACGGCGAGGCCGGGCGCGCCCGGCGCGGCTCAGGCGTCGCGACGGTTGAACAGTAGGAGCGTGCCGGTCGCGACGATGACGGCGTAGATCACGAGGACGACGAGCGCGTGCAAGTAGCTCGAGTTGCTGTTGCCGTGGTGGGCGAGCGCGTCGAGCAACTGACCGGGCAGCCAGCGGTCGCCGTTTGACCAGATCGCGCCGACGATGATCGCCTCGATCGGGATCACCCAGGCGACTGCCACACCAATCGCGACGCCGGGAGAACGAAGGATCACGCCGAGCGCGGCGCCGAAGAGGCCGTAGATCGCGGCGGCAAGGAAGGCGTGGAGAACCGCGTGCAGGAGGTCCGAGATGCCGGTGCTGCTGGTCCAGGCGGCCGTGCTGATCCCCTTGCCGGGGGCCAGGATGAAGGCGACGGCGACCGAGACGCCGACCGCGACGATGACGACGATCGCGATGAAGACGACGAGGGCGAGGAACTTGCCGGTCAGGAGCTGGCTGCGACGCGGCTCGCGGACGAGCAGGTTGCGCAGCGTGCCCTGGCTGTACTCGACCGCAAACGCGGCGGCAAAGAGGCAGAGCGAGACGATGCCGATCAGGCTGCTGACGTCGACGACGCCGTGAACGAGGCCGGTTGGCTGCTCGAGTGCCGCGATCGTCACGCGCACGCCGCCGTGCGGGTTGAATTCGAGCGTCTTGGTGGCGCGCTCGATCGTGAAGATCGTCGCGAGCAGGGGGAAGAAGAGGCCGCCGCCGAAGCCCCAGAGCAGCATGCTCCGCCGGCGCAGCTTGATCGTCTCGCTGAGGAACGCGCCCCACATCAGTGCTGATCCTCGGCTTCGCCGCCCGGATCCTCGGCTTCGGTGATCGCGAAGAAGGCCTCTTCGAGTGAGGCGCGGGTTGCTTCGAGCCCGCGCAGGGTGATGCCGGCGGCGAACGCCTGGCGGTTGAGCTCTGGGGCCCAGTCCTCGTCGGCGGTGATCCGCACGACGTCGTCGTCGACGCGGGCCTGTTTGCCGGCGGCGATGGCGAGCGCGGCGAGTGGCTCGAGGTCTTTGGCGTGCTCGGGGCGGGCGATGAGGCCCGATCGCTGGGCGTCGAGGAGGCCGCTGATCGGGCCCTCGAAGACGATCCGTCCGTGGTCGATCATCAGCAGGTGGTCGCAGATCGCCTCGATTTCGCGCAGCAAATGGCTTGAGACGAGCACGGTGATGCCGCGATCGGCGAGGCCGCGCATCACGGCGCGCATCTCACGGATGCCGGCGGGATCAAGGCCGTTGGTCGGCTCGTCGAGGATCACGAGCTCTGGGTCAGGCAGCAGCGCCGCGGCGACTCCCAACCGCTGTTTCATGCCGAGCGAGTAGGTCTTGACGCGGTCCTTGGCGCGGTCGCTGAGCTCGACCATCGCGAGCACCTCGTCGATCCGCGCGGGGTTGAGCCGCCCGAGGCTGGTCAGCACCTCGAGGTTGCGCCGGCCCGACAGGGACGGGTAGAAGGCCGGAGCCTCGATCAGCGCGCCGACACGCGCCATGTAGCGCGAGGGGTGCTCGATCGACTCGCCGAGGACCTTGGCCGAGCCGCCGGTTGGCGCCACGAGCCCGAGCAGCAGCTGAATCGTCGTTGTCTTGCCGGCGCCGTTGGGGCCGACGAAGCCGCCGACGACACCCGCCGGCAGCTTGATGTCGACGCTGTCGACGGCGAGGACCTCGCTGTAGCGCTTGCTGAGCCCCGTGGCGATGATCGGAAACGCGGCACCGTCAGAGGCGGCGCCGCCGGAATCGCTTGGAGGGGTCGTCGTCGTCAAGAAGTCGCGCTGGCGCCGGGTGCTCCGAAGTGGGGCGCCCAGGAGAGCCTAGGTTCGCAACATGAACGGTTGCTAAGCGGGGTGCAGGCGCCGCGGAGGCTCGGCCACGCCGCGAGGCCGTCTCGGTGGAGCCGGGGCGCCGCTGGGCCGGTGCCGTGCCGGCGGCGGTGGGTCAGACGGCTTTTACGCCGCGGCGGGCGCCGCTGAGGTGCTCGGTGGTGCGTGTGGCGAGGACCTCGGAGCTGGTCTGGCGCGGGAACTCGTCGAAGGTGGGGCGCCAGGCGTTCGGGTCGCGTCGGCGGCTCGTCGAGGAGCGGCGGAAGCGCTCGCCGAAGATCGTGCGCAGCACCTTGATGCCGTCGGGCACGGCCTTGAGGTTGCTGACGCCGTGGAGGCGCGCGTACTCGATCGAGGGCACTTCGGCCACGGAGAGGCCGGCGCGTGCGACGCGCGTGGTGATCAGGGTCTCGACCTCGAAGCCGTTGCAGTCGACGCTCATGTGCGGTAGGCAGCGGCGCCAGAAGGCGTTGTAGCCGTAGCAGAGGTCGCTGTAGCGAGTGCCGTAGAGCAGGTTCATGATCAGCAGCAGGCCGCGGTTGCCGAGGCTGCGCATGCCGGTGATGTCCTCGCTGCCGCCGCCCTTGACGAAGCGCGAGCCCTTGACGAAGTCGTGGCCGTCGAGAAGTGGCGCGACGAAACGGCCGATCTCGGCTGGGTCGGTGGAGCCGTCGGCGTCGAGCATGACGATGATGTCGCCGTTCGAGGCGGCGAAACCGCAGGCCAGGGCGTTGCCCTTGCCGTGCGCGTCCTGGATTACCACGCGGATGTCCGGGCGGATGGCGCGGGCGACCTCGATCGTGTTGTCGACCGAGTGGCCGTCGACGAGCACGACCTCATCGACGTAGGCGGGAATCCGCGCGAGGACGTGGGGCAGGTTGGCGGCCTCGTTCAGGGTCGGGATAACCGCGGAAATCCGCGCGCCGGCGGAATGCAACCGGCGCGCGGTTTCCGCGTCCTCGCCCTCAAGTCTGGCGAGAGTGGTCTCGGGAGGGGTGGGTTCGGCGAGGGTGGGCGCCGAGTAGGCGATTGCCAGCTGTACCGGTCCTTCGACTTGCTGGCGCATCCTTGCCACTCCCTGTTTGAGACCGATCGGCGTGCCGCGTTCGTGCTTTATGCCTGATCGGTGTTTGCTGAGAGCGGGAGCATCCCACGCCAAAATTGCCCACCGGGGGCACGAACCTCACCACGCTGGACGTTTGTATGAGTGCCGGAGCCTGGGGGCGAAAGCCAGGCGGCGTGGGGGCCGTTTGCGTGCGGTGTGGGGGTTAGACGAGCTCGGCGGTGCCGGAATCGCGGGGGAAGCGCGGTTTGGCCAGAAGCAGCTGGACGTCGCCGATCCGCCCGCCGCCGAAGCCGCCCTCGCAGTAGGCGAGGTAGAGCTCCCACATGCGCTGGAAGCGGCCGTCGTAGCCGAGCGAGCGGACGCGGTCGAGCTGGGCGGTGAAGTTCTCGCGCCAGCAGCGGATGGTTTGGATGTAGTGGGGGGTGAGGTCCTCGTGGTGGACCTCGCGCAGGTCGGTGACGCGGGCGATCGAGCGCGAGATCGCCTTCAGCGAGGGGAGGCAGCCGCCGGGGAAGACGTGGGTGTTGGCGAAGCTGCGCTTTGACTTCTCGACGTCGTAGGCGCGCTCGTCGATCGTGATCGCCTGGAGGAGCATCGCGCCCTCGGGTGTGAGGAGTGCGGCGCAGCGCTCGAAGAAGGTGTCGAAGTACTGCCAGCCGACGGCCTCGATCATCTCGATCGAGACGAGCTTGTCGAAGGTGCCGGTGAGGTTGCGGTAGTCCTCGGCGAGCAGCGTGATGCGATCCTCGAGGCCGGCCGCGAGGACGCGCTCGCGGGCCAGTGTGAGCTGCTCGGTCGAGATCGTCGTCGTCGTCACGCGGCAGCCGTAGTTGCGGGCGGCGTGGATCGCGAAGGCGCCCCAGCCGGTGCCGATCTCGAGCACGTGATCGGATGGCTTGAGGCGGAGCTTCGAGCAGATCCGGTCGAGCTTCGCGACCTGGGCCTCGGCGAGCGAGGCGCCGGGCTGCTCGAAGATCGCGCAGGAGTAGGTCATCGACTCGTCGAGCATCAGGCCGAAGAGGTCGTTGCCGATGTCGTAGTGCGCGGCGATCTGGACCCGCGCGCGGGCTGGGGTGTTGCGGGCAAGCCAGTGGATGGCGGCCTGGGGGCCTGCGACGACGGGGCGCAGCAGGCGCCGCCAGCGGTCGGTCGCCGGCATGTTGAGCGCCGCGAGGCGGGCCAGCTCGGGCAGGTCGGAGCAGTCGAACCAGCCGTTGGCGTAGGCCTCGCCGAGGCCGAGCGAGGCGCGGAGCAGTGCGCGGTAGACGCGGGCGTCGTGAACGACGACGCGGACGACCGGGTCGCCCTCGCCGGCCGTGCCGAAGCGGTGCGTCTGCTCGCCCTCAACGAGCTCGAGCGAGCCGTGGTGGGTGCGGCGCAGGAGGAGGAAGATCAGATGGCGGGCGATGGAGGGCTTCATGCCTGTGGCGTCATGGTGCGGCCGCGGTTTCGCGTGACTTCTGGGCGTGGCGGCGGCGGGCGGGGCCGAGCAGGGGGGCGCCGCTCGGGTTGGGGAAGTAGCGCGCGCCTTTGGCCTTCAGGCGCAGGCCGTTGGCGTAGATCTGGCGTAGTGTGCGCAGCGGGATCGCCGGGTGGCGGAGGAGCAGGCGGCGCATCTGGGCGGGGGAGAGCTCGCGGCGGCGGAGGGTGAGCGTCGCGTCGAAGGCCAGCTGGTCCTGGTGCTCGCTTTCGATGTGGACGATCAGCCGCTCGCCGGGCTCGGTCATGCGCCAGGAGTAGGTGTGGTCCATGCCCATGAAGGGCGAGACGTGGAACTCCTTGGCGAAGCGACCGCGGAGGATGGCTCCGGTGGGGCGGTCGGGCTGGGGCTCGAGGACGTAGGCGTGGCGCTCGCCCCACGGCGTGTTCGTGACCTCGGCGACGATCGCCGTGACGCGCTCGCCGCTGGGCTCGAAGCAGTAGTAGAAGCTGACGGGGTTGAAGCAATGGCCGAAGTAGCGGAGGTTTGTCAGCAGGCGGACCGGGCCGTCGCAGGGCTGGCCGGTGCGGGCGGCGACGAGCGCGCGGATCTCGTCGGCGAGCGGGCGCTCCGGGTCGCCTAGGTGGTCGTCGCGGCGCCAGGCGACGATCGCGCGGGCCCGTGCGGACCACAAGCGGGAGTCGTCGAAGAGCTCGGGCAGCTCGTCGAGATCGAGGTAGGTCGTGAAGAACGAGGTTTGCAGCTCATTGACGACACCCAAATAACGGCGATGGCGAAGCCGGCCCTCGTACAGACAACTCGCCCTCTGCTCGCTCATAGTCCCGCCACCGCCCGTAGCGCTGAAACGACACCGTCTTCATGGAAACCCCAACCCCAATGCGCGCCAGCGTAGCGGGTGCGCCGGGCGGGGGAGATCTCGCTGAGGCGGGCCGCGGCGGCGACGGTCGCGCGCGTGAATACGGGGTGGCTGTAGGCGATCGTGCGGATCACCTTTGCCGGGTCGATGAGGTCGCTCACGTTGAGTGATACGCAGAAATCCTCGGTGCAGTTCAGTCGCTGGAGGTGGTTCATGTAGTAGGTGACGGTGGTCTTGGCGCGCGGCTGGTTGAAGAGGTGGAAGTTCCAGGCCTGGCGGGCCGCGCGGCGGCGCGGCAAAAGGCGCGAGTCGGTGTGGAGGACGGCCTCGTTTTGCTGGTAGGCAAAGGCGCCGAGCAGCTCGCGCTCGAGCGGTGAGGGATCGGTGAGGGTCTTGAGCGCCTGGTCGGCGTGGCAGGCGAAGATCACCTCGTCGAAGCGCTCCTCGGCGCCGCCGCGGGGGCGCACGGTGACGCCGTCGTCGTCGCGGCGGACGGCGTCGACGGGCGAGGAGAGGCGGATCCGCTCCGCGAAAGGTGCGGTGAGCGCTTGCACGTAGCGCTTTGAGCCGCCGACCACGGTCTGCCATTGCGGGCGGTCGCGAAAGCCGAGCATGCCGTGGTTGTCGAAGAACTCGGCGAGGAAGCGCACGGGGAAGTCCCACATCCCTGCGGGGTCAGCGGACCACACCGCTGAGGCCTGGGGCACGATCAGGCGCTCGATGAACCAGCGCGAGTAGCCACCCTGCTCGACGAAGTCGCCGAGGGAGGGGTCATCGGTGGCGGCAGTGGCGGCCGGAGCCTGCGCGTCGCGCTCGGTGGCGAGCATTGCCCGCAGCGCGCGGTTGAAGCGCAGCAGGTCGGCGAGCATCCGCCAGTACGCGGGCCGCGTGAGGTTGGCGGCCTGGCAGAAGACGCCGCGCGGGGTGCCGGCGTACTCGAAGTCCTCATCCTCGCCCTTGACCGAGAAACCCATGTGCGTCGGTTGTATGGCGACGCCGGCGCCGGCGAGCAGCGCGCTGAAGTGCGGGTAGTTACGGTCGTTGAGGACGATGAAGCCGGTGTCGATCTCGTAGGTCGCGTTCTCGCGCTCGACGGTGATCGTGTTGGTGTGGCCGCCGAGGTAGTCGTTTGCCTCGAACAGCGTGAGCCGATGGGAGCCGTGGAGGGCGTGGGCGGCGACGATCCCGGAGACACCGCCGCCGACGATCGCGATGTTCACGGGAAGGGAGAGCGGGCTACACGGCGAACCATCGGGCTAAGGGTAATTCGCGTCCGCTCGCCGGACGGATCAGGCAAGTCTTCTTAGAGGAAGTCAGGAGCGGACCGTCGAATGAACGCCACACTGATTATGAAAAGAGCGGAACCGACAGGCGAGATCACTGGCGGCAACGCGGCTGAGCCGCACACGCTTTCGAGCTACATCCAGTCGCGCTTTGACGAGTGCTCGCGCTCGCAGAAGGACGTCGCGCAGTACATCATCGACCACCTCGATGAGGCGGCCTTCCAAACCGCCGAGGAGCTGGCGCGCCGCGCCAACACGTCGAGCTCGACGGTCGTGCGCTTCTCGCAGGCGCTCGGCTTCGAAGGCTTCCCCGAGCTGCAGCGGGCGGCGCGCGACGAATACCGCCACGGCCACACCAACGGCGCCGATTCGCCGCTCTTCTCGGTCGAGCGCAGTGACTTCGAGACGGCGATCGCCGCCGATCACGCAAACGTCGAGGAAACTGCGCGCAAGGCGACGCCGGCCAGCATCGAGCGCGCAATCGGCGCGATCAGCACCGCCAACCGCATCGTCATCGCCGGCACCGACCAGATGGCGTTCTTCGCCAGCTACATGCGCCACCTGCTGATGCTGCTCGACCTGCGCGCCGAGCTCGTTGCGAGCCCCTCGCAGGAGGCTCTCGCGCGGCTCGCGCGGATCGACGAGGACACGCTCGTCATCGCGATGTCCGCCGGGCGGCCGCACGCACTCGTCGTGCGCGCGATGAAACTCGCCCGCCACCGTAAGGCGCCAACGATCGGCATCACCGACGCGACAATGTCCGAGGTCGCAAAGCTCGCCCAGATCAAGCTCTACTACTCGTCGAACAGCCCGGCCTACGTGCGCTCGCACACTGCGCTTTTGAGCATGATCCAGGCGCTTGCCTATGGCGTCTACTCCCGTGACGAGGAGCAGTACGTCGACCGGATCAAGGCGTTCCGACTGAAGTAGGAACGGGCCGTTGGGGTCGGATCTGTTGAACAGTACGCACGAGCGTCGCCCGCCGCGGCACCATTAGCCGATGGACCCATTCAGCCTCACCACCGAGTACGGCGATACGGTCAGCCTTGATCTGATCCCCCGCACCTCCACGGCGGCGCGGATGCTGCTCGGCATCAGCACGCTACCCGGGATGATTGCCTCAACCGAGATCAATCGAGACGACGCACACGCGCTGGCTCAATGTCTCGAGGAGTTCGCGTCTAATCTCGAGCTCTGAGCGCTCGAAAAGTCACAAGGTCGACGGCGCGGTTCGAGAGGCGTTCCTGGCGTGAGGAGCCGTCTAGGCTCGTCGTGCCCACGGACGGTAGCGCCCGACTTCGCTGGCGTCGCGCGAGCCCGGCGCGTCGAACAAGTCCGCGATCTCGCGCAGCGACCTCGCGGCGCCCGCGCGCACCTCAGGCGTAAGGTCGCCGCTGAGCGCCCTGGCCTCGGTGACTACGACGTTGATTACGTGCAGAACATCGCCGCGGTCGTCGCTCTCGCCCAGGCTCGCCCTCCCAAGCGCGTACAGCTCGCGCCTTACGCGCACCAGCTTGTCGGCGATGCCATCGTCTACGTGGGCGTTCCGCAGCTCGGTGAAGATCGCGGCGAGCGCCGGAGCCTGCGGGTCGTGCCGGACTCGGCGAATCCTGGCCGCCGCGACATCCATCCTCGCGAGGGCCTCGCCGACCTCCTTGGCCAGCGGCGAAACGGGCCGCTTGGCGAACGGGTCCGTGTACGGATCTCCGTGAGCGGACCTTGCCGGCAATGCCTTGGAGACGACCTGCGTCCAAGAGTTATAAGTCTCGCAGGCCCGCGAGACTTGCCATTCGGTCGAAAACCTTTCAGCAAACTGCATGCGGCGCGATATGTCGGCCCGGCTTAGGCCGGTCGCCTTGACGATCTCCGCCATACGCCCGTTGGGCAACTGCTTCCCGCCACTCGCGTAGCGCTCCTGCAGGAGGAGCCTCCCGAACTCCCAGCGTGCGCGGATTCCCTCGCTCGCTGCACGGTCGGCCCGCGCGTCCGCATCAGCGATCTGCTGCTGCAGCACGACGTACTCCTGCAGCTCGACGACCGCGGCGCTGCTCGCGGTCATCGCGTTGACCGTGGCTACGCTCTCCGCGAGCCCGTCCATTACGTCCGGCGCGGTTACGCTGGCCTCCGCGCCCTTGCCGGCAGCGGTCTCGCTGGTGTTGGCCTTGTTCTGTGTCGCCGCAGCCTGGCTGCCTGCGCCCGTCGATCGAATAGTGCCTGGCGTGGTGGGTCTGTGCATCAGCGCCTTCGGTTTAGTGCGGAGACGGTAGCGGAGCGCATTATGCGTTCTAGTACGCGGAGCAAGAAACACTCGCTATTTGCGACAGTCTCGACCTGCTGGCGAGAAGTAGCTGGCTCGCACGGTTCGCCCGCGTGGTAAAGCGGCACCACTACAGATCCTCCTCGCCCGCCCCTCAGCGACCGCGGATTCTCCGAGCCGCCGGCGCGTCGAACAAGTCCGCGATCTCGCGCAGCGACCTCGCGGCGCTCGCGTTGGCCTCGGCGCCCCAGCCGGCCGCGGCGGTTCCAAAGAAGATGATGTGCGTCTGGGGCGGCCGGTTCTTCGACAGGTTCGTACGAGCGGGGGCGCCGTGTCATGCCGTGGCTGCGGCAGACTGGCGAAAGGCGTACGCCTTTCAGCGGTGCGGCTTTGATCGCGCGCGGCGTTCGTTTCCGACGGCTGCCAGACTCTGGCCGAGGAGCGATCCGGATTGGTACAGGGCGAACCGAGAACTGCTAGCGCCCACGGCGCGCCGCGCGCCGAACCATTGTTTGCGGGTCAAGGACATTTTTCGCATATAAATCCTGCACTTCTCTACGCGCTAAGAGGAGAGCTTGGAGCGCTGACTTGGTTTGACGCTCGAGAGGCTATCCGCGGGCCGCGTTCGGTAGCGCGGGGCGTCATCGCAGCGCTAGTGCGTCATCCCGAGCTGGTGGGGGCGCCTCGGTCTCTCTATCACGCTCGGATCAAGACAACGCCAATGTTTGACGCTATGTCCCGCGCCACGAAGAAAGCGGCAAAAGGCATCGATGCTCCGTTCGTAATTCAGACGCAGGGACTATTCAACGGATACATCGACGGCCGACCGCTCTTCGTGTACACCGACTACACGGAGCTCGCCAACCTCCACGCGACTCCCGGCCACAAGACCAACTCGGTGCGCTGGCTTGAGCGTGAGCGCTTGCTCTTCGAGCAAGCTGAGGTGATCTTCGCCGCCAGCTCCGACGCGCGGACATCGCTAGTCCGCGACTACGGCATACCGGAGACCAAGGTGGTGCTCACCAATACTGGACTCAACGTGGCGGCTCCAGAGCATCTTCCTGTTCGTGATCGCAATAGGTTCGACGTACTGTTCGTTGGGACCGAGTGGGAACGTAAGGGGGGTCCCGACGTCTTGCGCGCGTTCGCGCAGGTCCGACAGCGGGTGCCGTATGCAACGCTGACGGTGGTGGGATGCAGGCCGAGCGGCAATCCTCCTCCTGCCGTGAGGTTTGTCGGGAAGATCCCGCCGACGGCGGTCGGAGCACATTTTGCCTCGGCGTCAGTGTTCTGCCTGCCGGCGCATCAAGAGCCAGCCGGCATCGCATATTCCGAAGCGGCCGCATGGGGCTTACCCGTTGTTTCGACTACCGCAGGCAACATTCCCGACCGGGTCGTACACGGCCGCACCGGGCTATTGGTAGAGCCTGGCGATGTCGAGGGGCTAACCGCAGCGCTCCTGCGACTAGCCAACGATCCAGAACTGCGGCTTGAGTTTGGCAACGCCGGCCGAGCGTATGCCCTCGAGAACTTTAGTTGGCGGCAGATCGCTCGCGCGATCGCCGAAGCCGCACGTCCTTATCTGACATTTGAACCGTTAACCGCGTCGTAATTCACCCAGCCGCGCGAGTGCGCACGTAGGCCGGCGTTTGGATCGCGGCCGAGAAGACCGCCGGCGACAGCAAGGTGAGCGGTCAAAAGGGCCGACGATCGGGATCACCGACGCGACGATGTCCGAGGTCGCATGGCTCGCCCAGATCAAGCTCTACTACTCGTCAAACAGCTCCGCCTACGTGCGCTCACAGACCGCGCTTTTTGAGCATGATCCAGGCGCTCGCCTACGGCGTCTACTCGCGCGACGAGGAGCAGCACGTCGACCGGATCAAAGCGTTCCGACTGAAATAGGGGTCGGCGCCGGATCAGTCGACGACGGGTCAGCCGGCGACGCCGACAGTCCGAGGGTTGCCCGCGTCTCCGCGGCGCTGCTCAGCGGTCGTCCCGCGATTTCTGCTAGAACGGCCACGCGACTGACGAGCTGCGCGTTGGTCGCCGGCGTCCGCGTGCGGTGGTCGAGATGACTATTGTCCTCGAGCCCAGTGCGAACGTGCCCGCCGGCGAAAACGGCCATCGCGTTGATCGGTAGCTGGAAGGCACCGATGCCGGCTGCGGCCCAGATCACGTCGGCGGGTAGCGCGTCGACGAGGTGCGCCAGGTCACCCATTCGCGCCGGCGCGGTATTCGCGGAACCCAGCAGGACGTTCACGTACATCGGCGGCTGTAGCAGACCTTCGGCGTGCAGTGTGTGCGCGAGATACGCCATGCCGCTATCGAAAACCTCGAGTTCAGGACGGATCCCGGCCGCGGCCATCAGCTCGGCCAGAGCGCGGATCGTTTGCGGCGAGTTAGTACTGGCCACATCGCGGAAGTTCAGCGAGCCGAGTGTCAGACTGGCCATGTCGGGCTTGGCCGCTCCCTTGAGCGTCAGCACGTCAGCGCGCTTCTCGAGTTCGCTAAACGTGCGTCCGCTTGTGCTCGCGCAGACGACAATCCCCGGACAAAGCTTGCGGATTTCCGGGATGAAAGCCGCGTAGGCTTCGCCGCGCCACTCAGGTGACTCGTCAGAAGCGCGAGCGTGAAGGTGGACAACGGTCGCGCCCGCCTCGAAGCAGGCGTGCGCGTCCTCGATGATCTGCTCAGCGGTCACCGGGACGTTCGGCACGCGGTCGCGGCGCGGAACCATGCCCGTCAGCGCCGCGTTGATGATCAGCGGCGGATAGGGACGGAGCGGATGCGGAACGTAGGGGGGATATGACATCCCCGGTGCCTCCGTCGGCGAGAGTCACACTGCTTTCAGGTGTACAAAATAACGCTTCGGCCCTGCCCATGCTAGGCAGACATTTACCCAATTTCGAGATTAGGTTTGCTGTGGCCATATGGCAGTATTCCTGCCCAGAGCGATGGCGGGGCAGACTACATGTGCCGCGGAGAGGCGCCGGTAGTCTGCGCGCAACTGAACCGCGCCGCCGCAGTCACGGCGGGCATCACCCGTGCCGTCCGAGCTTCGGCCCGTGGTGGGCTTCAAATCGGATCTTTATCGGAGGGCGCGGTGAGCGCAGCCGCACGGGATGTCTCGATCTGGCGAATCGATCTACGCGAGCCCGCGGCGGTCGTCGAGTGCGCCGCGGACCTGTTATCCCCCGATGAGCGCGAGCGCGCCGATCGCGGGACAGCCACCGTGCGCCGGCGCCGCGTGCTCTCGCGCGCTGCCCTGCGGCTCGTGCTCGCGCGTTGCATGGGAACCACGCCGGCGGTGCTGCGGTTCGTGACTGACCCGTCCGGAAAGCCGCGACTTGACGGTTCGAGTCCGCATTTCAGCGTTTCGAGAAGCGGCGACTGGTGCCTGATCGCCGTCACATCGCTAGGACCCGTGGGCGTCGACGTCGAACGCACCGTTGCGCTCCCTGAGCTCGAGGGAATCGCCGTGCGCAGGTTCGCTCCCGCTGACGCGCGGACGATCCTGAACCAGAGCGGCGAGCGGCGGTTGCGGGCCTTCTACCGCCTCTGGACGCGAACGGAGGCCTATCTCAAGGCCAGCGGCGTCGGGCTCGCGGCCGGGCTGGACACAGCGGCTGGCGACCCTGATCCGCGAGCGTGGACGGTTGCCAGCGTCAGCGCCGGCCGCGACCTGATCGGTGCTGTCGTCGTTGCGGGCGCTCACCACTGGGGCGGTGCAACCCTGCACGCCTGCCCGCTGACCCCCGGATATGCGACATTCAGCAGCGGCGGGGAGCGCTCGTCTCATTCAACGCGCCCGACCAGCGAAAAAGACGGGGCCCGGCTACGCTCCGGAGTTCAAATATGACTGCTACCAGCCCGCACCCGCACTCGGCGGTTGGGTCGGTGGCGGACATATCGCAGCTCACTACCTTTATGCGGTTCTGCGAGGCGCGGACGGGGCTGCAGCTCGCCGATCACGCCGCGTTCCACGCTTTCTCGGTCGCGGAGTACCGGCTGTTCTGGCTGCTGTTCCTCGAGTGGTCGGGCCTGCTCTACGAGGGAAGTCCCGAGCCTGTCTGTACCGACGACGCCTGCGAGCGGGCGACGTTCTTTCCGGGGGTGAGGCTCAATTACGCCGAGAACCTGCTGCGGGTTGACTCGCCGGAGGACGGCGAGCGGCTTGCGCTGGTGGCCCATCGCGTTGGCGGTGTGACCGAGCGCGTGACGCGACGCGAGCTGCGCAGCCGCGTCCGCGCGCTCGCCGCCGAATTGCAGCGGATTGGGGTCTCGCCGGGTGAGCGGGTGGTCGCGGTGGTGCCAAACAATCCGGAGGCGGTCGTTGCGGCGCTGGCGACCGCGGCGATCGGAGCGACGTTCTCTATCGCGGCGCCGGATATGGGTGTGCCGGCGCTGCTCAGCCGTTTCGACCAGCTTGCCCCGGTCGTCCTCATGGCGAGCCTTGAGGGTCATGCCGAGCCGGGGGGCAGCGCGCCGAGCGATCGCGTCCGCGCGCTTACCGATGCTCTGCCGGCGCTGAAAGCGGTCATCGCACTCGACGACGGTGCGTCGCCGGGCGACCTCGCGGTTCCGCTCTACCGACTGTCCGACGTGCCGGCGGCCGGCGAGGACAGCGACGTTGAGTGGCCGCGGTTCCCATTCAACCACCCGCTCTTTGTGCTGTTTACGTCGGGGACCACCGGCCCGCCGAAGTGCATCGTGCATGGCGCCGGCGGGACGCTGCTCGAGCACGCCAAGGAGCACCGGTTGCACGTCGACCTGCGATCCCACGAGACGCTCTTCTTCCACTCCTCAACCGCTTGGATGATGTGGAACTGGCAGCTCTCGGCGCTGGCCTGTGGCGGCCCGATCGTCCTCTTCGACGGATCGTTCACGGAGCCGCAGACTCTCTGGCGGCTCGTCGAGGAAGAGAACGTCAGCGTCTTCGGAACGAGTCCGTCGTACCTGCAGCTCTGCCAGGACAGCGGGATCTCGCCCGGCCGCGAGCGGGTGCTACGTGCATTGCGGACGGTTTTATCGACCGGCTCGATCCTCCATGACTGGCAGTACGACTGGGTGCACGATAACGTCGGCCCGGTCGCACTGGAGTCGATCTCGGGGGGCACCGACATTATCGGCTGCTTCGTGCTGGGAAACCCCGACCTGCCGGTCCGCCGCGGCATGATCCAGGGCCGCAGCCTCGGCTTGGACGTGCAGGCGCTGGCGCCTGCGGCGGAGGGGGTCGGGGAGCTGGTCTGCTGCAACCCGTTTCCCTCACGTCCGCTCGGGTTCGTCGGCGACGACGGCACGCGCTTTCATGCCGCTTACTTCGAGTCCAACCCCGGCGTCTGGACTCATGGCGACCTGATCGAGTTTGATGCCGACGGGCACGCTCGGTTGCAAGGCCGCTCCGATGGAGTGCTCACAGTCCAGGGCGTTCGCATCGGGCCGGCAGAGATCCAGAATGCGCTGCACGGCGTGTCCGAGGTGCAGGAAGGCCTCGCCGTCGAGCAGCGGGCGACCGGGACGCATGGTTCGACGCGCGTCGTGCTGCTGGTTGTGTTACGCCACGGCAAGACGCTTGATGGGCGCCTCGCCATCGATATTCGGCGTGAGATCGCGCGATACGCGACGCCGCTGCACGTACCAGGGCTGGTCGTGCAGGTGGACGAACTGCCCACGACGCACAGCGGCAAACGCGCCGCGAGCGCCGCGCGTGCCGCCGTCGAGGGCCTTCCAGCAGACAATGTCAACGCGCTGCGCAATCCGGAGTCGCTGGATCGCATCCGCCAGGCCGTGGCCGAGGCCGAGCAGCAGTTACGTAAGCTGTCAGCGACCTCAGACGACACGGAGGAGCAGTCGACGGAATCGCGCGTCCGGGCCATCTGGGAGAGCGTGCTCGGCGTCGCGCCGCTGCGCCCGGACGACGACTTCTTCGACATCGGCGGCACCTCGCTTGCGGCGGTACGCGTCTTCGAGCTGATCCACGAGCGCCTCGACGTGGACCTGCCGCTCTCCACGCTGCTGCACGCCTCGACGATCCGCGCCCTTGCGGCGCTGACCGACGGTCCTGCCGAGCTGCGCGTGCCCGCGCTCGTCCTGCTCACGCCAGGAACCGGTGAGCGGCCACTGTTCATGGTCGGCGGTTGGCCCGGCGACCCCTTGTACCTCCGCACGCTCGCGCTGCTGCTGACCACAGACCGTCCGGTCTACGGCATCCCGTGGGACGGCCTCGACCCGGGACGTGAGCACAGCGTCGAAGAGATGGCGCAGAGCAATCTGGAGGCGCTCCGATCCTTCCAGCCCGTCGGACCGTATGCACTCCTGGGACACTCGGTCGCCGCACTCGTCGTGTTCGAAATGGCCCGCCACCTGGACGCGCTGGGCGAGCGGGTCGAGGTGCTCGCCCTGATCGACCCAGCCATCTCTCCACGTTGGCTGCCGCCGTTCGACCGCACCCGGTTCCACCTCTGGCGGTTGCTGCATTGGGTGCGAGCGGTGCTACGCGAGCCGCGGACGGTGTTGCCGCGATATTTGCGCAAGGTGGTTGCGCGTCAGGGTCCAGGAGCCCTAGATCCTGCGGTTCCGGCGCTGGAGCGCGATGGGTATTCGGCGATGTGGGAAGCCAGCGTGGCTTACCGTCCGCGAGACTACGCAGGCACCGCAACGCTGTTCCGGGCGCAGACCCACGACGTCGTCCTCAGTGTCGGGGTGGCCGAATGGCGCAGGGTCGTACGAGGAGGGCTCACGGTTGAACACGTGCCTGGGGGGCATATCGACCTACTACGCGAGCCCAACGTGGGGGTGCTCGCCGAGCGGCTCTCCGTCCGACTGTTAGACACCGCGGCCGAACCGCCAGTGGTTACTGCCGCGACGCCTTAGAAGCTGTCTCCGTTAGCTCAACCGGACTCGCCCGCGCCACGGACTAACCTCCGCCCTCTCAGCGCCCGCGGATCCTCCGCGCCGCCGCACGCAGCGGCGCCGTCAAGCGCCAACTACGGCTGTTCAAAACGATGGCGTGACGCGCTATCTCGCGTCGCAGCGAGAGCACGTTCCCCCGCAGCGCCAAGAGCTCGCGCGGCTCGCCTGGCTCCGGTCGCTCGAGCTCCGCGACGCTGCAGCTGCCCGGGCGTTTGCGCATCACCAATACGCCCTGGCCGAACAGCGGCGCCGCGCCGCCCTGATCGCCCAAACGCAGCGAGACGATCTCAAACGCCCGTCCCCAGTGCGCGCGCAGCCACCACTCCGAATGCAGGATCAGCGGGCCGCCGGTATCCCACGAGGCCGAGGGGTAGAGGACGTTCATGCCGACGCTCTCCTCCGAGACCGGCTCCTCGCCGAACGCGAACTGCCCGGGACCGAACACAGTGACAACGAGCAAGCCGTCGTCGGCCAGCACCCGGTGCAAATCCAGTAGCCATGCGCTCCACGAATCGAGCAGGTGGGTGAAGACCGAGAAGGCGTAGATCAGGTCGAAGCGGTCGCCCGGCTGGTCCATCGGTGGCCACTCGGCGGTCTGAAAGATCCGTTCCGGAGGCACCGGCAGCTGCTCGCGCAGCCAAGCCACGCTCGGCGCGTGGATGTCACAGCCCCAGAACTCCGCCTCCGGCTCGTCAGCGATCGCCGGCATCAGTATGCGGCCGGAACCACAGCCGAAATCCAACACGCGCTTGCCCGCAAAGCTCCAGTCCTCGCCGACCAGCGCCTTGACGAGCTGCCACTGCAGCGAACCTCGCTCCTCGAAGACATCCGCGGGATGGCGCGCGAACACGTCCCAACCGACGCGGCGCATCAGCCTTTCTGGCGGCAGCTCTCTCACGAAGCGCGAGTCTATTCGCGCTACCAGCCGCTGCCTGCCGCCGGCCCCTGACGAAAACCGTAGGGGCGAGGCCGCGGCCCTCGCGTAGAATCCCTGCTATGCGCGACGAAGCCACATTCGCCGTCAAGGCCGGTTTGGCCGAGATGCTCAAGGGCGGCGTGATCATGGACGTCGTCACGCCCGAGCAGGCCAAGATCGCCGAGGACTCTGGCGCCTGCGCCGTGATGGCGCTCGAGCGCGTCCCCGCCGACATCCGCCGTGACGGCGGCGTCGCGCGGATGTCAGACCCGGCGATGATCCGCGGCATCCAGGAGGCCGTCAGCATCCCCGTGATGGCAAAGGCACGGATCGGCCACTTCGCCGAAGCCCAGGTGCTCGAGGCGCTCGAGGTCGACTACATCGACGAGTCCGAGGTGCTGACGCCGGCCGACGAGCAGAACCACATCGACAAGTGGCCCTTCAAGGTCCCGTTCGTCTGCGGTGCGACGAACCTCGGCGAGGCGCTGCGGCGAATTGGCGAGGGCGCGGCGATGATCCGCTCCAAGGGCGAGGCGGGAACCGGCGACATCGTCGAAGCGGTTCGCCACCTGCGCGCGATCCGCGGCGAGATCCGCCGCCTCGCGACGCTCGACGAAGCCGAGCTCGCAAACGCGGCGAAGGAGCTCTCCTCGCCGCTTGACGTCGTGATCGCGGTCGCGCGCGCAGGCCGCCTGCCTGTAGTGCTCTTCTGTGCGGGTGGCATCGCGACCCCCGCCGACGCCTCGCTCGTGATGCAACTCGGCGCCGAGGGCGTCTTCGTCGGCTCGGGCATCTTCAAGGCCGAGGACCCGCCGGCGCGCGCCCGCGCGATCGTCGAGGCGACAACCCACTTCGCCGACGCCGAGCGCGTCGCGGCCGCCTCCGAGGGCCTCGGCAGCGCGATGGAGAGCCTCGAGACGCGCACGCTTTCCGGCGAGCAGCTCCTCGCACAGCGCTGATGGCGCTCAGAGCGCCGGTCGGCGTTCTCGCGCTGCAAGGCGACTTCGAGGCACACGGGCGGATCCTCAAGACGCTCGGCGCGCCGGTCCGCGAGGTCCGAACCCCCGCCGACCTCGACGGCGTCGCCGCGCTTGTAATGCCGGGTGGTGAGTCGACGACGATGTCTTTGGGGGCGGCTCGTGAGGGGTTAGAGCAACCGCTTCGCGACGCAGCCGCGCGCGGGTTGCCGATCCTCGCTACCTGTGCGGGGCTGATCCTGCTCGACCGCGAGCACCTCGGCGTGCTCGACATGCGCGCCGAGCGCAACGCCTTCGGCCGCCAGATCCGGAGCTTCGAAGCCGACGTCTCACTCGACGGCTTCGGCGAGCCGGTGCACGCGGTCTTCATCCGCGCCCCCTGGATCGCCGAGTACGGTCCGACCGTCGAGCCGATCGGCGTGGTCGACGGTCACGTCATCGCGGCCCGCTCCGGCGCCATTCTTGTCGTCGCCTTTCACCCCGAGCTATCCGGCGAGATGCGCCTTCACCGTTGGCTGCTCGAGCAGGCGGAGGCGGTGCTAGAGACCGCGGCGGTAGGCGACGAAGCCGATGGTCTGCAGCAGTATTTTCAGGTCGAGCCAGACCGACCAGTTGGCGACGTAGAGGTAGTCGATCTTGACCATCTCTGAGAGCGGGATGCGCGCCGAGCCAAGGATCTGCCAGCGGCCGGTCATGCCGGGGGTCAGCTGGAGGCGGCGGCGGTCGTAGCCGGTGACCCGCTCGTCTTCGTCGACGACGAGCGGCCGCGGTCCGACGAGGCTCATGTTGCCGCGTATGACGTTGAAGAGTTGCGGCAGCTCGTCGAGGCTCGAGCGGCGAAGTAGGCGTCCTAGGCGCGTGATTCGCGGGTCGGCCTCGATTTTGAACAGGCCGGCGGCTTCGTTGAGCCCGCGGAGCCCGTCCTTCATCGAGTCTGCGCCGTCGACCATCGTGCGGAACTTGAGCATCTTGAAGTGGCGGCCGTCGCGACCAACGCGTGTCTGGCGGAAGAGGACCGGTCCGGGCGTGTCGAGCTTGATCGCTGCGGCGAGCACCGCCATCGCCGGTGCGAAGACGATGAGGGCGAACGACGCGCCGATCAGATCGACGGTCCGCTTGACCGCGAGCGAGGAGCGCGAGAGCCCGAAGTGGGGGACGCCGAGTAGCGGCACCCCGCCGAGGTCGTCGAAGGCGACAGCGCCACCGACCGCGCCGATCGAGTTCGGCAGCAGGCTGACCCGCATGCCTGTCGTCATCGCGCCGCGGACGACGTCCATCGTCTCCTCACCATCGGTGTGGTCAGAGAGCGCAACCAGCACTCGATGCACGCCAGCTTCGTTCGCCACGCGTCGCAGCGCGTCGTGATCGCGCGCCACTTCGTCGACTGTGATCGCGCCGACGAGAATGACCCGCCCGTTGTCAGGAAACTTACCCTCGAGCCTGCGGTGTACTGCTTCGCTGCCGACAAGCAGGCAGCGCTCTATGGGTGACTTCCGGCTCGCGAAGGCGCGCGCCGTGGCTCGCGCGGCGCCGAGCGTGACGATCAAGGCAAGCCACAACGCGAGCAAGTACACGGTCGGCGGAGAGCCGTCGACAACGTAGTGGCGGGCAAGCCAGGTCAGCAGCGCGAATAGCGTCGCGAGATTGAGAAGCGCGGGGAATTCGTCAAGCGTCGACTTGTGAATCACTAGCGCGTCGTGCTCATAGAGGCCTTGAACCTTTGCGACGAGGATGATCAGCGGGACGACGATTAGGAACTCAGGCTCCAGCCGATAGCCGCCGAGCAACGACATCACGATGGCGACCGAGCCCGCAGCGGCCAGAGCGTCAGCGAAGGCGAGCATCAACCGGCCCAGACGCTCTCGAAGCGCGACGACCCTGAGGGCGTCTGAGTCGCTCGCGGATGCCTGCTCCCGGATCGGCGAGTCGACGCGTGTGTGGTCGCGCACCCGTGCCGCCTTGAAGCGGGGGAACGGCTCGACGCCGCTGAAGGAGCCAACCTCGGGACCGAGCGTCTGGTCGGTCATCGCGATGAGATGAGGGTCGTTGCGCTGATCGTCTGTCATCGGCTGACCCTCTTGGCGAACTCGCGGATCAATTCCGTCGGAGCGTAGCCCGCACCGTACTTGCTCGCACCCGACATTTGTCTATATTCCGATAAGAACGCTTATGACATCTGGCGGTGATGCCGATATGCCGCGCGCCCTGCGGAGCTCTCGACGCAAAAGCGCCGCAAAAGGCCAACAAACGCGAGCAGCCGGCCGGGTGGTGAGAATCCTCCCCAGCTCGCTTGGTGAGGCTCTTCCGCCCTTCTCAATTAGTGGACGATTCGTTCACCAGACGCACTGACAGTCGATAAAGGCGTCTGTCTCTTTTTCTCGTCGTCGCCGCAAACGCGGATTTTGCGTGAAACGCTAGGCTCGCTCGTAGGTTGCGAGCACTCGCTTGAGCGAGTTCGTGAGCGAGAGTCGCTCCGCGTTGTGGACCCACCAATCTCTTGTGCTGTTTCGCAGCGCCTCGCCGGCTTCGTGGACACGGACGATCGCGTCCGCGAGATCTTCCGCCGAGGCAGACGCGGCGATCACGCCGTTGACGCCGTCTTCGACAAGCTCGACCGCGGCATTGTCGTCTTCGCGCACAATGATGCTGGGTGTGCCGCAGGCCAACGCTTCGACAACGATCATGCTGTGGCCTTCGCGCCGCGACGGCAGCAGCATGCAGCAGGCGCGGCGCATCCCCTCGTGAAGCTCGGCGGAGCTCACGAACCCCGGCGCGCTGACGAGTCCCTGGGTCGGGAGTGCGGCGATCCGCCGCAGCACTTCGCCACGCTCCGGACCGTCGCCGTAGACGACACCATGCAATGCGGGAATTCGCTGCGCCGCGAGCGCTACCGCGGAAACGACTACTGGCGCGCGCTTCTCACGGATGTGACGCCCTGCGAACACCACGACCGACTCCGCTGGGAGGGGCGGCTCGAGCTCGAGGGATCCGGCGTATTCGCCGCCGAGCACCTCGACCTCGCCGCGCAGCCCTTCGGCCTGCAGCCGCCGAGCGTGTAGGCGCGAGAAGCAGAATGCCTGCTGGTGCACGCGCGCGCAGCGGTGCTGGACCCAGATCCCGACCCAGCCGGCTCGACCCAGGTACTCACGCCAGTAGTCGCGAGGCCAGACCTCATGCCAGTCGGCGACGAGTCGATAGTCGCCGAGTCGCCGGGCGAGCGCCGCCGCGAGCAGCGAGAAGTAGGGGAAGGAGCCGGTATGCACGACGTCGTAGCGACGTCCGTGGCGAAGCAGGTGCCAGAGCACGCCGGCGCCGAAGCGCAGCGGCGGAGCGATCCGGCGGCGTCCATTGGCGTAGAGCGCCATCTGTGGCCCGACCGCGATGACCCGCACGCCGTCGATCTCGGGCGCTTCGTCGTCCTGCGCCCACTGCCGCAACGTGAGGTAGGTCACCTCGTGGCCGGCGGCGGCGAGCCGCTCAGAGAGATTTCGATACCAGCGCTCAGCGCCGCCGACGGTGTAGGGGAAGAGGCAGTCGTAGACGATGCAGATGCGCACCTCACCAGGATCTCAGCTCTCGCTGCCCATCGTTGGGGGCTAAAACCTCCCACGTCGTGACGCCTAAGCGGTGCGATCTTGCCTAGCGGATGCGCACAGCCCCTCGAACAGCTCTTCAAGCCGTCGGGGAAAGCGCTTACGCGGAGCCTGCGGGCCTACTCCACCCGGCGCCGCGCGGGCGCTGCGAACCCTCACTCCATCTCGTTGCGGTCGGTAGACAGTCGCACGCGCTCCGCGAGATGTTTCTGCGTGAGCGAATCTTCGGCTGGTCGCTCGCCGCCGTCGATGCCCTCGCCGCCACCGTGGCCGTGTTCGTGGCGTTGACCGCTTCGGGAGACCACCAGGTGCATTGGCTATTCCTGCTCGTGGCACCTTTGATGGTGCTGGCGGCGAAGATCGCCGGGCTCTATGACAAGGACGAGTGTGTCATCGACCATTCGACCCTCAACGAGCTGCCCCGCCTGCTCAACCTCGCCGGAATCTTCGCGTTGCTGGTCTGGCTTGTACGCCACTACATGGTCGTAGGCGAGCCGCGCACCGTCGATCTCCTCATGCTCTGGCTGCTCCTGGCTGGCGGGCTTGTTGTCGGGCGCTCGATGGCGCGAGGACTGGCCGCTCGCTTTGCTCCGATCGAGCGCTGCCTGCTTATCGGCGGCCCCGAGGCATCGAACCGCCTGGAGCGAAAGCTCGAGCGCTATCCGCGTGTGAGGCTCGTCACGCGAGTTGCAGCGGAGCAGATCGCGCTTGACCACTACCTCCTACGCACGATTGCCGAGTGCGACCAGATCCACCGGATCATCGTCGACATCGGTGATCACGCCTCGGCGGCGGTGACGCCCGAGGTCGTTCGCGCCGCCAACGCGACTGGGCTGCGGGTAAGTCTGCTGCCGAACCTGGTCGCTACTGTGGGCAGCGCTGTCGTCTTCGATGACGTCGACGGAATGGCGTTGATGGGCGTCCCGCGTTTCGGGCTCAGTCACTCGTCGCGCTTACTCAAGCGCTCGCTCGACGTCGTCGTTGCAAGCGCCGGGATCATCGGCGTTGCGCCGATCATGGCGCTTGTTGCGATCGCCATCAAGCTCGACTCCTCTGGAGCCGTCCTGTTTCGCCAGACGCGTGTTGGTCGTGATAGCAGGCAGTTCACGATGCTCAAGTTCCGAACGATGGTCGACGGGGCTGATGGGCTGAAGGACGACCTGCGGGCGCACAACGAGGCTGACGGCCTGTTCAAGATCGCCGACGATCCGCGGATCACGCGTGTTGGCGGCTTGTTGCGCCGAACCGGCATCGACGAGCTGCCTCAGCTCCTCAACGTGCTGCGCGGCGACATGAGCCTCGTCGGCCCGCGGCCGCTCGTCGTCGACGAGGACGCGCGCGTCACAGGCTTTGATCGCCAGCGACTCCATCTGACTCCTGGCCTCACAGGTCGCTGGCAGACGCTCGGCGCTGCCCGTGTGCCGCTCTCCGAGATGGTCAAGATCGACTACCTCTATATCGCCAGCTGGTCGTTGTGGACCGATTTCAAGATCATCATCGAGACGATCGGCTACGTCGCCCGCGGACGCGGCCAGTAGGCCACAGGATCTTCTTCTGCGGACGCGACGCGGTCAGAGTGCGTTCGCGGCGGCGCTGAAGGCGGCGAGCGCCGGCTTGGGCTTCCCGCTCAGCTTGAGCAGCCCGGTGTGGAGTCCCCAGAAGTCCGTCCTGCCGGCATAGGGCTTCTGGTCGCGCCAACCGAAGTAGTCGAAGCCCCGCAGGTCGAGCGACTGGCTATCGGCTGCGAAGTCGCCGATCACCTGCGTGATCTGTGTGGCCTGCCCGGCGGGGGTGACTTTGTAGGGACCGCCCGGCCCGTTGTCTGACCAGCCGAACTCTGTCGCGCGGATCGCGATCTGGGAACCGCCATCGGCGTTCAGCGCTGTGCGCACCTTCTGCAAAAGGGAGATCACACCGGAGGCCTTGGGCGCGTAGGGGTTCACGCCGAGCGTGGTCATCCAGCTTGCGGCACCCGCGTTGAGCATGTCGCGGATATAGGAAAAGAGGGGGATCCCCGGCAGCGTGCTGAGCGGCATCCCTGCCGAGACGACCTCTGCCTGCGGGTCGACGGCGAGGATCGCTTGGTCCGCGTTTTTCAGCAGCGATACGTATTGCGCTGCATTTGATTTAGGTAGCCAGTAGATCGAGAGGTTCGGCTCGTTCCAGATCTGCCAGATGGTGATTGGCTGCGGCGGGACCGTCGGGTTGGCCTTCCAAAAGCCGCCGTTTGGTCCGTACCAGAGCGCGGCGGCCCGTGCGAATGCGGCGATAGAGGCAAGGTTCTTTGGTGGGTAGGTGCCGTGCAGGCGTGAGCGCCGAGGCCGCGCAGAGAGGTAAGACGGCGGATCGAAGAGGATCGGCATGATCTGAATCCCGTCGCGCGCCGCAGCAGCCACAACCGGGTCATAGGCGGAGAAGCTGTAGGTGCCACGGTGGATCTCGATACTCGCCCAATCGAACACTTGGCGAATGAGCGTGACACCGGCGGCTTGCATGGCCTTGAGCTGCTTGACCCGGTAGGCCTTCCCCCCGGCGAAGGTGTCCTGCGAGACCATGCCGACATAGCCCGGTGCGCCTGGAGTCGGCGCGGTGGGCGCCTGCGCGGCGCCGGTTGGGGCGAGTACCAGCACCGCGGTCACTACGGCGACCCCGGTGCAGCACATAAGAAGAAACGATCGGCGGCGCAAGATTGCTGAAGCGGGCACGCGGCCCGCCCGACCCGGCTCGCCCAGGCGTTCGCTGGGACTGGCCGACAGGCTAGCAGCCAACAATTTGGGTCGATTCTGAGCGCCTGGTTTCACGCCCGCGCGCCGAGCTTACGCGTGGCCACGAGCGTCCTGTGAAGCGCCGTGAGGCCAGCTGGCTTGTTGGCCACAACGTTCACGCCAAGGTGAGCCCCGACGCGGAGCGCCACTCGGGCGCTGAAGGTGCGCCAGCGAGCGGACGTCAGTGTCACCGTGGTAATGAGCTTCCGCGCTGTTTTGCCGTGGCGTGGCAGCCACACCTGCAACCGGGCCGCGGGCGGCTTGCCGGCTGTGGACACAAGGCGCGCACGCAACGTCGCGCGTTTCCGCGCCACTTTTACAAGCGCGGCGTTGAGACGGTAGGTCTCTGTAGCTGCGGCGCCGGTGCCCGTAGAAGGCGCGGAGGCCTGCTCCGTGCACACGACTGTCGTCAGCGGACACGTGTAGGTAACCGACCGCGCCATATTCGGCGCGGTAAGCGACGCCGTCGTGCTCGGCGAGGACACCTCCGCGTAGGCCGTAAAGCTCTTGATCGGCGGCCCGTTCTGAAGGCACATCTGCGTCTGGCCGAACGCGTTTGTGCCCGCCGGATCGACGCGTCCGTCGGCGGTGCGGAGCACGAGCTCGGCATTCTCGAGCGGGTTGGCACCGTAGGTGATCTCAGCGCTCACACAGGTTGGACTCGTGTGCGTCAGCGCCAGACCAAGCGGGAGTAGATCCGCGGTCGGAGTTGTGCCGCTGGCACACTCCACGAGCCCTCCTGCCGGCGAGGCCTGCCAGCGCTCCGACGCGGCGACGATCGCAGCGCCGGTGGCATTGGGAGCGTCGGTCGCGAAGTTGAACATGCCGAAATAGCCTCCGCCGCCGTTCTCACTGTTGTCGCTCCCGACCAGTGAGTAGACGTCGTAGCTCTGCACTCCGCAATCGCCGTGCGCGAGCGCGTCGCCGGTAAGCGACAGTGTTGCGGCGCGTGCTGCGTCGCTGACCGGTCCGTCGTAGGCAAAGGCGGCGCCGGGGCCCGACGCCGCATCGGGCAACCCGACCTCATCCTCATAGATCGGCAGGTTCGGATCGCCCGAGTTCTGGAGCGTCGAGCGCAGCTCCTCGGTAAGCAGCACGATGCCATACGCGTCCGGGGCATAAGGGTGGAAGGCGATCCCCTGGATCGAACCCTTGACCCCGAGCGTGTAGAGCTCGCCGACGTAGCTCTGCAGGTTCTGCCAACCGATGCTCGCGAGCACCTCCGCGCTTGGGTCGACCGCGTGAATGGCGGTGCTGGCCGGGACCAGCACCTTCACGTACTCGGTGGGGTCTGCGCTGCCGGTCCAGAAGTTTGCGGAGTTCGCCTCGTTCCAGATTTCGAACTCCTGCACGGGCAGGTACGGCAACTGCGGATTCTGCTGCCAGAAGGTTCCGCCGTCGCCGTAACGAGCGGCAAAAGCGGCGGCGAACGCGATGTAGTCGTCGTAGTAGGCCGGGACCATTTGCGCGCCTTTGCTGCCGGCCCAGCCCGGCGGTAAGGCGAGGACGGCCACCATCCGGATCCCGTGCGAAGCCAGCGAGCCGATGATCTGATCCAGCGAATGTGCAGGGTCGGTGGGCGTGTCCCAGGTGTAGGTGTGCTGCCCGTTGACCGGCGCGTTCGGCTCGGCCCACGCCCAAACCGCGTCCATCCGCGCGGTGTGCAGGTCGTCGCTCGCCATTGTGGCGAAAAGGCCATTCCAGTCCGTCGATGGAACGAACGACGTCTCGAATAGAGGCTGGATGTTCGCGCCGTAGTAGTCGACAGGCGGGAGTGTGGCGGCGCGCGCCGGAGAGGTAGTGCAAGCCAGCGCGCCCAGCAACGACAAGGCGACCGCGCTCAGTAGCCGCCGACCGACCAGCCAAGACGCGGTCCTCTGGAAGCGCACCAAACTAGTTACGTTCGGTGCCCCGTGATCCCGACACGAGTTCCGCTCACCGGGCTGAACCGCCGACCGCCAACTAGGTCACGACGCTGAGCGTTCAATTAGGCTCGCGTACAGCTGTCGGAGACGGATGTCGACCACCTCGGGTGCCATCGAACGTTCGCAGAGCGTCTGCCCAGCGCTACCGAGAGCTTGGGCTCGATCCGGATCGCTCAACAGCTCGATCAGAGCAGCCCCGAGCGCGTCGTCGTCGCCAACGGGAACGAGGAGACCGCCGGCTGCAAGTGAACGTACGCCACCGACTGGCGTGCTCACAAACGGCCGCCCGGCCGCCATTGCTTCGCTGAGGATCATCGGACGGGCCTCGCCGCGAGAGGGGAGGGCCACCACACGTGCCTCCCGGATGAGTGTCCTGATGCAGCTTTGTGAAACCGCGCCCCGGACCTCGAGCTGCTCAAGCGGCGGCAGCGTCAGCTCAGTGGCCGGACCCACAATAATGCAGGTGGCTGTAGGGCGGCTGGCTGAGACGCTTGACCACGCGCGATGCAGTACGTCCGCGCCCTTCCGTCTCCCCACCTCACCGGCGAAGAGGACCACTTCGCGCGTTTCACTCACCGCTCCGGCGTCTAAATCCAGTGGCACCGGATTGGGAAGCAACTCCATATGAACATCGGGCGCTAGCCCTTGAACCACGGCGCCATCCGATTCAGTCAACACCGTGATGGCATCTGCCATGCCGAGAATCCGCGCGACGAGACGTGGTCGTTCCGAACTGAACGCCGCGAAGCGATAACCGTGGATCGTGACGACACGAGGCACGCCGCGCAGCTTTGCGCTCGCCAGAACCGCCGCCTCGCGCACGAATGATCCACCTTCGGACAGATGCACGTGCGCAATGGCCGATGGCATGAGCCGCAACACGCCGGCTGCTGCACGGGCCGCAAGCGCACCAGACCGTATCTTCGATCCAGGTTGCCACGTCGGAACCGCGCGAACCACGTCGGCTCCAAGTTCGAGACGAACCAATGTATTGATTACCGAGGCAATCCCTCCCACCGAACGGACGCTTGGGCCGTAGTGATAGACGGCCGTCGGCGAGGCCTTCATTGAAGGATAAATTTGCGGTCGACCGCTTCCCGCTTCACATTGCGAGTCAGAGCTTCAGAGAAGTGCTCCAGGCCGATCGTCCTCGAGTCCGCAACGATCGCGAGCTGGCGATCTGCGAGACGCTGCGCGATCTGTGTCTGGTGATCGTCGACGTGCTCGCCGCGACCGTGGCGTCTGGGAACGAGAATCGGTACCTTTCCCGCGCCGAGCGCGGCCAAGATAGAGCCAACGCCCCCGTGCGCCACGACCACGTCCGCCTCGGCCATCGCCAACCGAATCTCGTCTGTGCTCATCTCTGACCTCACCCGCGCGCCCGGCCAATCGACCCGTCTGGCGTCGAAGCCAGCTTGTGCGAGCACATCGATGTTTGCCGGCAATATCGCGCGTAGACGCTCGAACAGGCCGATGAACGAGAACTCGCGCATACCAACGGTGATGAACACGTGACGTAGCTCCGGCGGAGCGCAAACGCCAACTGCCTGAAAGCCTTCGAAGACCGAACCGGCATACCGCCATCGTCGATCGGCTAGCTCGCGATGCTGCGTGTACAGTCGAACGCCGTGGACGCGCTCGAGAATCCGGCCCGACAGCGACGGCGCCTCAGCCCGCGCGGCCGACTCGATGTAGTGAGCGGCGATCCCCTTGGCGCGTGCCACTGTGAGAAATGACAGCGCTACACCCGCCCCAGTGCTAATCACCGTTTGCACGTCCTCCTCGCTCAGGAGGCGCGTCGCGACGCGCGCGTTCAGAGCGACCGACCGCCAGTCCCTTGGCGCTGTGTTCCGAATCAGCCTGGTGCGGCGATTAACTACCAACGCCTGGCCCTGCGGCGAGTCGAACGTCACCCATAGCTCGTCCTCGGCAGTCGGCCACAGGCGTGGAGCGAGGAGCATCAGCTCCGAAAGATGTCCGCCTGCTGACGCTATCAACAGCCGAGTCACTGGTGCCCCGCGCTCGCGCGATTCTTCACAAGATGGCGCATAATACGGGCGTTCTTGCCTGCGTCATGCGGTAGGCGCTCCGGCGATGAGTTTCGCCAGACAGGGGAGTGCAGGGCGTCTTTCGATCGCCGCTGGGCACTTCTACGGCCGGCCCGACAAAAATGCCACCTCTGCCGACGCGGCCACTCGTGTGGACCCGTCGCAACCCTGTCACGGTCGCAGCCTATCCGAGGAGCGTGAACGCCGGGACTGCGCCCGCCGCACGGCCCCGGTGGCCTCGGCCGGCTCCGAAGCGCCAGCGGTTCGCCTGACGGTGCGAGGCGCGCATATCAAAGACCGTGGGATGCCCTGTCCGCGCGGCCTCGCCGGTGCGGTGACCTGGCCGCCATCACGTCGAGACGGTCGGCGAGGTCGGCGTAACCGAGCGCGGCCGTTTCGAGCGAGTACGTGGTCTCGGCTCTCGAGCGTGCCTCGGCTCCGTGCAACTGGATCTGGGCGGGATTCGCGCTGTACTCGGAAATAACTGCGGCAAGGATGTGCTCATTACCCGCGGGAACGACGCGCCCGGTGATGCCGTTCAGCACGAGCTCGGGGAGCGCGCCTTTGTTGGTGACGAGCGTGGGGCGGCCTGCGGCCATCGCCTCAAGCATGCTCATGCAGAAGGATTCGACAAACGAGTCGTTGGGTGCGACGGCGACATGGCATTGGGCCCAGTGGCCGAGGATGTCGTCGGTCCAGCCCACGAAGGTAACGGCGTCACCCAGGCCGAGCTGTTGGGCGAGTTCCTGCCATCGCCAGCGCATCGGCCCGTCACCCGCAACGCGCAGGGAGACCGGCGGTCCATCTCCCTCGGCAAGCATTGCCATCGCCCGCAGGAGGCGGTCAAGGCCCTTGCCCGGGAAGAGACGGCCCAGGTATCCGAGTCTCAAGACCGAACTGTCGGGAAAAAGTGGGGGCCTGGTATCGGTAACCACGCCGTGAGGAATCGTGACCACCAACGGGGCATGGCGTCCCCGCATCACCAGCTCGGCCATAAAGTCTGAAACTGCGACCTCTGCGTCGTGGGTCAGGGCACCGAGAGCTCTGTCGCTCCACTGGATGCCGCGGCGAAGTGGCCGTTGCGCGCGAATGCGCAGTAGGTCGCCATGTTCCACACCGACGATCGGCGCGCGGAACCCGCCGAGGCGAAGAGCCGCGCCGAGGTAACCAACCGTCGCGGCTACCACGACGTCAGCCTCCAGGTCCTCGGCGGCGCGTGCGAGGTGCCGTGGGTGGACGAGCACGCGTGATCCGCGGCTCAGGCCCAGGGCAGCATGCGGTACGCCCTCAGCAGTCAATTGCGGAAGCAGACGATCAGGACCGCAGACAAACAGCACGTTTGCTTCTGTGCCGCGAGCTCGCAACTGGCTGGCCAGCGCCACGCTCGCACGCTCCGCGCCACCTATCTCGCCGTTCCATAGGAGGAAGGTGATCGTCACGTGGGAGCACGTTAGCGCCCGACCGGTTCGTCCCGAACTGTAGCCTTGGACGGCCCCTTCGTCATGCACGAGCCGCACGGAATGTCGTCGATCGTTGCAACTACGACGACGCTGTTGCGGCGTAGACTGCTTGCGCAAGTGACTTGCGGAGAAAGAGAAATCCTGCGATGTCGGGCCGAAAGCGACGCTGAACAAATCGGTTTACGCCGAGACAAGCCTTGCGGCCGACGTGCGTTGGGATGCGCGCGGACGCACACCCACAAATGCGACCGTCGCGGTCGCGGCCTTGAGGCGGACTACACATTAACGTGAGGATCGGATTGCGCCCTTGACTGATACTGCGGCAGCCCTCCGACGAGCGTTGGATCCCTCTGCTGTATCAGTCGTCATCGTTACCTACAACTCCTCCGGAGTGCTCGGCTCGGCTCTTGGGGCAGCGCGTCGTCTGTTGCCCACTGCGGAGCTGATAGTCGTTGATAACGGATCATCGGACACCACGGTGTCGCTCGCCTACGATTGCGGTGCGAGTGCCGTGATCACTGGACACGGCAACATCGGGTTTGGTGCAGCTGTCAACATCGGCGCGCGAGCGGCGAACACACCGCTGCTGCTGGTCTTAAATCCCGACGTCGAGCTGACCGATGTCGACGAGCGTGCCCTGGCCCGTCTTGCGGTGGAATCAGGGCCAGGTCTTCTGGCCGGTAGTCCTGCTGATCACGGGAGATCCTCCCTACCGCGACGTTGGGGGGTGCAAGCCGAGCTTTGGTGGGCCATTGCTACCTTATTGCTGGTCCCCCGAGAACTTGCGCTTAGGCGGCCGACGTTGGGGTTCTATAGGTCTGCAGTCTGGGTGCCCGGCTCCGCGTTTATCGTGTCCCGCGAAGAGTTTCTCGCGCTCGGAGGCTTCGACGAGCGCTTGTTCTTATATTTCGAGGACTTCGACCTATCTAAGCGGTATGCGCTGCACGGCAAGCACGTGGGAGTGACGAGCGCATTTAGGTTTAGCCACGCCTGGCACGCATCGTCGCCTCGAGACGAGGATCTCATGGCAGCGTGCGTACTTCTTAGCCTAGTTCAGTGTGCTGCAAACTGGGAGAGCGTCGCCAGCGGCGAGCGCCTCGCGAAATCAGTGCACCGATGTCTGCGAAACGTGCGGGTCGTATGCCGCGCTGTACGTCGGCTTCCGTGGGTTGGGCCGCGAGCTACGTGCAAGGCAGCAAGCGTGGACCGCATTGAGGCCTACTTGCTTGGCGAGGCGGACGGAGACCTTCCGGAGCGCTCGTACGTTGATGCCCGACTAGCCCTGTCGCGGGGGATTTCGGATCGCAGGAGCGATGGGGGTTGAGCGGCTCTTCTCCACATCTGTATGAGGCGACGAGGGTTACGCCGGCAGCTTGACGCTCTGCCAGAGGGCTCGGTCGAACACGCTGAGGGCCCACGCAGCGGTCATGAACGTAATCCCGCCCGCCGCGAGTGCCGGCACGAGACCGAGATAATGTTGGGCAATGGTCATTATCGCCGCCGTACCTGTCACCGCTATTCCGCCTCTAACGATGCGCCGCCATTGCACCGGAATAGGTCCGAGCAACCGAACGGCCCCTCGCGCGGTGATCGCGGCGATGAACACCTCGCCGGCAATTGTCGCGATCGCGGAGCCCACGACGCCGAGCGGCGGAATGAGACACGCGTTGAGTACGACCATCAACGCGGCCGCAATAGTAAGGCAGATTGCATAGTAGCGGCGGCTCTCCGACGCCAGTAGAACGTTGCTGAACGTGGCCTCGATCAGCGCCAAGCCAGCAGCAACCGAGAGAAGAACAAAAGGGGTGCTGGCGGCACGGAACGCCGGGCCAAAGAGCGCAGGGATTAGCGCGTTCCCGCAAACGGCTGCACCAGAGCCGACGAGCATCAATACGACGACGGCCGCAGTGATCACGCTTCCGAGCTCCGAAGCCAAGCCGTCCGGCTTGGCTTGTAGCTGACGTGCGGTATGCGGAAACAGGACGCTGGTCCAAACGATCGCGAGCGCCAGGAGGGCGGCAGGAATCTTGCTAGCTACGGCGTAGATCCCGACGGCGCGGCTTGAGTCCAAATATCCGAGCATCACCACATCAATGCCGCCATATATCGAGAGCATGATCAGCACGTATCCAAAAGGGACACTGCGCCGCAGCCGAGTCGCCAGCCGCCGCAGAAGAAAGCCGGGAGTAACAGTGCGGCTGGCTCCTCGGCTCATCCGAAGGTACGCCCCACCTAGACCCGTCGCCGTGACCACCAGCCCAACGACGTTTAGCGCCGCGTACCGCTCGACTCCCTGCGCTCCGCTATCCACGAGCAGGAGAACCCCGAGGCCGTATGCCACCTGCCCGGCGAAGCTCCAAATCGCCACGACCTTGGCGCGACCGGTGGCGAGGAACACCCAATTCAGCGTTAGCGCTGAAGACACGAACGTGAGTCCTACGATCGGCACCAGCACGCGCGCCTCTCGGTATCCGATCAACACCGACGAAAGCGCGATGAATAGCAAGTACATTGCCGCTGACAGCCCCACTTGCAGGATCAGCGTCTCGCGCACCGTCGTCGTCATGCTGTCGGGGTCCTGAGCCACATCGCGGGTCGCCATGAACGCCACGCCAAGATTGGCGATAAGTCCGAAGTAGCTCGCTAGCGCCAGTGCGAAGTTGTACGCGCCGAGGTTGACCGCGCCGACGCGTCTCGCCACGTACGCGAGCGCAGCGAACCCAATTAGCTGCCCGGCGACGTTTCCCAGAGCCATTGCTCCGAAGCCGCTTACCACACTTCCTAGACCGCTTTGCGGTCGAGCATCTGTCGTTGGTCCCGCGCCGCTCATAGATTCACGCGACACTGCCGCACGCGTGACGGCGTACCCGCATCTCGTCGACCGGCGTGGCTCCCGCAGGCAGCGGGGCGACCCGGGCGCCCAGACCTGTGGGCATCGACAAACAATGTGAGCGAGACCTCATGTGACCGAGTGCGTCACTGCGTAGGCGAGTCTCACGCAAGCTTCCGCGAGCAGCTTGTACGGCGAAAATGGTCGTCGTGACGCCAAGCTAATGCACCTACTGACGGGATCAGAACGATAGGGCCGCGAGTACTATGGGCACGTGCCCAGCCGACTAGGTCGCACGCCGTACCGTAGCCGCAGTGCTACCCGGCGCGGCATGGCGGGATCATTCACCCCGTGTCATCGGTCGGCGCCGCCGCGCTGCGGGCGGCGCTTCTCCGCACGCGCTTGAGTAGATGAACGCCTCGGCTCGGCCGCTGGATGTGAGCCGGCTCCGCGTGCTGATTCCTAGCAGCCGCCGTGTTCATCATCTCGTTAGCTACGGCACGGTGCTCGACTTCGAAGACGCTGTAGCCGCGGCCAGCGATACGGACATTGTGTCGGTGCCTCTATATTCGCGCCGAGTTCACCTCAGACAGATGTTATGTGGGCGCCGACTCGAGACGGTCACGCCGCCACGGTCGCGCTACGACGTGTGCCTATTGGTTGCGATGGCGCCGTATTGGGTCCCAAGCCTTCGCTACATTCGCCATCTGCGCCAAAGGGCGACCCGCGTCATTGTCTACCTCTACGATGCTTGGCTAGCGGATCTCCCCACGGTGCAGGCGCAGCGGTCGGCTTGGGACGATGTCGACGAGCTGTTCGTTTCCTTTCCGCACGTGGTCTCAGCTTATAGCGCTGCGCTACGGCGGCCGGTTCACTATCTTCCGCAGGCTATCGACCCGGGCTGGTTTCGGCCCTATCGGCGCGAGCGCCCAATCGACGTCCTTTCCGTTGGTCGGCGCTTGCCGCACGTACACACAGAGCTACTTCAACTGAGTCGTCGCAGGGACTGGTTCTATATCTATCAGGACGTATACCGTCCTCACGCCATCGACCTTCGCGAAAGTCAGAGCTTGCACGGGCGCCTGTGCCAAAGCGCGCGGGCCCAGGTCAGCTGGTCAGTAGAGCACACGCGGCCAGACCTCGTAGCGGAATCCGGCGCGGTCACGCTGCGATGGTTTGAGGCGGCGGCATCCGGGTCGGTGGTGGTGGGTAAGGCTCCGCCTACGGACGAGTTTGCGCGGCTGTTTCCCGACGTCGGGTTCGTGCACGATCTTAGTCCCACAGCGTCGACAGCGGACGTCGAAGTAGTGCTCGACGATGCGCTTCGAGATGGGCGCGCAGACGAGCGCCGGATGCTCGCCGAGTACGTCTGCACAGCGCACACCTGGAACGCTCGGTGGCGGGAACTCGTGGAGATTGCAGGACTTTAAGCTATGCCGGACCAGCGCTCTAATGGAGGGTGGAGCATAAGCGGTTGGCGCAAGTGAGTCAGGTGGTGCGCGTCGCACCAGGAACAGGGTCTGTGAGGATGGTCGCAGCCGCAAGCGCTAGAACTAGCGCCGAGCCAGCGACCTGGGCAGGGCTGAAAAAGAGACCGAGCGTCACGGACGCTATGAGAGCTGCGACACACCAAGCGAACGCGCCGAAGGCGAGCCACTCAAGCGCGGGCGTTTTCCTGATTGTCCAGCGACGATATGCGAGTCCGAACAGGATCGCGATGAGCGGGAAGGCGTAGATCGCCGTGCCAAAGACCCCGATGGTGGAGATCGAGCCGAGCAGTGAGACGTCTGGATTGCGGATATTGCCTTGGGGTGCCTGAGCGACGTATTCATAGGTCGGGTCGAGGAAGCCGAGGCCAAATAACCAGTGCGAGCCGATGGCGGCTTCGATGCCAGCCGTTTCCGTGTCACGCGTTTGAAGAGAGGGATCCGTGACAGTTGACGCCGTGATGTCGCTGATTAGTGAGCTCGCGCGTTGTGACACTCCGCTGATGGCAGAGTTGCTCACGCTCGCCGGCGCGTAGGTCACGACGAGCGCCGTCGCGACGACGACAACGAGGCCGGCCTTCGTGAACTGGCGACGCCCGTGACGCGCACGCGCGTCCGTGTTTAGAAGCGCCAAGAGCGTCGCGGCTGTTAGGCCAACCAGCTCTCCCAGATACATGGCGCGCGTCAGCCCCAGGAGTACGGCGGCTAGGCTCGTTATGGCGAGGACGCCGCCAAGGAGACGCGGAACCCGGGAGGACGCGAAGAGCGCAAGACCGACGCCGAGTGGAAGCCCAGCAAACGGAATGTCGCTCGCGGACGTGTATAAGCGTGTGAGCCCGCCGACCGCGCCCAGTTGGTAAGTGTGCACAAGGAGCGACAATGGGATGCTCCCCGCGACGGCTATGCCTTGGGCAACGCTGGCTAGGACTGCACCGACGGCAAGCGTAACCAAGGCAGTATTACGAAAGGTGGGGCGGCGCAGCGGTCCAAACATTAGCGGGAGGAGCAATGAGAAGTAGAGGAAATCGCGCGAGTAGGTCACTGCGTGTATGAGTGGGACGGGTGTCGTCGTCCAGGTTCGCGCAACGGTGGCGCCATACCAGACGAGGAAGACCATGGACCAGACGGCCAGGGTGCGGCCCCACGGAGATCGCCACATCAGCCGAAAGCCGTCGCGTGCGTTCTCATAGATGAGCAGGGCGACGAGGGCCGCGACCGCCAGGTCCTGCGCAGTGATGCTGTTGGCTATGCGCGTGGTCTCGAGATTTGGGCCCGGTAGGGCGTCGAGCGAGGCTAGGATAAGGAGGCCGGACGCGCATCCGATCCCGAACCGCGTCAGGAGGAGCGCGAGTAGGAACCCCGTGGTCAGCACGACGACGCCCATCCATGCGGAGGATGTCGTCGCAGCAACGCCGGCGAGCGCAGCGACAGCCACCGCAAGACCTGAGTAGGCGATCGCCCCAGTGCGATCCGTCAAACGAGCCATAGCGGTGTCACCGACTATGACGTGGCGCCCAACGCCGTCTGGTATTCGACCCGCTTTGCTACTGCGTTGCGCCTGCATCAAGCGGTGCCTGGATAGCCGACCCACTCGGCGTTTGGGCCGAATCCGAGTAGCCGGCGTAGCTCTTATAGCCCACCGCGACTGGCATGTCGTTAAGCACCAGTCCCAAGGTGGGAGCGCCGAGGCGGACAAGCTGTTCATGGAGGCGTTTCGCGTCATCACGGCGCGTGTTGCGTAGGCGTACGACGATGAGGATGCCGCTCACCTGCGTCATCAACGGGATGGCGTCGGATACGACGGATGTCGGAGGCGTGTCGAATATGACAAGGTCATATCGATCGTGAAGTTCCTCAACTAGTCGGCGCAACCTCTGGCTCTCCAGCAGCTCGGACGGATTTGGTGCTGGGGCGCCCGCGGTGAGCACGTCCAGCTGCGCCGGCGGTCCACCTGATTGACGGTCCACGTCGAACCGTCTGATGGCCCGCTCAATTGGGAGGTCGCGTGTGAGAAGTTCGGCGAGGCCAGGTGCCGGCTCAAGCTGTGTGATTGCGGCGACGCTCGAGTGTCGCAGGTCGGCATCGACGATCAGGACGGATGAATCGGGCGCGAGGGAGGCAGCCGTCCGGGCCATGTTCCATGCAACAGTGCTCTTGCCGTCACCAGGAGCGGCCGATGTGACGAGAACCGATCTGATCTCTCGATCAACGTTGAAATAGTGCAATTGCGCACGCAGCAACCGGAACGGCTCGGCTACAACAGCGGCGGTGAGCGGCTTCCTAGCCGCTGACTTCGAGAGCGAGCGGCTCGAGGGAATTACCCCCAGAAGCGGGAGTCCGAAGACCTCGATCGCCTCGTGCTCATCGCGCAGCGTGCGATCCGCGCGCTCCGCCAGGAACACTGCCAGAAGGCCGATGAGAAGACCGGCAACGAGTCCGAGTGCGGTCGAGCGCTTGACATGCGGCGACGAGGGCGCGCTCGGTACGAGGGCTTGATTCGCAATCTGGACGTTGCCCGTCTGGGTAGAAGCCAACACGTCAAGCTCGGAAAGGCGCGTTTCAAGCCCGCTCAGCACGAGGGTGCTCGTGGGCTTGAGTTGGTTTATCTGACCCTGCAGCTGGGACGCTGCCTGAACGACTTGAGCTTTAGCCGAGCTCGCGAGGTAGTCGACCAGTTGCGCGGTGTACGTGTTCGCGAGCGTCGCGGCAAACGCAGGGGAGTGATTCGTGGCGGTGACGTTCACAACGTTGCTGACGCCGGCCGCCGTGACCGAAACCTCGCTCGCAACTGCGGCCCGGGTGAGTCCCCGGCCGAGGACCAAGGCGGTATTGGCGGCGACAATAGGCTCAGAGGCGAGCGTGACGTTCGTAGCCGAGGCCGTCGTCGGATCCACGTAGTTGGCGGCCCCAAAGCCAAACAGCTGCTGCGATAGCTGGTCTTGCTGGAATAAGACTGCCGCCCTCGCCGAGTACATCTTCTCCTCGCCGTTGCTCACGAAGTACGCCACCGCAGTGCCGGCAACGATGCATGGGATAAGGATCCACGCCCGACGCCGCAGGATGGCGATGACCCGCCGCAATTGGAACGGCTCGTTGCGGGTATCGTCAGCCATGCGTCGAGGGGTACGTCAAGGCGCGTCGGTAGGCACGATGCGTATCGCCGACCGCGCCATGGTCAACCGGCATCGTAGCCCCACGCGCGCACTCTTGACTAGGTGCTTGATACGTCACCGCGGCAGGCAGATGCGGAGCTCGCTCGCCGTTGCTTGACGATCAGCACGTAAACGGAGTCGTCGTCTGTAGGTGTCCCACGGCTCGTTATCGGCGCGCCGTCCTCGGGCCAGTGACGTCCCGTGCTCGGCCGCCTCACGAAACCGCAAGACTTACGCGCAGTGGCGAGCTACGACCAGGCGGTTGAGGATCACATGAGCGATGTCTACGCTTTCCTCGCCTATCGCGTCAACTCGCGGGCTGACGCCGAGGATCTCACGCAGGCGACGTTCGAGCGCGCCTACCGGGCGTGGGGGCGCTACGACTCGCGGCGCGCGGGTGTGCGCACGTGGTTGCTCTCGATCGCGCGCAACCTGCTGATCGATCATTATCGGCGTGCGGGCAGCCGGCACGAGCAGACGCTCGACGATGAGCCGGGGGTTGCGGCACCTGATCAAGGTTTAGACCTTGGCTTGGATCCGGCTCTCGCCGCTGCGCTAGAGGTACTCGGCGAGCGTGAGCGCGAGATCATTGCGCTGCGTTTCGGTGCGGACCTGTCTGGCCCCGAGATCGCCGCATTGACCGGACTCACACTTGCGAATGTCCAGCAGATCATGTCGCGATCACTGCGACGGCTGCGCACGGAGCTTGACGACGTGAACCCTGGCGGTCGCGAGCGTTGACGTGCGCGGAGCCTAAGGAGCGAAAGGGCCAGCCCCGGCAACCCCTGCGCCGACCACGCACAGAAGCGCGGCTCCCGGGAGGGCGAGCGCGATGATGCGGGCCCACAGCGAGCGTGGACGGGCTACCGCGCCGGGTCGTACTCCAACACCGGTGAGACGCTGACGTAGCTCCGCGCGAAAAGCCGCTCGTGGGTAAGGCCGGCTGCCGATCAGCGAGTCGGCGACTCTCCACAGGCGTGCGCGGTCGTCGTCCGCTACGTCGGGGTCGAGGTCGTGGCGGAACCAGTCGGGTTGGTCGGTCATTTGAGCGCGAAGATAGGGGAATTGGGGTTGAGCGCGTCGGCGCGCCGGTAGTCGGCAAGCGCCACGGACGCGTGACCGGCGCGCGCCTCTAGACGTGACAGCACAAGCCAGTTGTTTGAGTTCGTTAGCTCGTTGGACGTCGCGTGCCGTGCGTCAGCGATGGCTGCGGTGATGTCTCCGGCTTGCTCTTCGACGAGTGCTTCTTGTAGCCACGGGCTGGCCGCATACGGCTGGAGGTGTTCGGCTTCGATCGCACGGGTCAAGGCGGCCGGGAGGTTTCCAGCCTGAACGAGCGTCTGGCTTTCGCGTACCGCCGCGGTCGCCGCCATTGGCACGGCGATCAAGATGATCGCCGCCAGCGATGCGAGGGCGACTGCGGCAATCGCTGTGGCGCGCGCTGCTCGTGCGTGTAGGAGCGTGCCGAGACGGCTGGGGGCGTTGGAGCGCGCGCGAGCGACGCGGCTATGCGGCTCGCCAGCGCGGTCGGGCGCAAAAAGCACACCGCAGAGAACGAAAAGCGCCACTGGCAGCGCCGGGATGAACCAGATCCATTCGACGGCGGCCGAGATCGCGAAGACGAACGCGCCGGCCGTCGCTGTTGCGAGTGCGAGACGGCGATCTGCGTCGCGACTACGAATCACGCGCCACAGTCCGCACAGCAGGATCCATGCGATGAAGCTGGCGATCAACGCGAGACCGGGGTATCCGAGTTCCCCGAGCGCTTGGATATACAGCGAGTGTGCGTCCAGCACGAAGCCGCCTGCGGCAGTCCCGTGCTGTGCCCACCAGAACTGGAAGGTCCCAGCGCCGGTGCCCGTAAGTGGCTTGAGATCGGCCTCCCGGACGGCCGCCTGCCAGTACTGGTAGCGCCCCTCGCCTGCGACGCTTTGCAGTCGCTGCAGCGCAGTGTGGCTGGAGTCCGGTGGCAGGGCCGCCGACTTGAACTGATGCCATTCGCGGTTTGCGAAGCCGGGCCCCCCGGCGGCGATGAACGCCACGACCGCGAGGAGTCCTCCGACGCCGCTCAGCCGTGTCATCTGGCGCCGCGAGATCGCCAATAGGCGAGGTCGTTCGACGTGGCGTTCGATGAGGACGATCGCGCCGACCAACATGCCGACAGCCAGCGCGACAGTGACGGTGATTACGATCATCTGTTTGCCCTGATGGGCGGCGAGCGCTGTGCGCAGACCGTCCCGCACTGCTCCGCGCTGGCTCGCGGCGGCAATCAGCAGGGCCGATCCCGCGCCGCCGACGAGCATAATTCCAAGCTTCGGCAGGCGCTCCGGAGCGAGCGCAATAAACAGCAGCAGGCCGATGGCGATCTCCACCACTCCGCCGCGCGACTCAGTGAGAAACGCGCACAGCGCGAGCACCGGCAGACATGCCCCGGCCGTCGCTCGGGCGAGGAGCGTTCGCGCGGAACTTGCGGAGTAGAGCAGCACCGGGATGCCGATCGCCATCAGCGCCGCGAGGGCGTTCCAGTAGTCGATCGGGTAGGAGAGCCTATGAGTGGCGCCCGGCAACGAGATGTCGACGCCAGGGACTGCAAACCACTCGAAGCGCAGACGCGATAGCACAGAGAGGATCGCGATGGCCACGATTGCGGTACCGAGGCCGTGCAGCATGTAGCGGATAGCGTTGCGGCCCTGTACTAGAAGCACCAGCAGCGCCAGGGCGACGTAGAGAAGCATCTGCGATACGTCAGTCATGGTGCTTTCGGCGCTCACGGTCCAGGTGAGGCTGAGCATCGTCCACGCGGCGTAAGAAACCAGCAGGCCGAGCCCAATCCAACCGGCCGAGGTCAAGCGCGCCCGTACGAGACCAAAGGCGAACAGCAGAAGGATCAGCCACCACGCCACGATGCCGACCTGGCTGCTGATGATCGGGTCATAGCCGCCCTGGCGCACACCAAGGTAGGTGACGAGCGAAACAGGGAGCAGCCAGCCGCACAGCGCTCCGGCGTCCACCGAGCGGCGAGCACTCAGTAGCCCGCTGCGCTCCCTAATGACGGTTGCGCTCTCCATCGCTAGCGCTTGCGGCGGAGTGCGACCACGATCGCCACGCTTAGGCTTACGATGAGCAGGATCGGCAAGAGGACGCCCACGTCGCCGTTAGAGCCGAACAGGGACGACGCAAGCACGGCGAAAGTGCCTTTGACGTGACTGCTGGTAAGCACACGGCTTGGCTTGTGGGCTGTGCGTAACGGCGTTGTGGGCAACGGCGCTGTGGCCTGCGCGAGCGTCGCGGCGGCGCGGCCCGACCGGCCGTCGTGAGCGAGCTGGCGAGCGACGGCGCGTGGCAGCGCGACTGGCACCTGTGGCCGGTGCGCACTGGGGTGCACCGTCGAGACAGGGCGGCTGCCGGCTGCTGTGGGGATATCTTCCTGGTACTGGCTCGAGCCGGGGTCACCGGGCTCAACAATGGTCCCGGACGCCCACGCCGTTGCTGGCCCTGCGAGGAGAGCCAACAAACTCGCGGCCGCGACCGCTGTGAGAGCTCGGGTCATCACGGCATGAATACGCTGTGCACCGTGCGCGACTGACAGCTACCGGCCCCTGCCATTGCCACATCGCGATGTGGGAAGCGAGCGGGTGTACCAAGGTTACGCGGGCACCGTGACGTTTTCCCGAGTACAGATCCGCGAGTCAAACGTCAGTGACCGGTTGGCCGCCTGCCGCAAGGTCGTGCGAGGACGGATCAACGTGGAGGAAGTGCCAGGTGGGCACGGCGGCGTCGCCGTACACGAGCCGAATGTCGGCGTGGTCGCCGAGAGCGGCTCTCGCGAGGGTCGCGGCGCTGGACGACCGTAGAGTGCACGGAGGCTCTATCCTGGTTCGGTGTCGTCAGCAGAGTTAGGCTGGCTGGACCTCGCCCGCAAGCGCGTCCTGGTGACTGGCGGTGCCGGGTTTCTCGGCGAGCCCGTATGTCGTTTGCTTCGCGAACGCGGCGTCGGCGAGCTGAGGATCGCGCGCCGAAGTGAGCACGACCTCACCGATCCACTCGCGGTTGCGGCACTGTTCGACGATGCCCGGCCCGAGGTTGTGCTCCACTTGGCCGCCGAGGTCGGCGGAATTGGTGCCAATCGCGACA
>Ga0302325_10001596_pt1 | contig 57289 bp, 45 predicted proteins | sample Palsa_T0_2_FD_201948 | JGI IMG/M metagenome (GOLD analysis project Ga0302325, IMG submission 201948) | Peat permafrost microbial communities from Stordalen Mire near Abisko, Sweden - Palsa_T0_2 | ecosystem: Environmental > Terrestrial > Soil > Palsa > Peat permafrost | place: Sweden: Abisko... | reverse complement strand
TGGCTGGAGTTTGCGGTCAACTACATCCCACTCTACGGATTGTTGCTGCTGGGCGCGTTCTTCGTGAATGAGATGCGGAACACAAGAATGAATGATGAAAGGATGCGACCCTGATGCCCGTGTTGCCTCGCGCCATCGCGGGGTTGCGTTTTGTTCAGGCGTGGCTGAGATTTCGTCGGTAACCGCAGGAGGGTAGAGATGAGTTTTGACATCATTGCCAGCAGGATGGGAGTTACATCAACGGCGGTTGAGCAGTTGATTTCCGGCAAAGTGCCGATGGCCGTCTCCAGTCGGCTTAAAGTCCCGACATCCTCTTTACAGGAGTTCGTCGATGGCGGCGCGTCCATCGGCGTGGGGCACGTCATCGGATGCACACCGCCCCAACTCCAGGAGTTGCGCGACGTGATTGGGCAGAAGGGAGCTATCGGACTACTGATCGGGCTTTGTTGTCGGCATACCGAAGGCCATACTGTGGCCTAGCAGGGCGCCGCCGCGTTCCCATGCTCTATTCAGCCAGGATCAGACACGACTGACCATGAGCGAGGTTGCAGAGAACTCGCAAAGGCAGGTCCATTCGCTCCGGGCACAACCCTGCGGCACATTACCACGTTTGTTCTGCTGCGGTCGTGACGGCGCCGCCGCGTTTGGCGGCGGGCAGATAGGCCTGCTCCGCGTAATCCCGCACCATGCGGGCCGTTGAGAACCGCGGTGTGACGGTGGCGATGGAAGCCTTCATCATTTTGATCCACTCGACGGGCAGGCCATTGGCGTCACGCTTGTAATAGATAGACGCAATCTTGTTTTCCAGAATGTCGTAGAGGGACTCGCTATCGTCGTGGTCTTGCTTGTCTGTGTTATCAGACTCCTCACTGTTGCCGATGGTCCACCCTGCGTCGGGGTTTTGCACTTCGCACCACCAGCCGTCCGCGATGGAAAAGTTGAGACCGCCATTGACGGGGGCCTTCATGCCACTGGTGCCGCTGGCTTCGTGGGGACGGCGGGGATTGTTGAGCCACACGTCAACTCCTTGCACCAGCATTCGCGCCACGCGCATGTTGTAGTTCTCGATGAAGACAATGTGGCCGTGCAAATCGGTGTTCCGCGAGACCTCGAAGATGCGGCGGATCAGTTCCTGACCTGGCTTGTCGGCCGGATGCGCTTTGCCGGCAAAGATAATCTGCACCGGTCGCTCAGGGTCCTTGAGGATCGAGCGTAGGCGGTCGAAGTCGCGGAAGAGCAAGTCCGCGCGCTTGTACGTGGCAAAGCGGCGCGCGAAACCGATGGTAAGCGCGCCGGGGTCGAGTAGGCCTTCGACGTGCCGCAAATCATCAGGTGACGCACCGTGCCGCGCGAGGTGGGCGCGCTCGCGACCGCGCGTGAACCGAATCAAATTCTCTTTCTGCATGTTATGGACATCCCACAATTCCTTGTCGGGGATGTTGGTGACGCCGCGTTTCCAGAACAGTTCGTCCATGAGGTTGTTGCGCCAGGCAGGCGTCAGATACTTGTCGAAGAGATCGGAAATCTGGTAGCCCATCCACGTCTGGGTGTGGATGCCGTTGGTGATGGCCTGGATCGGATTCTCCCCCGGCTGCAGATTCTTGTACAGGTGCCGCCACATGTCATTGCTGACCTTGCCGTGAAGCTGGCTCACGCCATTGCAGAACGTCGAAAGATGAAGCGCCAGCACCGTGAGGCTGAACGGTTGGCCGCCTTGACCCGGATTGGATAGGCCAAGGTCAATGAGCTGATCCAATGAAACACCAATGTCTTCACAGTATTTCTTGTAATATTTGCGCACCAACCCGACATCGAACGCCTCGTTGCCCGCGGGCACGGGCGTGTGCGTGGTGAAAATGGAATTCTTGGCGACCTCGGTGCACGCATTGGTAAAGTTCATCCCCAACTTGACGCACTGGCGGACGCGTTCGAGGCCGAGGAACGCACTATGGCCTTCGTTCATGTGCCAGCAGGCCGGTTCGACACCGATTGCCTGTAGCGCGCGCACACCGCCCACGCCGATGACAATCTCCTGGCAGATGCGCATTTCCCGGCCGCTGACGTAGAGTTGCCCCGTGATGGGCCGGTCGGCGGGATCATTCTTGGTCGTGTCGGTATCAAGCAACAGCACGGAAACGCGGCCCACCTGCGCCAGCCATACGCGCGCGTACACGGGCCGATCGGGGAAATCAATGCTCACCGTGAGGTGGCGTCCGTTGTCGCCCAGCAACGGCAGAATCGGCAGTCGGGAGAAATCGTAGGCCGGATAGAAATGCTCCTGGCGGCCGTCCGGCTCGATCTCCTGCACGAAGTAGCCGTTTTTGTAGAGCGGGCCAACGCCAATAAATGGCAGGCCCAGGTCGCTGGCAGATTTGCAGTGATCGCCGGAGAGGACACCGAGACCACCCGAATAGGTGTGCAGGCATTCGTGGAAACCAAACTCGGTCGAGAAGTACACGAACGGGCCACCCTGATACCCGGGATGGTTTTGGGCAAACCAGGTGTCATTCATTGACTTCATGTACGTCTGGAACTCCCGCAACACGGACTTGTACATGGTCAAAAATGTTTCGTCTTCGAGCAACGCTTCCCAGTGATGCGGCTCGATGTTGATAAGCAGCTCGACGGGATTGCGGTAGATCGCCCACAATCCAGGCTGGATGTGCGAGAACATGCGGCGGGCCTCGGGGTTCCACGTCCACCAGAGGTTGTACGCAAGATCGCGCAGGCCGCTGACTTCTTTGGGCAACTCGATGTCCGCCATCGATGTGGAACGGAATTTCAAGGGGGCTTTATCCATAAAAACTCGCGATCACTGGAGCTTGGGGGATTGCCATGCTGGGAACAATCGGCGCGGGAGCCATGCGGTCTTCACGGATTCGGTGCAGCGGTTTCGGTGGCCGCGATCATCTCGTCCACGTTGACGCCCCGCAGGTTGAAGAGTCGCCGGACAGCATCGTCGATCAAATTGTTCGGACAAGACGCCCCGGCCGTGATGCCGACGTAGAGGTTTCCGGCCGGCAGCCAGTTTTCGGTCAGGACTTCCTCCTGCTTGTGGAGGTTGAAATGCAGAATGGCCTTGTCCGAGAGAATCTTGCTCGCGTTGCGAATAAAATAAGTGGGCATGCGCTCCTCGCTCATTTCGGCGAGGTGCGAGGTGTTGCTGGAGTTGTAGCCGCCGACGACAATCATCATGTCGAGCCGCTCTTGCAGGAGTTGGAGTAACGCATCCTGCCGCTCTTGCGTGGCGCCGCAGATGGTATCAAACATGCGATAGTGACGGTCGACTTCGGCCTCGCCGTAGCGGTCGACCATGGCCTGCCGCAACCGGCGCTGGATCTCCTCGGTCTCGCTGCGCAACATGGTGGTCTGGTTCGCGACGCCGATCGAGATGAGGTGCTCATCGGGATCGAAGCCTGGGGAGTGCGCGCCCGCAAATCGGGCCAGAAACTCCGCCTTGTTGCCGCCGCGCCGGATATGGTCGCAAACGTAATCGGTCTCCGCGATGTTGAGCACGACGAGGTAATGACCGGCATTGTTGGAAGTGGCCCGCGAACTGGTGGCCTTCGTCTCCTCATGCTTGGCTTTGCCGTGGATGATCGAGGTGAACTTTTCGTTGGTGTTTTTCGTCACCCGTTTCCAGACGCTCAGTACGTCGCCGCAGGTCGTGTCCACCAACTGGCAGCCCTTTGCCTCCAACTTGTTCATCGTGGCGACCTCCGCGCCAAACGCGGGGATGATCACCACGTCGTCCTCCTTGAGGTCGTCAATGCTGGCGCTCTTGATCGGGCCGGACAGGAATTTGATGCCCATGGTGATGAGCTGCTCGTTGACCTCGGGATTGTGAATGATCTCGCCCAACGTGTAGATGGGCTGGTTGGGAAATACCTTGCGCGCAGCGTACGCCAGGTCGATGGCCCGCTCCACTCCGTAACAGAAGCCAAATTCTTTGGCGAGGCGCACCTTGAGCCCGCCTGCTTCGAGCACGCCGCCGCGCTGGCGCAGTTTTTCGACGATCTGGCTGCGGTAATGCTGCTCCACCTGCTCGCGGACGGCCTCCATAATGTCGGGCCGGCGCAGGTTTACTCGCTTCGGTTTCGGCACTGCTGCCACGCTTGAAGTGCTCATCTGTGGGGCATTAATACTTTAATTTCGCGGGCAATTCAACTAAAACCCCTCTGGGATGCGAACCGCACTTTGGCTCTTGCTGGCAGCGCTGACAGTTTGCGCGCCGGCGTCCGCCCAGACCAATACCACCTGGCTTCTGTCTGGATTTGAGGATGAGACAGCCCCGCTCCAGTGGGACACTCAGGGCGCTTCGGTTGAGCGCGTTTCTCAGAATGCTACACAAGGTCGCTGGGCGCTGCAGGTAACATTCGGACAGGGCAGGTATCCCGGTCTGCTTCTGGAGCGTGGAAGCCCGCTTCTCACGGGTTGGGACAACTACGACTTCCTGCGACTCGACGTGTTCAACCCGCAACCGGACCCCGTTGGTTTGACCGTTCGCGTCGACGACGCGGAGAGTATGAATTTCGGATCTCGCTACAACGAAGGATTCATCATGCGGCCGGGAAAAAACACGATCGAACTGGCGGTGCATCGACTTCGGACCAGCGACCATAAGCGCAATCTCGACGCCTCACGGCTCAAGCAGTTCATGATCTTCGCGTCGGATGTTCGGTCGCCTCTCGTGTTGTTTCTCGATAACCTGCGGCTGGAGAAGTCGCCGCCAGCGGCGGGCAATGTTGCCATACGCGCGTTCGATTTTGGGCCGCGAGGTTCACCTGTCATGGAGGGATTCGTCGCCGTGAGTGAAGCCGATCTCTACGACAAGGCGCGTGGTTGGGGGTGGATCGCACCGCACCAACTCGCGTCGTTCGACGACGAATTGCCCGATTCACTGTGCCGCGACTACGTCGGCCCCGTAGAGGGTGCTGCGCCCACGAACACGTTTGTAATGGACGTGCCCAACGGATCTTACCAAGTCGTCGAATGCACGCGCGATCTGCATGCCGTCGACCCGTACCGGGGCATCGACCACGACTGGTGGCCTGGGAAGGATGTATGGAAGGAGGAGATTCTGCCGAAGTTTCCCGAAGATGTCTCCCGCACCACGGTTACGAACGGGCAGATTGCGGTGACGTTCACGAATGTCGCGGTGTACTGGCTCGCCATTGTTCCGTCTGCGGATGATTGGCTCGCAGCATTGAACGCGGCGCGCCGTCGTGAGTTCTACGAGAAGTATTTTTATATCGAGCCGTACAAAGTGCCGACAGGTCCGTCACATATCAAACTGGCAGCCGCTCGCGGCCAGACAGTGTCCGCGACCTTCACCGGTATGAATCCCTTGGCGATGAGTTCTTGGCCGTTCTTTCCTGGCTGTACGGTTGGGCTCCGAGCCGTCCGGCTCATGGAGCGGCCTGTCGACCGTGGTGTGTACCACATTGAGGAGATGGCTCTCGTCTCGTATACGAACCGACTGCATGCCCAGCGTTTTGCGGTCACGGTTAGCGTCAGCAAAGATGCCAAACCGGGACTGTATCGCACGGGGATGGGGGGCATTCCCGTCGAGTTGCGCATCTGGCCATTCGAACTGCCGCCGGCACGCGATGTGGACATGACGTTCGGCTGGTACTACGACCCATCGGACGATCCCGCAATGCGCGACTGCGAATTGCGCGACATGGTCGAACATGGCTTCGATAGCGTGACACCCCTCCGCCCGACCGTGCGATGCGACGGTTCACTCGACACAGAGCGGGCCGACGAGTTTCTCGATGCCGCGATGCAAGCGGGCGTGATCAACAGCCATCCGGTGCCGATCGAAACACTCGTGATCGCGCGCCGGCTGTCGTATTTCCTCGGTGTCGAAGAATTCAGCGAGCAATTTCTGCCGATGTATCAAGAGGCACTGGCGGAATTCGGCGATTGGGCAAGCCGCAAGCCGTTCCCCGTGCTAGCCTACGTCGTAGACGAACCTCGCGAGCAGGCGCTCAACGATTGGAACCGTAACTTTGCAGACACAAAACGGTACCTGGAATTGCACCGCGCTGTTGGACTGCGGACGCTGGTGACATTGAGCGCCGACGATTCCTTCGGAAAAAGCTATCTGCCACTCCTCGATCTCCTTGATGTCGTATCTACACACCCGACAGCGAGTTCTCGCAGAATTCTGGACGTGACGCGCGAGGGGAAGCCCGAGTTGTGGCTCTATAACGCGGGGATGAACCGGGTCACGTTCGGTTTTCTTCCCTGGGCTATCGGGGCGAAGGGACGATGGGAATGGCACTACTCGTCGTGGACGCAAGCATACGATCCATTCACGCGCACTTCGGAGAACCCCTGGTCAACAGGGACAGGCGCGGTAATGCCGTCGCCTGATGGCCCGCTGTCGACGGTTGCGTACGAGAACGTGCGCGCGGGAATCGATGACTATCGTTACCTGTGGATGCTGGAACGGCTGGTCGTTGCCAACCCACGGCGCGGAACAGACGCAAGACGGTTCTTGGAAGAACTGCGTGGGAGGGTTCCGCGTTACGCCGCAGACGCGGCGGGGATCGATGAGGCGACGATGGACGCGTGGCGGGAGAAGATCGCCGGGTTTATCGTCGGACTGGCGGGGGAGGCAGAACGAAATCGCGATATTGGTTCGGGTCGCCTGTCTGACCCGCCTCAGCGGCCTTGATCAGGTTGAAGACTTCCCGGGCGGTAACGTAGTGGAGCACCGTGTTCGTTCCGTCGTTGCACGTCTCCTGAAGATGTTGGTGCATTTTCGCGGCCAACGGACCGAGCGCGGTATCGAAATTCAGTTCCTGGCAGCCGTGCGTGTAGACTTTGACAAACACCCAATCCGGTTTGCCAACCACGCTGATGCCTTGCGCCACCCAGTTGCGAATCCGGCTGACGTTTGCCGGTGCATACTGCGCGATTTCGCTGTTTTCAATCCGGGGTAGGATGCCGAATTTGCGGTTGTCCCAGTTCAAGGCCAGCGGACCCTGCACAATGAGCAGGTCGCCGCTCGGTTTGCCGCCAACTCTCACATCCACGCCAATATCGTGCGATTTTGGCCGCGCCGGATCGTCGGTAGCATAGTAGATCGAGTTGATTGTGCGCGTCTGACATTCGCTCGGCGCGCTCGGCAGGGTGAAATCAGCGTAACAACCGGTCTCGCGCAACACCTGCAGCTCGTTGTTCACGCCGCACCACCGACCATCCCGACGCGAATTATCGAGGGACCAATTGCCGTGGATAAAACCATAGCGGCCATTGGAAAGAAACCCATGTCCTTGCAACGTGGTCTTGAAACTCTCAAACGTCTTTCGCAGATTCTCCGCCGTATCGTTGTCGTGGTGAAGATGGATCTCTACCTCGCCGTACCCTTGACTGCATAGCCTGGCCAGCAGATCCAGATACTCGGGCACGTACTCCTCAGCGGGATAGAAAAACGTGTGTTGGGGAGGGCGTCCGTCCACATCGCGAAATCGGCTCGCCATCCGCGGATACTTCTCAAACCAATGCTCGACGCGTTCGAGACCTTGGTGGCGTGACGCCTTGTTCCACAACGGTTCATAGTGGTCGACGAAACAGAAAAACACGTGCATGGGCGTGACCGTCGGCGGCACTCGGCGCTGAAGGTAGCCCGGCAACCACAAATGAATGTTCTTCAGGAACGCCACAAGTCTCCGTCGATAAACTGCCGATGCCACAATTCCAGGAATAGCAACAACAACAGCGCCGCCCCGCGGTCAACCCTCCCGCTCATATGCTCCTCGAACAATTCGCGCACCCCATCGGCGCGGTACACGCCGCGACGGAGCGTGCGCTTGTCCAGCAGTACGGCTTCGACGTGTGGTCGCAACGGTCCACGTAGCCAGCCGGGCACGTCCACGTAGTGTTTGAATCGCTCGTAGCCCGTACACCGTTCGAGCGTCGCGTTGGCTTTGCGGTACAAGCGTTGGGTGAAATCGCTCGCGCCTGCGGGCGCGCCGGTGTTGGCGTTGGTGATTTTCAACAATGCCGGATTCAATTTCCGGAGCAGATGGCGATGAACGCCGGTGCCGAGACGCGCTTCGGGCGCTAACTGCAGCACAGCCGCGACATAGTTGCGGTCGAGGAACGGCATCCGTACTTCGACGCGGCTGCGTAATTCGGCCAACGAGGGAACGCTTTGCCGCCGCAGATATTCCTGCGCGTAGACGCAGGTAACCTGGTCGACCGGATGCAGAGTCGGGTCGATCCCTTCAAAAGCCTCGTCCATCGAGTCTCGCGAACTACCCCGTATCGCGTTCGCCAATTCGGGAACCAGTAACGTGTCGAAATCGGCATCGTCCAATCCGCAGCACATTTGTCGGAACAGTTGTGCCTTCAGTTCTGGTTGCGTCTTGCAGGCAAGAATGAGCCGATTGCAGGTAAGTTCATATGCCCATTGCATACGTGCGATCTCGCCACCGTGCCCGCGCAGTGCGACCTGGACGCCCAGCTCGCGGTACTTGTCGAGTGTGGACATCATCACACATGCTTCATCGAAAAACTGCCCGTCGGTGAGCCACACCATTTCGCGAACGTATTGCGGCCAGCGTGTAAAAAACTCAGCGCTGTTTTCGACGAACGTGTGATTTCCCAACCCGTTGGTGACTCGCGCGATCTGCTCGGAGATGATTTGGTCGGCGCCGCCGCAAACGTCGAGCGTCAGTGTCCTAACAATCTGGTGCCGGTGATCGATGGCGGCGTGGATCGTGCGCGAATCGTACCCACCCGACAGCGACACGCCGATTTGTGCGTTTCCGCCGCAGCGGCCTTCCACAGCATGCTTGAAACAGCTTCCAATCTCATCGAGCATGGCCGAATCATTGCGCGTTCCACGTCCGATTTGTTGACGGAAATCCCAGGTGCGCTCCAGATGGAGTTGGTTGGCACGCGCATCGAAACGCAGCCGTGATCCTCCCGACAGACATTTCACTTTTTGAACGAGCGTTTTCTTGCCAAAGATAAATCCGAAAGTCATCAAGTCGGCCAATCCGCGCGGGTCGAGTTGTGTCGTGACCGCGGGGTGGGCGAGGACGGCCTTAAGTTCCGTGGCGAAAATGAGAAGGTGCGCGTCATGGTAGTAGAACAGCGGCATCATGCCAAACGCGTCATTCGTGATGGTCAGGGTCTGGGTCGGCTCGTCGTATTCCACGAGCGTGAACCCATCCTGTTCCTCGCCATGAAGCCAGTGATAAGGCGCGTTGTGAGTCGGCAGAATGCCGAGGTGCACATGCGCGCAGGCAAATGTCCGCTGGGGCGCGACAAACTGTTCACGCTTGTACCAGTCGCCATGCCAAAGCGGCTCGGTCATGCGCGCCAGCGCGCTGTCGATGTTGTCCTGCGGATTGGCGGAGACGATGCCGGCGATGCCAGGCATGGTTATCGGTTCACGGTGAAGGCTTTCGGTGCGGTCGGCGGACGGGAATCGTCGATGTATTTGCGATGCCACAATTCCAGCAGGATGAGCGACCAGATTTGATGGGCATTATCGTGCCGACCATCAAGGTGATCGCGCCAGAGTTTTTCCACTGCCGTCTTCCGGAAATAGCCGCGCTGGGTCGCGGTGGCGCCGAGCAGCAAGTCCGCAGCGGTCTCGCGCAAGTCTTTGCGCAGCCATTCGGCAATCGGCAAACGGAATCCCTGTTTTTTGCGCGAGAGGATTTCCTGCGGCACAAGGCGCGAGGCGGTTTTTTTGAAAATGTATTTTCGTTCACCCCCGTTGAGCTTGAAGCGGGGCGGCAACGTAGCGACGAATTCAACGACTTTGTGGTCGAGCAATGGCGGACGTGTCTCCAGCGAGACCGCCATGCTCATGCGATCCACTTTAGCGAGGATGTCATCAACGAGATATGTCTTCAGGTCCACGTACAATGCCCGGTTCAGCCAGTCGTCCGCCGCCGTAGGTGCGTTGCGGTACAATTCTCGGAATTTCGCCGCGTAGTCGTGGGTCTCCGGTTGCGCCATCAACCGACGTTTCGCATCTTCTGTAAACAGATAAAGGAACTGCTTGCGTGCGTACGCGTCGTCGGGACTGCGAGTGATGCTTTCCAATGTATTTCGTCCCTTGAACTTCACGTCGTCGGGAAGAATTCGCGCCGCGCCGCCCAGAAAACGCAACGGGCCGAGTGCGCGGCGCAGCCGGTGCTCGAACTGCTCCAACTCATACCGCTGGTAGCCAGCGAACAATTCGTCACCGCCATCGCCACTGAGTGCGACGGTGACATGCTCGCGCGCGGTCTTGCTGACATGGTACGTGGGGATCGCGGATGAATCGGCAAACGGTTCATCGAACGACCAGACGATCAGCGGGAAGAGATGCTCGATGTCGGCATGCACAACATGTTCATGATGCTCGGAATGGAACCGCTCCGCCATTTGCCGCGCGAACGGCAATTCGTTATACTCAGCCTCCTCGAACCCGATGGACGACGTCACGAGCTTGCCCGTGATGACCTGTTCCATCAAACCGACAATCGCGCTCGAATCAACCCCGCCGCTCAGAAACGCGCCGAGCGGCACGTCGGAGAGTAAATGGTCCTTCACGGTGCTCTTCAATAGATCGAAAAGTTGCCCGGCGGCTTGCTCTTCCGTGATCGATTCATTCACCTCGTAATTGACCTCCCAATATCGTCGGAGGCGCACGCCATTGCGGTCGCATGTCAGCGTGTGGGCGGGCGGCAGTTTCTGGATGCCGACGAACATTGTGGCGGGATCGGGTACGTAGAGCAGGCTGATGTATTCGCTGAGCGCATCAGGATTCACGCGGCGCGGGATCGCGTCGTCCTGGAGGATGGCCTTGATTTCACTGCCGAAGACCAGTGACCTCCCGCCGAGAATCGCGTAGTGCAGCGGCTTGATGCCGAGACGATCGCGCGCAATAAAAAGTTTCTCGGTACGAGAATCCCAGATGGCGAATGCAAACATGCCGCGCAGTTCATTGACGCAGTTCTCGCCCACGTCTTCATACAAATGTACGATTGCTTCGGTGTCGCAGTGCGACTGGAATTTGTGACCCTTCGCCTCCAAGCGGTCACGAAGTTCGGGGAAGTTATAAATTTCGCCGTTGAATACGATCCAGATTGTATTGTCCTCGTTGGTCATCGGCTGGCGACCGCCTTCCACGTCGAGAATACTCAGGCGGCGGTGCGCCAGCCCGACACCGCGGTCAAAATACTCGCCGCTGCCGTCGGGACCACGATGTGCTTGGGCCACATTCATGCGCGCGATCAGGTCGCGCGATACGGGCGCATTGTCAGCGAAGTTAAATTTACCGGCGATCCCGCACATGATTTATCGTGCCGTCCGTTTCCATGCCGCCTGTTGCGTGCCGGTGACTAATCGGAAGAACCCGAGCAAGAGTGCGAGGTTGATGGTGACAAAATAGTGCGGTGCGCTGAACAGTACGATTTTTCGTTTCCCTAGCAGAGCGCCCATGATGGCCAACCCGTAGAATGTGAGCTGCAGTAGCAGCAGCACGGCGAAGAGCGGGTGATGCAGCAGCGCAAAGTTGGAGACCAGTGCGATAATCATGAAAAACGGCGCCATCCAGCGGAGTACCTTGTGCGACCAGAATGCCCAGACATACGGGCCGCGCCACGGTAGCAGCGATCGCCAGCACAGGAGTAACGCTTGGAAATCGCCCGCGCCGATGCGGACGCGCCGCGTCATTTCGTGGCCGACGGATTGCGGCAATTCTTCGGTGGCGACCGCTTCGGTGTCGTAGATCACACGCAGATCCTGTTCGCGCACGCGCATGCCGACGACGAAATCGTCCACGAAGGTATTGTCGGGGATCCCCGGCCAGCACGACTTGCGGATGGCGTAGATGGCTCCATTCGCGCCGAGGCATGAATCCAGGGCGCTTTCCCGCGCTTTCAAATATGTCTCCAATTTCCAGTACGGGCCTTCGTCAGTTTCGCTCTTGTCGCCATGGAGCAGCAATCGGCCGCAAACGCCACCGATGCGCATATTGGAAAAATGCCGGGTCAGCTTGCGCAGGGCGTCGAGAGCAAATATCGCATTCGCGTCGCTAAAAACCAGTAACTCGCCCCGTGCCTGGGGCACAAGGCGGTTCAGGACGCCGGGCTTGCCACTACGTTGACCGAACGCATGCAGTTTCACGCGCGGATCAGAAACATTCTTCACGAATTCGTTTGTGCCATCCGTCGAACCATCCGAGCCAATGAGGATTTCCAATTTGTCCTGTGGGTAATCGAGTGCCAGGAGGTTTTCGATACGTTGTGCGATGTGCTTTTCCTCGTTGTAGACGCTGATGATCACGGAAACCGACGGCCACGGAGTGGGTTCGGGTGGTTGTTTGCGCGGTCGGGCCGGGGCCAGCGCCAGCAACAGTGGATAGATCGCGTACGAGTAGACGATCGCGCCCGCGGAAACGAGGAAAACGAGTTCCCAAGAGAAGGTCATTCTGGACAATACAAGGGGTGATGCACTACCTGACCGCCAGCAACTTGCGGAGTGCCTCGCGCGTACGAATTCGCGGTTGCCAGCCCAACTGCTCCCGCGCTTTTGTGCAGTCGAACACCAGCGGCGCTACGGCGGAACGCAAACGGTACGGTGAGATGGGCGCGGGTCGATTCAAAACGTCGGCGAGCCACTCGATGCCGCCCGCCATGAAGCAGGCCAGCCTGAGAGGAATTCCGATGACGCTCAGTTGGGGCTCGCGGGCGGCGGTATACAAGCGTACGAGTTCCTCCCGGCTCAACAACTCGTTATCAACAATCTGAAACACTTCGCCGCTATGAAAGCGGCTTTGGGTCGCGAGCACAATGGCTTCGACGACATCATCCACGTGCACCAGGGGCAGGAGATTTGAGTCGTCGCCGATGATGACAAGTCGGGTTCCAACACGGATGCCCACCGCCGCAGTAATGAGTTGGCTATTCTCGCTCCAGATTTGTCCGGGGCGGAGAACGACGACCGGCAAGCCGTGTTCCTGGGCGGCGGCGCGAACAATGCGCTCCGCTTCCAGTTTAGCCTGCGTGTAATAGCCGCGCTGCTGAGGAGCAGGTTCAAGCGTGGCGGATTCGGTGACCGGTTGGTTGGCAGCATGACCGGCCCAGTCGATTACCGATAACGAACTGACATGAACCATCTTCGGTACGCGGTGGTTCAAACAGGCTCCGACCACGTTCCGTGTGCCCGTAATTGTGGCTGCCTCGTGCGCGTCCCAGCTTCCCCCCATGGCCGCACCGAAGTGAAACACTGCCGTCGCTCCCTCGATGGCACGATCAACGGCCTCGGGATCACCCAGATCGCCCAGGACGACCTCGATTTGCCGATGATCGAGAATCTCTGGGGGGGGCAATCGACGCACGTACAGCCGAACGAACTCCTCCTCACGGATCAATCGCTTCACGAACGCATTGCCAAGCCACCCGTTCGCACCTGTGACCACGACGGCGGGACGATTGGATGGCTGATGCTGGCTGTAGAACTTGGCCTTGGCGTAGTCCGCATCGCGAGCGACGCGTTCCGTCCAGCGGACCACCTCGCGAGCCTGGTCGAGACCGGCGGGCATGACGTTATTCGTGGCGAGCGATTCATAGAATGCGGCGACAAAGTTATGGAGCCCCTGATAGGGTCGAATCTTGCCCGCGACGAAGAGCGTGGCGTTCCACAGCAATTGGGCCGCCGACGAGACGGACTCGCCCAGGGCGTTGGCGACGCGTTCGACGGCTTTCGGCAACGGCGTGTGACGGCGACGCGTCAGATACATCGCGAACAGATCCGCCCGCAACGTGCCGCGTGTGCCCTGGATGATCAGTTGGTGCTGCAGCGGCTTGACGTTCCAGGAGAGCTGGATGTTTCCTGAGCCCTTCGCGCAGCGCACCACGGCGCGCCACTCGTCGAAATGAATGTTTGGATCGCTACTCTTTACGCCCGAGGCGCGAAATTCGGCATGAATGTCTTCAATGCCGCCCAGAATCTCGCGCATCAGATACAAGGCATGCACGCCGAGGTCGCGGAATTGGTAGCCGCCCTCGCGATAATGCGGTGGCAACGGACCGCCACGGTATGGCGGGTAATTGGAACTGCGCAGGTAATCGACCGTGAGCACATCGCCGATAGCGCCGGCTCTGACAAGCGCCAGCGCACGCTTCACGAACGGATCGCCGAGTAGCGAATGGTTGACGCAGACGCGCAGGTTGCGCGCCTGACTCTCGGTAATCAACCGATCGCAGTCCTCGACGGTGGTGGCGAGAGGCTTTTCCACCAAGACGTGGCAACCCAGAGACAACGCTTCGACGGCGACGTCGACGTGGCTGCCGGGCGGCGTGAGCACGTGAACGACATCGAGCCCCTCCGCCGCCATGACTTTTAGCGAAGCATGTGCGGCGATGCCGAACCGATGCGCAGTCGCCTTCGCGCGCGCGGGATCAAGGTCAGTGATACCGACGATGCGCACGTTAAGCAGCCGCTTCAGCGCCTGGATGTGAAACTCGCTGACGTAACCGGCACCAACGAGGCCGACACGATAGATCTTGTCGTTTGTCATTTTCGTTTGCGGACCGCTTCCTGAAACGCCTCCTCCAGCCGTTCGTAGATGGCGCGCCAGTCATAGCGATCGAGGACAAGCTGACGGCCTCGCTCGCCAAGTCGCTGGCGTAGCGCCGCATCTTGTAGCAGGGAAACGGTCGCGCTGGCAAATGTTTCAGGGTCATCTGCCAGCAGGGCCGTCTCGCCGTGGGTGAGGGCTATGCCCTCGGCGGCAACGGCGGTGCAGACGATCGGCTTCTTCATACACAATGCCTGAAAGACGCGATGTTTCGTGCCAGCGCCCGCCCGCAACGGCATGACGACGACACTCGCCCGCGCGATGTACTGGCGCATGTCGGGAACGAAGCCGGTGACGATGACCCGGTCGCCGGCGAGGGCTTTCACGGCTTCAGGTGGATTCTGCCCGGCGATATAGAATTTCACATCCGGCACCCGCTGGCGAACTAGCGGAAGGATTTTGTCGTGAAAATAGATGGCCGCGTCGGCCTGCGGCGGCCAACTGAGATTGCCGAAGTATAAGATTGATGACGGCTCGGTAGCATTTTCGCCCGGCGTCCAGTATTCCACGTCCGCGCCGTTGGGGACGGTCGTTACGTCCGCTTCGGGGCAGATGCGTCGATATTCGGCGCGATCCTCGTCGGAAAGCACGACACATTTCTCGCTCGCTCGCGCCACGTCCCGCTGGAGTCGCACGAGTTTGCCGTATTGAGAGTGAATGAAGGCCCTCTTGGGGAGATTGCCGGTCGTGTGTTCCATGCGCTGCCAGAGCACGTGCTCGAGATTGTGCGCGTCGTGCACGAACGCCGCGCTTCGCTTGTGGCCGACGTACTGGCTCATGTGCAGGAAGTGTGAGTGGATTACATCGACACGTTCTTCGTTCACGAAGGTCTCCAGTGCACGCGCCATTTCGGGACGCCAGTACTCACGAGTGATGAAGGGGCGCGTGGTGACGAGACTCTGGGTAGCATTCGCCAGCGTGCGCCAGCGGGGCCGCACGAGATCAAGGCCGACGATTTTTTTGCAGAAGGGCTTTAGCGCATCAAAATACTCGCGGTCGGTTGGTTGGAACAAGAAACAGAGCAGGAACACGTCATGGTGCTTGGCGGCTTCGCGAAGCAGGTTGAAGTCGCGAATCACCGCCCCGTCCGTGAGCGGCCACGGAAACTTGGAAATAAGTGTGAGAATTCTCACCAGTACAGGCCGTGGTACTGGGCGGCGGGGATCGTGGCGTTCTTGAGCCCGGCGACGAGGTCGACCACCTGATGATTGGGTGAGATCAGTTCGTTCAGGTCGCGATACTCAGGAGCGCTCTTGCAGACCACGAGCGTCTTGCTCTTGGCGATGACTCCGTCCAGCGACGCCGCCAGCAATGAGTTGATGTGCGGGAGTTTGTCTTCCAGGAAGCGCTTGTTGGCGCCCGTTAGACGGGTCAGTTCAACTTCAGAATCGTGAATGGCGAGCTTGAATCCCTTGCCGAGCAGAGCCTCTGCCATAATCACAATGGGGCTTTCGCGCAGATCGTCCGTGCCGACCTTGAAGCTCAACCCCAGGATACCGACATCGCGGTGGCCGAGTTCGGTGATGAATTCGATGGTGCGCTGTATCTGGCTGAGGTTGCTGCGCGCGATGGCTTCGAGCAGGGGCAACTCGACATCGTGTTCGCGGGCGCGTCCGACAAGGGCGCGCAAATCCTTGGGCAGACAGGAGCCGCCGTAGGCGAGGCCGGGTTTCAGGTACGTCTTCGAGATGTTGAGCTTTGTGTCACGGCACACGATGTCCATGACCTCGTGGCTGTCGATACCATGGGCCTTGCAGAACTGGCCGATTTCGTTGGCGAACGTGATTTTTGTCGCATGAAATGCGTTGCAGGCAAACTTGATGGCTTCCGCGGCGCGAATAGTGATGCGCACATGGGGAGCGTCCACACACTGATACAACTCGGCAAGGGAGTCGCCCGCGCCGGCGTTGCGTTCGCCAATGACGACGAAGGGCGGCTCGTAGAAATCACGAATGGCGGAGCCCTCACGCATGAACTCAGGGTTGGCGGCAACGTGAAAGTCTTTGCCTTCGCGTTTGCCGGAGGCGGATTCAATCTGCGGGACAACGACACCTTCGATGCTGCCGGGGAGCATCGTGCTGCGCACCACAACCGTGTGACGGGTCGCCTTGGCCCGCAACGCCTCGCCAATCTCCCGGGACACGTGCTCGACATGGGACAGGTCGGGCTGGCCGCCCTTTTTGCTTGGCGTGCCCACGCAGATGAATGACACGGCAGATTGTTGGATTGCTTCCGCAGCGCTGGCAGTGGCCGTGAAGCTGCGAGCAGCGTGAACTTTCGTCAACAGTTCCGCCAGGCCGGGTTCGAACAACGGGGTTTGGCCGGCACGGAACAGCGCAAGTTTGTCGGGGTTCGTTTCCACGCCGATGACGTCATGTTTGCGGTCGGCCAGGCAAACCGCGGTGACCGAGCCGACGTACCCAAGTCCGAAAACGCTGATTTTCATAATCGCTCCTTTAGTGAGTTGAAGTGGGGGCCTTGATGGCCATGACGCTCAATTCATCTCCCACACCAAATCTGGTGGCAATTGTATTGAGCGCCAATTTTACCGTACGAACAACCGGATTGCTGGATTCTTGCATAGAAACGGACGACCCGACGACGTCGCTCCCGCTGGCCCCGCCATTTCGACGGAGAAGGATCGACATGATTTTCCGCAGCTCGACATTCTGGTGGGAATAGCAGATGGAAAAGCCCAAGCCGGTCAGGGTGGTTTCCAGGAGGTGCTTGGTAAAGAACGAGACATGGCGCGGGGGGCCTTCACCCGTCCACTTGCCGAAAAGTCGGTAACTCGGAGAGGTAAACTGAGTCGGAAGAACAGTGACCAGGACACCGCCGGGACGGAGAATACGCTTCATTTCCACGAAGAGGCCGACCGGGTCACGAACGTGTTCGATGAGGTGCGAGCTGAAGACGACGTCGAAAGATTCATCCGGATAATGAGCATCGTGCAGGAGGCCTTGGAAGACGGGGATGTTCAGTTTCTCTCGCGAAAAATTGACACCGAAGTCCGAGACCTCGACACCTTGAACATCCCATTTCCGATCGCGCGCCAGCTTGAGAAAGAAAGCGGCGCTGCAACCGACGTCAAGAAGCCGGTTCGTCTGACGAAACTGTTCGAGACGATTTAGAAGGGACCGGAGTTTCCACTCGTTACGAACCTCATAGTGGCCTTGTGAATAGATAAAGGTCGGATGCACCTCCGTCTGCGACCAATCTTCTTCGTAGAGATCGGGCGCGGACGAGTCGGTCGGACAGACCGCGAAAATGAAGCCGCACGAGAGGCACCGCATCACGTTGTCGAATCGACACTCCGCTTTCGCGATTTGTTCGCTCTGGCAAAGGGGACAGCGGACGTTGGGGGGGGACGCAGCCAGTCTCCTGGCCGCATAGGTGGTCAAATGCGCGGGGTACTCAGTCGCCACCTGATACCCAGCCGACCGGAAGAATCTTTCCAGTGTTACGGAGGTCTGCTCGCCGTTGACCACGTGATATGATGCGATAGCAAACGAGCAGTCGGGACGCTCTATGAGTCGACGTGCGCCCTGGACCGCCTGAAGCTCGGCGCCTTCAATGTCCATCTTGATCAGATTGGCTCCAGGCAGCCCAAGCCGTTGCAACTCTGAATCAAGGCTGATAACGGAAATTCTCTTCACGAGGGTCTTGGCGTGGGTTTCATCCGTGACGATTTGTGACGCGTTGCCACGGCTATCAAACGCCAGTTCCGTGTCGTGGCTCCAGACGCCCTTGTTGATGGCGATAACATTGGTGAGTTTGTTCAACTGGATATTCCGCAGCAGCATCCGGTAGACGAATGGGTCCGGCTCGAAGGCGACGACCTTGCCCGACGGTCCCACACGGAGCGCCGCGTAAATTGTAAAATGACCAAGGTACGCGCCCGCATCAATGACGATGTCACCCTCCTTGATGGAATAGTGCTTTTCGTAGCCAATCAATTCGCACGTGTACTCGCCGTTTGGCAGGAACAGGAGTCGGTGGAAGCTGCCCGTCAGGTTGCCCTTGAGGGGATGTTCCATTGTCCCGCACGTGACATGGAACAGGACCTTCCCAAAACAGAAATCGCGCACCCGTGTCTTAAACCGCGACTCAGGCAACAATTTGGCCAGTGCTCCGTAAATCCACATGGAATAATCTCTCGGAAGAACAGCGTGTCTAGTGCGTCAGGCCGAACCTTTCTCCAGCAGGTCAGGCCCGAAAACCTCCGGGAAGCGCGCGCACAAATCCTCGTAGGCGGGCCGCGTTTCCTCGCGATCGTTCGGATCCAGGAATATCGGATACGGTCGCCAGTAAGGGGTTTTCAAGTCTGTTGTCCACGGCGCGTTGTGCTGTTTCGCGTGGGAGTGCAGCAATGCGTTCACTTTGGTAATCGATTTATGGCACGAAACATTTTCCATCGCCCAGGCACGCGCGTGGAAGCCCTCGGCGTTCTCAAGAAATCCCTGTAGCTGTAAATCCATTCGCGCCGGAGACAGCAACGCGCCCGTTTGATCGTTGATATACGCTTGGGGACCGACGTGTGCGTCGCGCATCATCCCCAGTGGCGAGTCGGCAAACAGCGACTCGACGGCGGCAACGCAACAGCCTTCACGACGTGAGAGAATGAGCGAGACTTTGCTGTCACATTGGTGACGGGTGACGTCATCGATGGTGATGTTTTCCACGAAGTTGATGTCCTGTTTTATGCCGAACAATATCGCTTGATCGCGCAACATCGCCAGCGTGTGACCGCCTTCTTCCTGGCCGATCATTGTAATTCGCAGGTTGCGGGGCATTCGTCGCAAGGCGTTGAAGAATTGCCAGTGCCGCTTGAACGGCGCCCAGTTGGCAACCATCAGAATATCAGTCTGCCGTTGCGCACAGGGTTTCGGCTGGTAGCAGTCCGGGTTGATCCAATCGCAAGCGATGCAGGGCAGACACTTCAAGCGGGGACTGAATCCTTCAATCCAGGAGACCTCGGCGTAGTTACACGACTGCACAAAGATCGTGCCGCGCAGAGACTGCAGCGCCAGCGCGAACAACGCATAGTCCGTGGGCGACCAGCTTGTGGAAAGGATGATGTCGAACTTCTCGCTAAGGTAGCCGAGGTCTTTCACACCCGCAAGCAACCGTAGCCAGTTGTACTCGAACATGACGAGCATGACGCCTTTTTCGCCGTTTGGCTGTGGCGCCTTCAAGATGATCGTGCGGTTGATGCGCGAGCTTTCCCTGGCGCGTGGATATCTGTCCCAGCCGATGTGTTTTTCTCGCCAAATCGTGCCTTTCGCGCCGTTCAAGTAGGGCTCCCCTTGGGCGCGCAATGCTTCGCGAGTTGGCTGCGCTTCGGCAAGCCGGTAGGCGCGCATAAGCAGATTCGCACGGCGTGCGTCATCGCGGGTAAAACCGAGTTGTGCTCTAGCGCTTGCCAATCGCAGGCTCGTTGTCTGTGGCGAATATTTCACGGCATCCGTCCAACAAATAGCGGCACGGCGGAGGGGGGTAACCAGTGATTGGCTCATGCGGCCACCACTTTGCCCAATGCGTCCAGCACGGTGCGCGCGTTCACATCCCAGTCGAATCGGGACACCGACGCCTGAATGGCCTCGCGATCCCATTTCATCGCCAGAGCGCGTCGCAGAGCATCGGCGAGCGCCGCCGGATCAGAGGACGGTACGAGAAATCCATTCACGTTGTCGCGCACGATTTCAGGGACACCGCCGACGCGCGACGCGACGACGGGCAGGCCGCACGCCAGGGCTTCGAGGGCGACATTGGGCAACCCTTCGTTCAGGCTGGGCAGGCAGAGGATGTCGGAAGCATTCAGCCACAGTGGAATCTCGTCGTGCGGACGCGCCCCGACACAGCGGCCAGTCGTGATGCGTTCCGGGCCACTGCCGACAAACAGCACGTCAACATCCGCCAATTGGGTCGCAGCCGTTGCCAAGACTGTCGGGCCTTTCACGGGCAGGAGATTGCCGATGAACAAAATGCGTTTACGATCCGGATCGAGTCCGAGTTTACCGCAGACGTCAACACGGTCCATCGGACGAAATCTCTCGTGGTCAATGCCATTGACCACCGTGGTGGCTTCAATCCCTGCAGCGGCCAGTTTTTCGTGCAAGGCCTCGCTGCGGCAAAATACGACGCGACTTGCCCGGAGCGCGCGGAGAATCTGGCGTTTGCGTGTGGGATTCTCGAAGAACACATTGACATCACTGCCTTGCACGGTGGTGGCAAATCGGAAGTTCAATTTCTCGGCAACGAGCATGACGCCATACGCGTCAGGATAGGCCCAGTTGACCAACGCGATGTCAAATTGCTCGCGACTCATCGCAGGTTCGACTGCCCGCGCGAACAGCCAGCCGTTCAGCGGACGCGAGATCATTGGAAGGCTGATGAATCGCGGATGTGTCACCGCAATGCCGCGCCAGGCTTCGTCAGGGACGGGACGATGCATGGGTGCGATGACTTTCACTTCGCAATATTTGGACAATGCCGCGACCTGTTGGGCGTTGTGCATCCCGCGGGTGGGCTCCGCCGCATTGGGAAAAAGGTTGGTCACAAACAGCAATCTCATGCGGCCAACTGTCGCCACAATTCCTCGTAGCGCTGGGTCATGACCTTGACGCTGTAGCGTTGCTGGGCAATCTCACGGGCGGCCGTGCCGAGACGGGCGGCCAACGAGCGATCCGTCAACAATCGTTCGATGGCCGCTCGCAAGGCCGCTTCGTCGTCCGGTGGAACGACGAGCCCTGTGATTTCGTGTTGGATCAATTCGGCATTGCCGCCGACCGCGGTGACGACGATCGGGCAGCCGGCAGCCATGGCCTCCAATAGTGCGATACTCATGCCTTCGGTGCTCGACGAAAGCACGAACACATCGAATCCCGCGAGCAATTTTGCCACATCCGTGCGTTGACCGAGGAACTGGACTCGCGGTCCGGCCCGACGTTCCAATTCATCGCGTAGCGGGCCATCGCCGACAAGGACGAGATCCGTGTTGTCCATGGTGGCTACGGCGCGCAACAAGAGCGGGTAGTTTTTTTCGCGCACGAGTCGTCCGACGGTGCCGATGCAGCGGCGTGGGCTGTGATGCGTGACGTCAAAACGGTCGACACAGATGCCGTTGGGGATGATCTGAAGGCGTGACAGCTTTACTCCTTCGTGGGCGACGGCGATTTCCGCATTGTTCTGTGAGACGGCGACCGTGAAATCAGTGAAACGCGCGGCGATGCGATTATGCCGGTGATAGCGGGCTTCCTCACCGACGTTCTTGCCGTGCTCGGTATGAAGGACCTTCACGCCCGCAAGTTTGCCGCCGAGCGCACCGTAGAGATGTGCGGTGGAATTATGTGTGTGAATCACGTCGACCCTTTCGGCGCGTACCAAACGCGCGATCTTGCCGAACACCCGCCAATCGACGCCCGGTCGCTTGCCGAGCGTGACGACGTGCGGCGCCTCGTCCGCCCAGGCGCCGGGTTCTTCGAGACAACAAACGACGAAACGGAATTCGGCGGAAGCGTTTTGGACAAGATCCAACACCACGCGCTCAAGCCCGCCAACGCGGAGGCTGAGTACGACCTGCATAACGATTTTAGGAGATTGCACGAAGGGCGTGTATGACAGTGTCGATTTGCTCGTGGGTCAACTCAGGGTACATCGGAAGCGACAGGCAGCGCTCGCACAGTCGCTCGGCCACTGGCAAATCGCCTTGATGATAGCCAAGCGAGCGATACACGGGCTGCAAATGGAGCGGCAGCGGATAGTTGATGGCCGTATCGATTCCGGCATTGGTGAGCGCGGCGCGAATGCGGTCGCGGTTGTCGCACTCGATGACGTAGCAGTGCCAGACGGACTCGGAATCGCCGGGGACAGACGGCAAGCCGTAGGACGTGCCAGCAAGCCGTTCGCCATAGCGACGTGCGTGAGCGGCACGAGCGGCATTCCAGGCATCGAGACGTTTGAGTTTCACGCGCAGCAAGGCGGCCTGGAGACTGTCCATGCGATAGTTGAAGCCGATCTCCTCGTGGACGTAGCGGGCGCTTTGGGCATGCTCGCGCAATGATCGGGCACGGGCAGCTAGTTTTTCGTCGTTGGTGAGCAACGCCCCGCCTTCCCCATATGCGCCGAGGTTTTTCGTCGGATAGAAACTAAAGCAGGACATCGCGCTGAATTGACCCACGCGCTTGCCCTTGTAGCGCGCCCCATGCGCTTGGGCCGCATCCTCGACGACGGATAGATTATGCTTTTTCGCGACGGCATTGATCGGGTCCATGTCGGCGGGGGAGCCGAAGATGTGTACGGGGACAATCGCTCTTGTTCGAGGAGTAACGGCCGCTTCGAGCTTCGATGGGTCGAGTGTGCGGCGCACGGGATCGATGTCGACGAACACCGGCGTGGCACCAACGTAGCTGATGGCCCACGCCGTGGCGATGAATGTAAATGGAGTAGTGATCACTTCATCGCCGGGACCGATGTCGAGGCAACGGAGGGCGAGATGTAGGGCGCTGGTGCCGCTATTGAGGCTGACGCAGTGACTCACGCCGCAGTACGCGGCAAATTCCTGCTCGAACGCTTTCGTCGGGGGGCCTTGTGCGAAGAACGCGGATTCGCAAACCTCGGCGAAGGCGGATTGGACTTCGTCGCGGATGGCGGCATACTGAATCTTGAGATCGAGATAGGGTACGCGGGTCATGCGATTACGGGTTCGGAATGTTGGACGGCGTGCGCTGTTGGCATCGGGGCGGTCAAACCGACCGCCGCTGCGGCCAGCAGGAACGGAATGGCGGGTACAAAGTATCTGACCATTGGTAATCCCACGGAGACGATGGCGTAGTAATAGCCGACATAGAGGATCAACAGCCATGCCAAAATTCTCGTCTCGTCTCGTTTCCATAGCCGCACCGTACCCCACGCGGCCAGGATAACGGTCGGAACCTGCAAGAGGATCAGCGGCAAATGTCCCGACGGCCGGTCTTCACTCGCATACAGCGTGCGTGCAGCCTTCAGCAATAGGACCTCGACGAGGGTGACGGGCTCGTGCAGAAGGTCTTTGTACTTCTGGATGGCCATGCGCAGTTGCCACTGTTCGCGGTCGAAGACATTGTTGCTCGCGGGAGGCATAATTCCTCGATCCGCCATTTTGGCGGCGAGTTCGGAGGCATGCGCGCGCATGGTCTGGCCCTGACTCATGAAGATGTAGGGATCAGAGCCGAACCAGAGGTTTTGACCGATGCCGTGGATGTTGAACGCGAAATGGCCGAGCACGACGTAATTGCGATAGGCCCAGGGGAGCAGGATGACGATGGATGCGAGCAGGTATACGACCCAATGCAGGATGCGGGGCGCCAGCGGTTTTCTCAGGACCAACCACAACGCCGCTGTCAGAAAGAATGGCAGAAAGAGGGCGGTGCTCTTCGTGAAGATCGCCAATCCCAGCAATATCCCCGCCTGTGCGAACTGCCATGCCGACGGATGCTGGATCGCCCGATACAAGGCCACAAAACCAAGTGCAATCAAGAACGTGAGCATGGGTTCGTCATTTACGTTGTTGCAAAGCAGAAGAAACAGCGGATGAAGCGCAAAGGCGATGACGAACAGCAAGACGGTCAGCGTCGAACAGGTGCCAGCCAACACCCAACTCAGTGCGAGCGCTGTCCCGACATCAAAAGCGATATGTGAAAGCTTGATGCCCACCAGCGAGTCGCCGGAAAGAAGATGCCACAGGGTGAGGAAACTCGGGTAGCCGGGGTTGAAGTCGCTATCGGGTTGGCCAGAGGCGTCGAGATAGACCCCGCCCTCCGCCATGTTCTTCGCAACCGCAAGTTCGCCCGGGGCATTTCCATAAACACTGCGGTCCGGGGCCAGGGCCAAAAATACCAGTCGTGGAATCATGACGACGAGCGCGACCCACAAATACAGTTTTGGCCGGAGCCGTTCGGAGAAGTGGTTGATGCTTTCGAGGAAAGTACGCACAACGGTCCGATGCTCAGGCAGGCACGGGTTTGCGACAGATTCTGTCCCACATCCAGATGACGCTGGCGCTGGCCAGAATGATGCAAAATGGTTCCATCGGGTAGCGGTAGCGAGGCAGGCCGTAAAATATCAAAGCGTTGAGCAGGGTCGAAAGAATGAGCAGGTGAATGAGAATGGCCGGGTTTTTCTCCCGCCAGAATCTCACCAAGGTAACGAAGGCGGCGGGAATGAAGAACGGCAGCACGCTGCCCCAACTGGCCAGCATCACGAGCCGGTTCAGTCGATTCTCCTGGCGCAAGAACGGCGACCAAAAGCGCAGGAATTTGCTGCGCAACAGGTATCCCCATTTGTCCTTGTTCTCGGACAGCCATTGGAGAGCCAACTGTTTGGCCACCGCCTCCCGCTCGATCTGGGGAACGCCGTCGAACTTGTGTTCCCAGCCGGGGACTTGCGTGTACCAGATGCAATAGCCAGCGTATTTCGGATCGCTGGCGACAACAGGGTTGTTCCCGCCGAGGATTTCGGTCCATGTCCTTGGTGCGACCAGTACGAAAGTGTGGAAGAGGCGATAGTTTCGATACGACCACGAGAGAATGACGAGCGCCGCCCCGGCGGTGATGGCGAGAACCAGACTCTTGGCCCTGGTCCCTTTCAACACGAACAAGCCCCACAGCACCACCAACGGGAGGAAGGGGAGAATCACTGGACGGATCAGTGCCGTCAATCCGAGAACACCGCCGCACAACAACGCCTTCACCACCGTTGGTCGTGGTGCGAACCAGACAATGCAAAGCCAGAAGGACAGGAGGAGGAAAAATGTGTACAACGTCTCCGACAGCATCTCGTCGCTGTAATAAATCGCGACCGGATAGAACGCGAACGCCGTCGCTGCGACCCAGGCGGCGCGTTCGTTCAAAATCGCTTTCGCGAGCGCGAAGATGAGGATCACCGTCACGGCACTGAGCAGGCACTGCGCGAGGCGCACGACCGCGTAATTCTTACCGAAGACAACATAGATCGCCGCGTAAAACGCGGGCAGTCCCGGCGGGATGAGAGCTGATGGGGCGTCGCCCTCTCGACCCGGCTCGGGCCCGCTCAAACCTTTTCCTTGGGCCAGATTCCATGCGTAATGGCTATAGTAACTGGCGTCCGCTGACGCTGTCCCCGGCTCCCGACCAATCCCCTTGAACAAAGAGTATCCGAGGCGCGCCATGAAGGCAGCGCCCACGAGCAGGAGCAGTATAATGTGGATTCGCTTCATCGGATTTTCGTCTCCGAAATCATCTATCAGGTTGCCATGCCAGTGCAAGATTTGTATAAGTGGGCTCAAGGCGGCAGGACGGTCGAGCCAGGCCGTCAATTGGTGGGAATACCTTGGGACTCGCGGCACCGCGCCCATGAGCTTTTTCAAAGCATTGCGATATTTTGTGGCCAATCCCCGATATACGGTGCTGTATCGCTGGGGTAATCCGGCCGGCATTCTCCAGGCCATCACCGGCCAGCCACCGACACGGTATGAAGCCTTGCGTGATGAACTGCTGAAGGATCCCAGGTTCGGTCGATTGCTGAATGAGAAACTTCAGCGTACCGCCGGTGAATCGTTCGTGTGGAATCAGGATCATTACTTTCTGTATGCGTTGGCGCGATTGACGAAACCGCGCCTTATTTTGGAGACCGGCGTGTTTGACGGTTTCTTTTCGGCGTGCTTCCTGCAAGGGTTGCACGTCAATGCCGAGACCGAAGGCGTTGACGGACGGCTGGTGTCGATTGATCTGCCCGCATACAAATCGATTACCGCCAGTACGAGCCGCATGCTGCGTACCAATTTGCCGGTCGGTTGTGAACCGGGCTGGGTCATTCCCGAGTACCTGCGTACGCGCTGGCATGTGCACCTCGGCGACAGTCATGAGTTGTTGCCGCGGATCAGTTCCGATGTCGGAACCATCGATTTGTTTTTTCATGACAGCCTGCACACCTATGACCACATGATGTTCGAGTACCAGACGATCTGGCCACGGCTCAAGCCAGGCAAGTTATTGTTGAGCCACGACGTGCACTGGAACCGCGCCTTCCGCGATTTCTTTCGGGAGCACCGCCAGCGCGGCCATATCGCCCATGGGTTTGGTGTCATCAAGAAGGCCTGAAGCATGCTCCGGTGATCACCCCATGAATGAACGATCGGAGTTCCTGTTGAGCATTGATCTGGAGGACGTGCGGGATCTGGTGTCTGAAGGGCAACGATTTCGTGAACGCGTTCCCGCGATGGTGGAGCGCTTGCTTATGTTTCTGAGTGAAGCGAAGGCGAAGATCACGTTCTTCACGACCGGTCCCGTGGCGGCGCGGTATAAATCGTTGGTGGGAGAGATTGCCAGTGAAGGTCATGAGGTCGCCAGTCACAGTTTCTGGCACAAGCCCATGGACGAGTATGCGCCGACCGAATTCGAGGAGGACCTGCGGAAAACCTTGGATGTGTTGACGGGCGCGGGCGCGGGCATCATCCGGGGTTTTCGGGCACCGGTCGTCTCCATGACGGCCCGCACGGTCTGGGCATATCCTGTTTTGGCCCGACAGGGGATTGTGTATTCGAGCAGCGTATTGCCGGCGAAGAACCCGCTGTACGGTTGGCCGGAATTTGGACATCAACCGAAACCGGTTGACGGTGTGCTGGAAATTCCCATCTCCGTGGGCCGCGTTTTCGGCCGTGAATTGCCGTTTGCCAGCGGGATTTATTTTCGCGCGTTGCCCGGGTTTGTGATCCGAGGTAAGTTCGTGCAGTGGCGGGAGAGCGGACGGTCGATTACCAGTTATCTCCATCTGTGCGATTTCGATCCAGAGCAGGAACGGTTCGTCACACCCCGTCTCGGCCACAATCCGCTGTATCATTTTATGATGCATTACAACCGGTCGGGAGCTTTTGATAAATTGCGCATGCTGCTGTCGCTCGGGTTGCCGGTTTCGACATATGAGCAGTTTTGGCGGCGATTCGCGGCGGCCAAGAGAGTGGAAGATTGACTGTCGCTCCGCGTGGTGCGTTGGTCATGGACGAGCGGCGGCGTAACGGTGCGACCGCTTTGTAAGACGCCGGCCCGGACGCGGCCACTGGTCCATTGCCTGTCCTCAGACATAATCGTGGTCGAACCAGGTTACATGCCAGCCCTGAACGAGCGTCTCATCCAACACGCGCGTACGCCCTTGCGGCTCATGTGCGACCAGTGTGAATGCCTCAGGTGTCCGCATATAGCCAAACCGCTTGAGAGCCCCCAAATATGGAGTATGTTCGGACAGCAAGCAGACCGCAAGGTCGGCCTGCGAGCGAACCGTCTCGTCATGCGCGATACAAAGCAGCGCCTTGCCCACGTCCGCCCGGTCCGGCGGATAGAGAATATCCACAATCGCCATCGTATCGAATCCCATCATTCGCATAGGTCGCAATACCATGTACCCCGCGACTTCCCCGCTGATTCTTGACACAAAAATCCGGTAATCGCGCCCTGTGACCCCCACAAAGCGCCAGTTGAGAATGGCTGCGGTCCGTTCCGCGCAGGCGCGAAAGCCACCGCACGCTTTCGTAAGAAACCCGTCCATCTGATCGGAAAAACTATTTTCCCGCGTCACCCGAACCTTTGGGGGATACGAGCACCCGCGCCAGCGGAGCGCCATCTCACCGGCTTTGAGGAAAGGAAACATCGCGCCTTGGAGCGCAGGGCTCTTTACATAGTGCGTCGCCAGCTTGGTTATCCGGTACGGACGGGCAAGTACCGGCAACAGCCCCAACGTGCGAAACCCAAAAAAACTGTGTGCCTTTAGCATGCGCGGCAGCAGCGCCCCATAAGCCACATCCATCCCCGCGTTTACGTACTCACCAAGCAAGCGCTTCTCCAGGGTCAAAAACATCAGAGTCTTCCGGTAATCTTTCGCCACCACCAACCCGCAGATGAAGCCTGCTGTTACCCCGCGCCCATCCACCCGTATCCGAAAGGGCAACAACGCCTCGTGTGCAATCACGCGCCCCGACACCGGCTCTATTCCCAGCATCGCCTTCCGTAATCCGGTCGGGTTCCTGGCGTACAGCCAATGCCATATCGCCTCATAAACATCCGGCGGGATCGGCACGTCCGCTCCTGCATCCTCTTGCAGTTTCACTATCCCTGGCAGATCCGCTTCCAGCGCGTCACGAATTATGCCATTACTCTCGGGTAGTCGATTGGATGAGTCAGACATGAGCATTTGCCCGAAAGCGGAAAGCATCCCCGCACTAAAAGCGAGCCCAGTGCGGAATGGTCAGGATAACCGCTGTTCAAGCATTTCAAGGATCGCCCGAAAAGAGGTCAGGTTGCCAATCTCGTCTGTCGGGATGCTGGTTCTAAATTCAGTCTCCAACTCCATGATCAACTGGAGATGCAGCAGGGAGTCCCATTCCGTTGTCTGGTTGAATGACGCATGGATCACGGAAGCATCGTCCAGCTGCGGAAAAACGGTGCGAAAAACGTGCTTCAGGCGGTTCTGAATGGCACGGTTGTCCGACTCGGATCTTGGAAGGGCGGTGGCTCTCTCGCCCGTCTTGGCAGGATTCACACCGTGTTCTTTGCGGGGGACAAGGGGAGCGTCTTGCCCGTGCTCTACTGGGCAGGCCTCAACGAATTCAAAAATGCCCAACGATGGGTGAACGAGAAACGCCACCCGTCGCCCATCGAAGGCGACATCGGCAATCGGATGTACAACGACTTTGGCGCCGGCAGACCCGGCGTGGGAGACGGCGTACTCGATGTTCCGGACCGCGAAGCAAAAATGATAGGGTCCACCGCCTTGTTGCACGTAGTGCGCAATCGGTGAGTCCTTCATGGGGCCCAAGATTTCCACGGTAGTGCCTTCGCCTAATTGTACGAAAGCATAGATGACCTTTTGTACGGGGTTTGGCGCTGGCCCCCGCAGTAGCCGGGCGCCGGGCAGGCTCAGATACTCGTGCAGTGTTTGCTGGAACACAGATGTGGTAACGGCAATGTGGTCGACATAGAGAATGTCGCAGGATGCCAATAGGGAACCAGTCGGCATGTTCAATCCTCGCTAATTGCAAACCAATCCGGAATCGCGCTGCCGCCGCCCTTCAAGTCGAACAGAAGGCGACCCTCGCCAGCCTCGACGAATCCGTGATTCCGGTATACATCGCGCGCCGGCAGATTCCTGTCGGTCTCGACGAAGAGGCCTTCCAGTTGAGCATAACCCCGGCTTGCCGCGAAGCGACATAACCATCCCAGAACCCCTGTTTCAACGCCTCTCCCCAGAACCCGGCACGACAGGAGAAACGTGTCGATTACGGATGGGGAGGTTCTGGCTTTCGGAAACAGCAGGATGGCGAGTCCGATAACTTCGTGCGCACTGTACTTGTCAGACAGGCCCAAGGGAATGATCGCGGCTCCTTCGGCGGCCAACCGTTCCAGGTCGCTCTCCGTGTGCCGTCTCGTCGTCATGTTGAATTGGTTGGTCTTCGCAAGAAGTTGGAGCACCCGCTGATGATTCTTGTCGTTCAGTTGGTGAAAGTAAAGTCTCATGTTAAGACTGCGCCAGTAATCCTCCTTGACCTGAAAGGTCGCAGACTCGGTCAGGATCTTCGCCCTGATCTTGTACCGTTCGGCACGTTCCCGGTCCTCTTGGGTGACGACAAGGGTCGCAAGATACGGATATTCAAGCAAATAGGCCGGCCATTCTGCCTTGTCGTTGGGAAGTTCCGGCACCACGACCTCGGGAAGCAACCGGCGAATGCTCTCTCTCTCGTACGGGCTGTCATCCACCACGCAAATAGACGAAAGCCCAAGCCCCAACTCTTCGGCGATTTCCCGGATATTGTCGGTCTTCTCCTTCCAGTTGATCTTCGTGGCTGCGAAATCCTCCACCCGCAGGATCATGTTCGGGTGATCTCGTATGGCATCCAGAGCGACCGATTCGATGTTCTTGCTGCAGATGGCCAGCGCAATCCCGCGGTCTTTTAGTGACCTCATGCACTTTTGAATCTCGACGTATACCCCTCCGGGAAAGTCGCCACCCAATTGGATTCCCTTGATTCCGTCGTCGCCGATGACGCCGCCCCACAGCGTGTTGTCCAAGTCGGTAATAATGACCCTGGCGGTCTTGCTCCGAATGGCGAGGAGCGTCTTGATCAATCGTTCACTCAAGACTTCGGCGAAAGGACGATTGTAGGCGATCCTCCCGAGATGCCAGTACTTGCCGGGATCGGCGTTCTTCGCGCCAAACGATTCGACAAGCGTCGAGAGCCTGATCAGACGGCAATCCGGCAGGGACTTCGCGAATTCACTGAGCTTCCGATTCAGACTTTCCAAGAAGAATCGGATCGCACCCTGCTCGTAGCTGGCATCATCAAGGGTTGCCGGCAGGGGCCGGACCGGGGCCAGATCCAGGATCAGAAACGTACCGGGCAAATGTGCCCTGGCTACTTTGATCACCGCAAGGTATTCATCCAGTTTCCCGTGAACTTGTGCCTTGACTGCCGGGTCGAAGAGGGAGAAGGGGAAGTCCGCGATGTCTTCAAATCGTTCGCAGAAAACGCAGAAATCAACGGCGCTGTTTCTCAGCGGGGAAGTCGCGTCGTGGAGCAGCGACCGGTATTGGCCGAACGGGATTGGAATAACCTCGGCCTTGTCGCCGACGATCCGGGCATAGCGATCGACAAAGTCGTGGCTGATTAGATCCCAGTTTGCGCTTCCCAAAAAGGCAATGCGCAATGGCTCTACCGGCGCTGTTTGGCTCGTATCTCCCATGTTATTGTCGCGTTCGATATCGCGAAGCGGGGGTATGCGCGAATGGACGACCGAATCCTTGATCCGCCACGCTACGCTGCCTCCGGTGGCGTCGGCAACTGTAGCGGTTTCGCGGGGACCACGAAAACGGTCTGACAGGCCGCGACTCCGCGCAGCACCACGGAGAAGCCCGGCTTTCACGGATCGTGAATGCTCGGAAACAGGAACGTATTGACGTACCCGCGCGCTCACATCCCGTCTGCATTACGCTATGCCTTGGTTTGAAGCGGCGGCACGTCATGTTCGGGTTCGACTGTGGCCTGTTTCCGTTCGTCGAGCATTGCGGTCGCACTGATCAAGTGGCGAATCTGGTTGGACATGCGGCTGACCATGGAGGTCAGATACAAATTGTACACGAGCAGAAAGCCGATCAATGCGATGTAGATGATGTGCCGCGCGTCGTTGATGCCGATCAACGAGACAGCAATCCATCGATACACCGGTTCCAGCACGGCGATGGACAGCAGGAAGATCGAGATGAGCAGCCACAGGACGCCGTAGACGGGGCGGAATGTGTTTTGGCGGATGTGGCGCAACACCACACCTAGAAACAGAATACCCAGCACGAAAGCGATTAATTTGATGCGTAATCCCATGCCTCACCTCATTTTTTGGATTTGCTTCTTTTGCAGCCGCACGCCGAGGATGTTCACCGCACCGAGAAATGGATAGGCCACAGCGTTGACCCAGTCATATTCAGACTGGCCATGCGCCCGTTCGCGCATTAGGACCGGGACCTCGACAATACGAGCGCCGCTGAATTGGCTGGCGAGCAGCAGTTGGTTCGTGTCGTGGATTTCGAAGCGGTACGACCGCGCGAAGAATTCGATCACGTGCCGGCTGTACGCGCGGAAGCCCGACGTGACATCGGTCACCGTCTGGTTCATGATCCACGAGTCCAGCCAGGAGAATAACTGGATCCCGGCTCGTCGCACGGCAGTAGATTGAAAACCTTCCCTGGCCAGAAACCGCGAGCCGATGACATAGTCCGCCTCCCCGCGCCGGACGGGCTCGATAATTTTGGGCAACTCCGTCGCGATATGCTGGCCGTCGCCGTCGAATTGACAGAGGCAGTCGTAGCCGTGCTGATCCGCGTATCGAAAGTATGAGGTGACCGTCCCCGTCGATCCCCCTGAATTCACGCAATGGGGAACGACAGCCACGCCCATCTCGCAGCAGCGCGCGACCGTTGCATCCGAGGAGCCGTTGTCAATGACGACCACGTCATACCCGCAATTATGGTCGAGGAGATCTCTGAGCGTGTCGCGAATATTCTGCTCCTCGTTGTAGGCGATCACGCTGACGAGTGTTTTCACGATCGCTTCTCCATGAGGCGGGCGGGGACGCCGACATAGACGCCCGGTTCCTCGATACTGTGGGTGACGACTGCACCGGCTCCGATGACTGCGTGACTGCAGACGCGCAGCCCCTGGAGGATCCGTGCGCCGGTGCCCACCACGATCTCATCGCCGAGCGTGACCTGACCCGACAGGCTCGCGGCGGGGTTGATGAGGTTGTAACTGCCCAGCATACAATCGTGCGCGATGGTGCAGCCGGGGTTGAAGACGTTCAACGATCCAATTGTGATCTGGGTGGTAAACGAAGCGCCGCCCATGATGACGTTGCCGTTGCCGAGCGTGATCTGGTCCCAATCTCCCAGTGAGTGCGGGTGAACCAAATTCGGGAACTCCAGATTTCCGTTTTCCTTGAGGCGTGCGTGGGTTGCTTTCAGGATTTCAGTCCGCCCGACGGCGACCACAACGGCGAGATTATCACGGGTGCGACCCAGCCACTCGTCGGACTCGATGACCGCGTACTTTCCGACACGCGTACCGACATCCTTGCGCTCGGCGGTCATGTAACCGCGACAATTCCACGTGGGACGATGTCGGTTGATTTCCTCAATCAGGAACGCGACCTCTTTCGCCAGTCCGCCATGCCCAACGATGACAATGTCGTTCATGATTGTCGTCGCAGGACTTCGATCACACGATCCATCTGCTCGCGGGTCAAATCGACGGAGCAGGGCAAATTGAGGGTGACATCCAACAAGCGAACGGCCCGGTCGATCTGGTAATGCTGGCAGTGTTGATACGGACGCTGCAGATGATTCAATTGCCACAGGGGGCGTGTCTGGACCTGGTGGCGCGCTAATTCCGCCATGAGTTGCTCCCTGTCGTGACCGTATTTCACCTTGTCGATCTGCATGGCGTACATCCAATGGTTGTTGGCGGCGTAGGCCGGTGCTTCCGCAAGATGGAGACCGGGAATCGCATCGACCTGGCTCTTGTATTCCAGATAGTTGGCCTTTTTGATTTGCAAATACTTGGGAAGTTGCTCGAGTTGGGCCACGCCCACGGCCGCTTGGATGTTCGTCAGCCGGTAGTTGTAGCCGACATCGTGGTGAACAAACCGCACCTCATCGTCCTTGGCTTGGGTGGTGAGATACTTGGCGCGCTCGGCGTAGTCAGGCCGGTCCGTCAGAATCATACCCCCGCCGCCGGTGGTGATGATCTTGTTGCCGTTGAAGGACAGGCAGCCGATGTCGCCGACCACGCCGGTGTGTCGGCCTGTGAACTGGCCCGTGGTATAGGTCGTGCCGATGCTTTCGGCGGCGTCCTCGACGACCGCGATGTTTCGCTCGCGGCACAACGGCAGCAGATCGTCCAGCCACACAGCATTACCGAACACGTGTACCGGCATTAACGCGGTGATGCGTCGATTCGTGATGCGGTTATACGTGCGTCCATCCTTGAATGTCGTCTCCTTGAGGATAAACTCGCGCGTTCTCTGAGGGTCGATGTTGTAATGCTCATCGCAGTTCATGAAAACAGGATGCGCATCGACATAGCGTACGGCATTGACCGACGCGATGAAGGTGACCGTGGGCACGATGACCTCGTCGCCGGGGGCCACGCCCACGATGCGGAGCGCCACATGTAGCGCGGCGGTACCGGTGGCGCACGCGACGGCGAATTTCGCGCCGGTATAGCGTGCGACATCCTGCTCGAAGCGGTCGACGAATTTTCCAGCGGACGAAACCCATCCCGTATCCAGACACTCTTTGACGTACGACCACTCGTTGCCTTGGATGACAGGAACGCTCAGAGGGATCAGGCTGGCCGTATGTTCAGACATTCTTGAATCGCGCGGCGTCGGGATCGCTGATTACCCCCTGCCGCAAGAGAGCGGAGATTTCGCGAATCCCGTCCGGAACCCGTTTGGTGATTTGAAATCCCAGTGCGGAATGGATCTTGGAAAAATCGACACGGTAATCCCGAGGGTCTTCGGTTTTGTGAACGTACGAGACGAGCGTGCGTGGGAGGTCGTGCAAACACTTGAAGATTTCGTTGACGATCATCTCCTTCGTGTAGTTCTCGCGCGTGTCACCGACATTGAAAACGTTCTGCCGAACTTTGTCTGCCGGGCTTTCCAAGACGAGGACGACGGAGCGGGCCAGATCCTCCACATGACAGTACGGGCGCCAGAATTGCTGGCCGAATACACGCAGTTGCCTGCCCAACACCAGGTCGCGCACGAATTCGTTGACGGTCAGATCGAACCGCATGCGCGGGGAGATGCCGTAGACCGTGGCGAACCGCAATGCGGTCGGGATGAGATCGGGGCGCAGAGAGGCCCCGAGCAGATGCGTCTCAAAGCCGACCTTCAACTCGGCGTAGAGTGATACCGGTCGAAGCGGCGATGTCTCCGTGACGTACCCGTCCCCCTCCATCTTACCGTAATTGCTGCAGGTCGAGGCAAAAGTAAACCGTTGGATCTGCAGGTTCTCGCTGCACAAGCGGAGCAGTGTCTGGGACGCGTCCAGGTTGACAGCGCGCGCCAGGTCCGGCTGTTGAGAGCAGGCGGGATCACCCACGATGGCGGCGAGGTGAGCGACCGCTTCGATGTCATCCAGCGCGGCCAGCACGGCCTTCGCGTCGCGCATGTCGGCGCGGACGAATTCGAAGCGCGGGTCGTTGATGATGTCCAACATGGAATCACCGCCGAAGAGCAACGCATCCACGCCGCGGACGTGATGACCTTTGCCGAGCAACTGGCGCGTAAGCACCGAACCGATGTACCCTGCACAACCTGTGACCAACACGCGCATGACTAAACCTCTTTGAAATGCTTGCGGTAGATGTCCTGGGCCTTCTCGAAGTCGGTAATTTGCCCGATATCGAGCCAGTACTCTTCAAGGTTGTATTTGACGACGGGCGAACCGCGCCGGAGCATTTCCTTGATGAGCATATCCATGCCGAAGTAGGTGTCCGTCGGGATGATCTGAAAGATTTCGGGGCGCATCAGGTAGATCCCCGCGAGAATGAATTTTACGATATCGGGTTTTTCATCGATGCCCGTAACGCGGTCGCCTTCGAAGAAAATATCACCGAACGCGTAGGGCGTAATGTGCCGGCGGATGGCAATCGTGAGCCAGGCGTCCTGTTTCAACGCGAATTGCCGGAAGTCCGTGAAATCGATCAGGCTGAGAATGTCACCGTTCATGACCACGAACGGCTCCGTCAGGTTGTTTTGGAGAAGCGTCAGCGGACCGGCGGTCCCCAGCGGCTTGGTTTCCTCACTGACGGTGACGCGCACGCCGTACTGTGAGCCGTCGCCCACGAAGCGTTCGAGATAATCGGCTTTGTAGTTGGTGGCGAGGAAAATTTCGTCAAAGCCATGTTTCTTCAGGCGTTCGATCTGGATTTCCAGTACCGATTTTTCACCAATGGGCAGCAACGGTTTCGGAATGATCTCCGTAAACGGACGCAACCGGGTGCCCAACCCACCTGCCAGAATGACGGCTTTCATGTGATGGCGGTCATACTCAGCGTTTTGATTGCAGTTTGCAAGGTTGTCCGAGTCAGCGGGCTCTACGCGCCGCCGCTTAGCGCCCAATAGGCGCGGATCAGAATCCAAATGGCCGGAATGCTAACCGTGGCGAGAATCACGCTTCGTCTGATATCGCGGACCGAGACTTCCACCAGTGGGGTCGGCGTCGATTGCCGGCTTTCGACCCAGCGTACCAGCCCGACTCCCATGCCCAGGAGAAAGAACAGCACCGGGTTATACGTACGGGTCAGGAAGAAGGAGGCGGTAAGATAGCCCACCAGGGCGGCGAACAGTCCGTTCGCGAGTGTTCTCGTCTGGCGGTCAACCAGATTCCCCGCACAGGAGATTTGCCAGACGGACTTCACCACGACAAAGCACAACGTGAACCAACACGCGTAGCCGATCAGACCGAGTTCGGCGAAGCAATTGACCAGCGAGTTGTGCGCAGCCATGCCACCGCTATAGTCCGGCCAGCGCATATAGCCAAAGCCGAACAACGGGTGCTCTTTGAGCATCTGGATCCCGACGCCCCATTCCATCACGCGCCCCGACGCCGAACCTTCCACGTACGCGCCACGGGCGCGTTCGGGGCCGAACGCGGCGATGGCCGACAACAGCGCGACCACCATCACTGCGCGCAGAAGCAGGTTTTTAGCCGACAGCCAGGTGTACGCCATGAACATGGCGCAGAACCCGATCACGCCGCCGCGCGATTTCGTGTAGTACAGCACGTACACCATGGGCGGCAGACTGCAAAGGAGCAGCATCTTGCCCGTAATCACCCCGCCGGCAGTGATGAGCGAAAACACGAACGGCATGGCCATGATGTAGAGCATCGCAAAATCATTCGGGTCGCTGAAAATGCCTGAGCCGATCACGCGGAAATCGCCGGTATCGTACGAGCCGTAGGGTTCGATATTGCCGAATCCAAAGCCCGTCTGGACTTGCAGGAAGGTATGGTAGGAGAGAATCATGGCGCAGGCGATGATGACCCACATCATGACCTTGAGGCGGCCGGGCGTATTGACCTGGATTGCCACCAGATAAAAGAGCACGGCGATCTTGCCAAATTCTGTCACGGCTGTGGCGGCGCCCTGGAGGCGGAGTCCCAACAATTGGGACAGCATCACCGAGGCAAACAGCGCCAGCATCACTTGGGAATAACGGCTCCGAAAAAGGAAGTTTCCTGCCTTGGATTTGCTTTGCACGATAAACGCGACCAGGATCGTGGGAATGGCGATGATGTTGACGAGTTCGTATCCTTTGACCGGCTCATACCATTCCTGCGGGCGGACCAGCAGGACTGCGACGTAAATGCAGACTAAAACGAAACCCATATTGTCTTTTAATCCCCAGGCCGGAGCTCAGTACTGAGAGGATGCCCTGGCCACGCTGTACCGGAGAAACAGTTTCAATCTCTCGAGGTGTCTCATTTCCAACTGTCGGTTCCGCAGTGCCAATGGCCAGCGGCAACCCGAGCGCAACAGATCCATCAGCGCGCCGACGCGATCGCCATCGCTGAAGCGCATAAAGGCCACTTCGCGGTACATCCGGGCTTCCGCGATCCGGCGCCACTGGCGGCGGTGGTGCAATTGCGGAACGTTGGCGAACAGTTGATCGATAGCCTTTTTGTAATTTCGCAGCATCGGATCCGTCTGATGACTTAAGCTCTTGGAATGAAACCGTTGGGCTGTGAGTGTGGCGTTCAGGCGCAGCACGCGAAAGCGCGCGGCGACACGCACCCACATTTCCATGTCCTCGACGCCAATCACGCCTTCATCGAAGCCACCGACCGCCAGCAACGCGTCCTTGCGCGCCAAGACGGAAGAGGGACTAAACGCGGGAAGTTCCAACAAATCGCGCATCGTCAGCTCACGAAACCCTTCGCGTGAGCAGCGCTCTTTGTCATAGTCGAGCCGACGACCGGTTTCATCAATCGCAAACCGCTCCGTGGCCACGAGCCCGGAGTCGGGTTCTCGAACCCAGACAGCGACCTGTTGTTCCAGTTTCTCTGGCAGCCAGAGGTCGTCGGAATCCAGTATTGCGATCAACTCGCCCCGCGCGGCGGCGATCCCATTGTTACGAGCGGCGGATACTCCGCGATTCGGCTGGTAGATGTACCGCACGCGGTGCCCGTAGACCGCCAGGCGCTGGGGCGTGTCGTCAGTAGAGCCATCGTCGACGACGACGATCTCGATGGGGGAATAGCTTTGCGCCAGCGCGCTCTCGATAGTTTCACAAATGAAGCGCCCATAATTGTGCGTCGGGATCACCACGCTGACGAACGGAGGGCTCATGGCTTTTTCAAGACTGACTCATACATGGCCACGATTTGATCAACGACGCGCGATTTCTCAAAACGCTCCGTGATCGACCTGCGTGCGTTTTGCCCGCGTCGCGCGCGCTCAGCGGGGTTCTCATATGATTCGATGATGGAAAGGGCCAATTCGCCCGGGGCTTCCATGTCAAGGCACACCCCGCCGTCTCGGATGACCCATTCGATGACCGGGAACTTGTGGCCGCGCAACGGAAGACCGCTGGCTCCCGCTTCGAGAAGGACAATGGCCAGCATTTCTGTCAAGGCCGCGTGGGCGAACAGATCGGCGGCTCGATAGAGATCTGGCATGTCCTTGCGTAAGACGTTCTTGAGGATCCAGGCGTCTTCCCCAAGAAACTTGCGAACCGCCTGCTCGACGTGGGGAGTCTCCGGTGTGGTCGCCCCCGCAACGATCAACATGATTTCCGGATGCTTTTGACGGGCAATGGCCACTTCCTTGGCCAGCCAATCGATTCGTTTGTGGGTCAACTTCAGGGCCGCCGAGTCGAAGACCACGAAGCGATTCGGCGGGATTCCAAATTTCTGGCGCGCCCGCGCCTGATCCCCCGGCGCGTACAAGTCGGAGTCGACGAAATTGGGGATCGCAAACCACTGTTTGTCCGGCGGTAGTCCCCGCTGTCGATCCAGTTCCAAATAGTACGGAGCGAGTTCTTGGATGTGGTCAAACTGTAGTAGAAAGTCCAGGGGTTCTTCCGTCCCGTTGCCGAGAATGACCTTGGCGGAGTGCCGACCTGCTCGCCGCGCTTTCTCCAAGCCGAGAGCCGTGCCGCCGTCCTGTGTGTGAACGACGTCAAACTTGCCCTTCTGCAACTCAGCGGCCACGCGTCGGGCGAACACGACTTGCTGCAAGTGCAACGGGGACCCAAGCCCGAACCGCCATAATCCACGCTTGGTGAAGCGAGTCACGTGTTTCCAAAATGGATCCGTGTGATCGGGACACGGGATGTGGCGCGCATAAGACACGTCAGATGGACCGCCGCCCTGAAAGAGCGTGACATCGGCGCCACGGCGATGCAATTCGGCAGCCAGATCTTGTGACCAACTTTCCACGCCACGCAACACGTGTCCCAAGAATGCTGAGGCAATGGCAACTTTCATGTTCGGAAGACGGTCACAGCAAGTCCAAGGGGGCCAGATTCTGCGGGAGCGTTTTTTGCCCGGGCACGCAGAGCAGGTCGCACTGTTCACCGCCGGGTTCATTCAGCGCGCGGATGCCGTCCCAGTCGATGCGATAGAGGGAGTAATCCCCCGCCGTGAGGAATTGGCACAACTCACTCGCGCTGCTCCCCAGGTCTCGGAGATAGGAGTCCGACAGTTCCACAATCAGGTAGGGCTGATCGCGCTGGAGAAGCTGGCGCATGCCCCGCAGCGCCAGCATCTCGGCTCCTTCGACATCGAGCTTTGCCAGCGTCACGGATGGGATCTCACTCAGGAGCGAATCAATCGTGTTGCCTGGCACGCGGGTCGTGGTAGCCGTCCTCGATCCCAGATCCCGAATGGAAGAAACTCCCGAGTGGTTGCGAGTCGCCGTGTGAAACTCCAACATGCCTTCCCGGTCGGAGACGGCCAACTCGTGCAGAAACACGTTGTGAAACGGGTTCAACGCAAGGTTGGCTCGAAGCATGGCGGCGATTTCCGGCGCGGCTTCAACTGCATGGACACAGCCGGTGGGGCCAACGAGTCTGGCCCCGAGAAGGGCGAAGAAGCCGATATTGGCGCCGATATCCAGCAAACAATCTCCCGGTCTCAGTAGTGCGCCGAAACATGGCGTTAGCCAATGATGGTGTATCCCGCCACTAATCAGGATGCTTCGCCCTTCGAAACTGCCCGGATCAACGCATATGCGGGTGCGACAAGGTAATGACACTACACGCACTGGGCACCCCGCGATGACGTCTTGGTGGTTCTCCAACCATTGTATCAGGCGCCACCGACCTTTGAAGTTCTGGAACCTTCGGGTGAAGCAGCAGAGAATCAGAATCACGGTTCGCATCATTCTCGCTTCATGTAGCCGCCATGTATCTCCAGCGTGTTGGCGATGGCATCGGCGTGCGCGGGAAACAAACGGTTGCGCAAGGTCAGCGCCGGGATTTCCACCAGGCTGCCGAGCACCGCGCCGACAAGGCAGGAGAGGCCAATGAACAATGCCATGGTCACACACCAGCCGATTTCGGGCGTGACTTGCGACAGGAAGCTGTGGTGTGCGAACCATCGGATCGGAGCCCGGCTCAGATCGAGATGCCAGAGGTAGATCGAATAACTGTAGCAGCCGATCCAGGCGATCGTGCGCGCAATGCCGCCGTCCAGGAACGAACCCAGCCGCCCTTCGCCGAGCGGCGTGTGCACGATGGCCAGCAGAATGCAAGCGTATCCCACATAGAGTTCCGTCAGGCCGAACGTTGGCACGAAGGAATGGGTCTCTTTGTCCAGGAACAACATGGGAGACAGGAGCAACAATCCGGCGACGAGTAGCGCTGTGCGATGCTGAAGCATCGGCGCCAGCATGTCGGGGCGACAATGATGCAAGTACGCCAGGAGCACTCCGAAAAAGAGGCTGTCCACGCGCAGGTGAGTCAAGAACAGGTAGTGGTCGTTGCTGTACGGGACTCCGGTGAGCAGCAGGTACAAGCGCCACGCGAGGCAGCCGACCATCAAAGTGATTGCGATCAATGGCACGAACGCGAAGGGGCGCGATCGGCTGCGACTGGCCAACAACAATGCGAAGGGCAGCACGAGGTAAAAATGTTCCTCAATCGCCAGGCTCCAGGTGTGCGTGCGCACCATCCCGAGGTAGTTTTGGAGATGTGCCAGTTGCGGCAGCATCTTTACTGTCAATGATTCAATATCGCCCATCTCGTGTGTCACGGCGAGAAGAACGAACAGAAAGGCCAGGTAGAGGTAATAGGACGGCCAGATTTTGAAGATTCGCCGGATCAAAAATCGGCGGGCATCGATCTTGTTGTCGGATTTGAATTCCTTGAACAACAGACCCCCGACCAGGAAGCCGCTGAGCACGAAGAAGAGATCGACGCCCGTCCAGCCGAACCGGGAGAGAATCGCCGGAACGTATCGGAACGACGATGACCCGGCCTCGCTGGGGTAAAGCGGCTGATGCCGCCCGAGCACCAGGAGAATGGCGATTCCTCGAAGGAAGTCCAATTGCAATATTCGCCGGGGTTGGTCGGGGCTCATGGCGTCTTGCCTGACTCGTTGGCAAAGTGAAATGTTTGAAAAGTCGAAACGATGACGACTTGGTGAATGGGGGTCAATTCCATGAAGGATTTGAGGTGACAGGCCTGAGCCGAAACAGATGCGGATGCGGCTGGCGTAGCTCGTCAATCTGCCTCTCGATTGTGGCGATTGATGCGTCCAGCCGGGCGAGTTCACTTTCGCGCGCTTCCTCCGTGGTCGTATTCTGCCCAAGTTGGATCCGCCGCCAACGCACCGCATACAGATCGTTCTTTTCGATCACAAGGTCGAATACGCGGTGCGCCTGGGATGTGATTGGCCCGGCGCGCAAACTCAAGGTTACGCCAGCCGCCAAACTTTCCCTTGAGAATGAACCGACGACTTGGTCGTCGATCTCCAACGTGTACGACTCTGCTGTCAGTCCCGTCACTTTCAACTGGTAACGATTCAGATCAAGCAGTGGATCGACGCCAGGCAGGTGCAGAGCGAGGGCTGAGTCATTGTGGACCGGCCACGGAAGCGCTTCGTCGAAGCGTTGGAAAGACAAGTCTGTGTCGTTGGAGTGCGATGCTGAAGCGCTCCACTCGGCCCGGCACTTGTCTGTTCGGACGATCTGATGCCCGGCCGCGTCGATTTCAACACTGCTAACGAGGGAGGGTGCGTCAAGGTCCTTGAGGATTATCGCGGCCATGACAAGGCCTCCTGCCCAACTAGGGTGAATGCCGTCGCCGGTAAGACACGGACCTCTGCTCACCCCCAGGGCATGGGAACTTCGGCCGCGGGCTATCACATCGAGGAATGGGGACAGCACGTCGACCAGACGCACTCCTTGTTTGTGAGCGACGATGGCCAGCCCTGTCGAGTACTTGAAAAGCGTCTTGTTGTATGCACTGCCACCAGGTTCGGATGGTTCATCCCGCTCCTCAGGGGATGGGGTTATTAACAGAACTCTCGCTCCTGCTCCCACGCAGGCTTTCGCCAGACTGGTGATATGTTGAATGTATTTCCAGTATGTTGCCTCGCCTCCGCGCGCGTCATTCATCCCATAGTTGATTGTGACGACGCGCGGATGCAGGGCGAGGACATCGCGTTTGAGTGCCTGTTGAAAATCGCCGCGCGCTACCAGCCATGCAGTGTCCCCGCTCCAGCCCGCATTACGAAACGTTACATGCCATTTCGGGTACCGGGTCAGAATAAACGTCTCGAGATACGTGCTGTAACAGGCTTGTTCGGTAATGCTGTCTCCCAGCAGGACGATAGGAGAATCTCCGTCGCGGAAAAAGAATTCGTTCGTTAACGCGTGTACAATGCGCGGTAAAAAAAGAGAGAGAACGAACACACAAATACTTCCACGTGTCATGGGCGTCTGAGGGTCACGCACGGTCGTATCGAAACCAGCGTTTCAGCTTGAGGAAATGTTTCTCGTAGAGATGATAGCTGGCCACCGCGCCGCAATACGTGAGCGCGATGGAGCCGACGGCAAACGCGCAAGCGCTGGGAACCTGCGACTGCCAAATCATCGAGAATTTTCTGGAACCTGCGGTCGCTTCGTGAAAGAGAAAGACGACGATGGGCCAATTCAGGACATACATGGCGTAGCTGTATTTGCCGAAACTGCGGAGGATTCCGGTTTCAAAGAAGCGTCGAAACAGACTGCCCGGCGAGGCGGCCAAAAGCGCCAAAAGGCCGATGGCAAAAAAGCAATCAAGCAACCACAAGCCAAACGTCTCCGTCCAGAAATTGTTGCGGGGGAGCCCCTTCGTTATCATCCCCAGCGCCAACACGAACATGAACACAGACCAGAAGACTCGGGCGAGGACCTTGTTGTTCCGCATTTGCAATGGGAGCCCTTTTCGATGGGCGAAGGATGCGACCAACGCGCCGAAAACCAGCGAATCCAACCGCGTGATCGTGTAGGTATGAATATCATCGTAGGTAAAACCATGGCGCAGGAGCACGAGTCTTAGAATCAAGGGAACCAGCGTCAGGCCGATGCAAACGCTGACGAAAACGCGGCGGTTGCACAGCCACACGATCAAAGGCCAGAATAGATAGAACTGTTCCTCGATGCACAAGCTCCAGAAATGACCCAACGGCGCCGCAGGCAGCGGATTTCGGTAGTTCATCAAATACGTCCAATACCAGAGACGATCCTGACGTGAACTATGGAAGATCGTGGCCGCCCAGGTCGAGAACGCAGGCAGAATGAAAAACGCGACCCCAAGTGTTCCATAGTACAACGGAAAAATGCGGAGTATTCGTCTCAGGTAGAAGTTGCGGAAGTATGAGTGCCCGTTCTTCGTGTCGAGCAAAATTCCTGTGATGAGAAAGCCGGAGAGCACAAAAAACAAATCGACCCCACACCAGCCGTAGGTTCCAAAGAGAAGTTTGAGGATGGCTTCACCGCGATTAATCGCTTCAAAACTCAAGCCATGATACAGCAGTACCAGCAGTATGGCGAGTCCGCGCAGGCCATCCAGCTCAGGAATTCGTCCCGGCCCGGGCTCCGTCGATGCGGGAACATGCTGGTTTACCCAGGTTTTGCTGGCGGTAGATTTCAACATCCTGGTTGGGGCCTCTTGCCCAAGGATCGCCCGAGTCTGCGGGGTACTGTGCGCGCCACTCGCCGGAAGATCAACCAGACCGTGACGAGGGCGTCTGGCCGCCCGGGATCCCGCTCAGCCATTCGCGCGTGAGCAAACGCGCGACGGCGAGCTGGGAGTCCAAGGCCGCCAGCAATGGAGCGGTTTTCCCGTCACCATACTCGTGTTTGTCATGGACGACTCGAAGCAGGTATCTTTGTAGCGACCATACAACCTGTTCGGGACCTACCTCTAACGCGGCGAGATAGGAGTTTAGTAACTCGCGCTCGACGCCGTCGTTGTCACGTAGCCGCTTGAGCACGGTAAGGGCGGCTTCATTGAAGGTGTCGCTGTGGCTCTCATACTGGAGTACGACGAGTAGATTGACCAAATCCCTGGCAGGCCAGCCGTCAAAGTCCGTTAAGTCCCAATCAACAACACCGGTCAGTTTGCAGGCTTGCGGTTCAAAGACAAGGTTCTTCAGGCTGAAATCACCGTGGGCCGTGACGTTCAGAACGCGCTTTCCCAGCAAATCCCGGCGACAGAGACGTTTCAATTCAGACACGTCCTTACCCAGGGCACACACGTAATCCACCAGCCAGTCGAAATTCTTCTGGAGCCATTCCTCGGTGCAAATCTGTTCGCGTCGCGTCGCATGGTGGAAGTTGGTGATGAATTCAGCGGCCTGCCGCAGGATGATCGCCTGATTCTGTGTGCGTCTCATCAATTTCGTGCCGGACACACCGCGAAACACGGGAGTTGCGAAGTAGGGCTGACGTTGGAACTCGCCCTTGCTGATCGGTTGCGGAACCAACGGTAGTTGGGCCGACCAAATCTTTCTGAGGTTTGCGGCTTCCACATTCATGCGCATATGGGCCCGCGCCGTCAGTGGTAATCGCACGAGGACGTTCGGAGTGAACAACAGCGCGGCGCCCGTGCGTGTGACATGCAGGTAGAACTCTTCCGCGTCGTCGACGCGGATGTGGCGCAAGAGGCGATTCACAAAGCCTTCCGGCCCGCGAGTTTTTCCGGCAACAATGGAATAGGACGGGGAGAACTCACGAAGGAGGTTTACGCGTTTGCACACCTGCAACCCCAGTCTTCCAAATGCTGAAGTAGGGTGGAGGGCCCGCGCCAGATTCTGTGGCCGATCCAAGGCGAAGAGTTCACTGAATTCCCGGTATTCTGGAAATGGACAGTAAAACCGGGTATCCGTGAGACCGGCCTCGCGTAACAGTTTGCGATAGCCGCGCCAACTGTACGTGTAGGTGCGATAAGGTTGCTGCCGTCTGGCCTGCGAGTAACGGTTGGCCAGCCACCGGGGCAGAAGAGTGGTAAATTTCAGTTTGCTGTGCTCATCGGGTCGACCAAGGAAGTACAGGAATCCCAGCCGGTTTTCGATGCCGATGTACACCTGGCCGTCGGGCTTGAGCACGCGCGCGACTTCGCGAAGCACCTGCACCTGCGCCTCCCGCGGATCAGCAATCTGCGGGAACGACGTGGCGACCCATTCGAGCACACCGTTGAGAGCGACGGCGTCCATGCAGGAATCCGGGAATGGCAGGTGATCCGTATTTCCTCCCGCCAACGCGCGGACATTTTGAAGCCCGGCCTCGCGTGCGCGAATGGCACTGAAGGCGGCGCGTTCGGGTACGAGATCCATCGCGTAAACGGTGGAGAAGTTGCGGGCCAGTGAGATTGTGAGATTACCCCAACCGCAGCCCATATCCAGAAGGGTGGCATTCTCGGGCAGGCGCAACAGGAATTGCCAGGCGGCGCGGGTTTCATCCGTCGCATAGTGCAGGAAATACTGCCGCCAATCCTCCGTTTTGTCGCGGAGTGCGTCGTCGAACGCCCGGGCACTGCCCTCGCGCGCGGCCGTCTCAACGATGGATCGCATGAGCGGCTGCGGAAACTCGCCGTAATAGTAATCAGTCGCGGCACTGAAGTTGGGCACGCCATATTCCTGGGGAAATGTTGCGGCGCAACTCGGGCAGACCAGCGCATTTGGCTGCGCGGTCAAATGACCGAGGCAACGGGGGCAAACAAAGGAATCGGGTTGCATCACGAGGCAAAGCTCACGCGCGTCAACCCGCGTCTGGTAAAGAAAATCAGGTAGACCGCGCTAAAGTAGAGCACGGCGGCCAATGTGCAGAACACAGCCATGGAAAAGAAATGCTTTGGCAACCAGATGTACTGGGCGCCGGCGATGATGGCCACCAAAGGGGCAGTCGCAACGAGCACGGGCAGGAAGGCCTTGCGGTAGTAATCGCCCAAGCCCAACGAAAGCACGCGGCAGACGTAGATGGGTTGTGCAATCAGACTGCTGAAGGTACTCGTCAACGCGGTACCCAATGCGACGCCGAACATTCCGAGAGGCTTGACCAAAATGAGGCTGAGAACGAGGTTTGCGATCGCTTCCGTCAGGTAAATCAGACTGAGCGTCTTGTGCTTGGCCATCCCCTGCAGGACCACCAGAGTCGTCATTTGCGATGACGAGGTGATCATGGGCACCGTGAGAATGGCGAGAACGGTGGCCCCTTGCTCGAAGCCTTTGCCAACCCAGACGTGAATGATCTGTCCGCCATAGGCCAGAAAGATCGTCGCCATGAACACCGCGGTGGCGAATGAGGCGCGCGTGCCCATGAGCAGGAGTTGGCGTTGTCGACCGGTGTCGGCTTGAGAGTCGAAGCGTGCGGCGACCGGCATCAGCACGACATTCAGGGCGTGTGCAGCCACAAACGCATATTGCGCCAGGCGTGCGGCGATGGAATAGATGGCCACGGCGGTCGTCCCAAGAAAAAAGCCGATGACGATGTTGTCCGTAAAAAAGCTGATCCGCACCGAAAGGGCGAGGATCAGAAACCAGATGCTGGTCGCGTATGTCTCACGGACAAGCGAGCGCTCGAAGTTCCGGGGAGCCACGTGCAGCGACGGAAACGCCCATTTGCTCAGTACCAGTTTCAACAAGCCATTGGCGATGGTAAGGCCGAGGTTGATCAGCGCTAGCGCCAGTAACCCCCAACCTTTCTCCAGGAGCCAGACAGTGAGGCCAACGCGACTGGCGGTCGTCAGGATCTCGCAGAGATTGATGACATCGTAACGTTCGTAACCCGCCAGGCAGCCTTCAAACACCGTCAACGGCAGACCGACGGCGACTGCGAAGCCGCAGGCGAAGACCGCGCTGGCCACGTTGGGTGTCGACGGATCGATGTGGAACGCCTTCGCAAAGAGGGGGGCCAGCACGTCGGTGATGACGGTCACGACAAGCCCCGAGGCGGCGAGCAATACCAGGGATGTGTTGATCGTCTTGTTGACCATCGCGGTGTCTCCGCGGCCCCGATGAAACGCGACCTGGCGTGCAGTCGCGGACCGTACACCGAAATCCGTGAAGCCGAAATACCCGACGACCGAACCGATTAGTACCCATAGACCGTACGTTTCCGTCGTCAGATGCCGGATCAGAAAGGGCGACAGGAAAACGCCGGCCAAAATGCCGACGATCTTGCTGGCTATTTCCAGCGAGCTGTTGCGGAAGATGCGCTGCTTCAGGTTCATTGGCGGCGGTCTTGCGTTTGCCGAGGGGGTTGCCTAAGAATCGGAGTGTGACGAGTCTGGGATCATTCGATTGGGAGGCGTACACGCTGCCGGGCACGCATGCTCAATTCGCTGCGGGGTCCCGCGTGATCGATGTCGGCTGCGGCGAGGGCAAGGAACTGAGGCAACTCATCGAACATGGATGTCTTGCTGTCGGATTGGATGTGGATGCCGATGCACTCGTTAAGTGTCGACGTTACAAACTGGCTGTGGTGCAGGCCCAAGCGGAGTTCATGCCTTTCCGTGCAACATCCTTTGATGGCCTGATTTGTACCGTCGCGGTTCCCTACACGGATGAGGCCCGAGTCATGGGTGAGATTGGCAGAATCCTCAAACCGGGTGCGCGGGGGCTTTTCTGTTACCATGGATTCGGTTACTTTCTGCGGTACATCCTTGCAGGGCCGACGTTCAAAATGCGTTTCTACGGAATCCGATCGGTGCTCAACACATGGTTCTATCAGATTGCGGGTCAACGGTTGCCAGGATTTTGGGGTGACACGCTGTATCAAGCTCACGGCCGATTGCTGAAGTACTACCGGCGCGAGGGCCTTCGGCTTGTTCAGACGCAGGCAGGCAAGCGCTTTCTCGGGCGTCCGGTATTCCTGTACCATACTGTGGAAAAGGGGTGAGGCGAATCATACCGGCGCGGCTCTTGGGCAAGCTGCCGCCATACAGGTGCATTCCTGGTAAAACTTTGGAACGCCTGTTTCCTCCGCCCGTCAGGTGACGAAGGTTCATGCCTGAATTTGATACTGCTGTCCCGTAATACTGCTACAACAGGTGGTCGATCACCGGGTTGTTGAGCATTCCGTTGATCTTGTCATGAAAATTCCTGGCCCTCTGCAAACGTTCGGCGACCACCTGCATTTCCTGTCGTTGCGCGTCATCGATTCCTTCCATGGCCTGTCGTAGCGTGCTCTCGACATAACCGATTTGTATCCCCGCCGTGTCGATCTTCTTGCGAAACGTCGTCACCAACCCATGCCGGAGCATCGTGCCGAAGTCGGTCTCTGCTTCATAATAGTCCTTGCGATCACCTTTCACCCAGACGCGCCGGACAGCCGCCCATTGCTCCAATTGGCGAACCGTTGTACTGACGCTGGCCTTGCTGACGCCCAATTCCCGAGCGATGTCGTCCAAGCATAAAGGCTTGGGGCTCAAGTAGAGAAGAGCAAAAAGCTGACCAGGAATGCGGCCAAAGCCAAATGATTGAGTAGTGTTACCGCCAGCCTCAATGAACTTGCGTCGGGCTGCTTCCAGCGGTTGCGAGGGTGCTGCGCTCATATTGTGTTCAGTATGAACTGAATGAAGTTAACATTGTGTAAGTAGCTAGTCAATAGGAAATTAAATGGATGAAATTCGTCGTTGAATTCCAAATATCCCACGGTAGTCTACGCTCCGATGAATCTGAGGGCTTGGTTGGCGGTGATTTTCTGGCTGATGGCGTCGCGTGTCATTTCCGCGCAGGAAGCTGACCGTCCAGGTCAGCGGGCCGACGGAACCTTTTTGGTGCCCACCATGCAGTTGATCCAACCGGCGGGCGATACGCTGACCTTCAGCGGTCGTGCAATCGATATGGCCCTGACGCCGGATGCCAAGACAGCGTTTGTGAAGTACGAGCAGGGGATACTCGTCATCGACTTGGAGACATGGAAGATTCGCGATCAGATTGGCGTTGGCGAGGGCAGTTCCATTCACGGCATCGCCGTTCGGCGGGATGGTTCGCACGTCTACGTCTCCGGCGATTACAACGCCCTGTGGGATGGCGAGATCTCCTCGGCGGGAACCGTGACCTTCACGCGTAAAGTCAACCTGCTTGGCGCCGGTGGCCGTGGCTATTCGGGTCCTTGCGGGATCGCCCTGTCGCCGGACCAAAAGACGGCCCTCGTGTGCCTGTCATTGAAAAACACTCTGGCTGTTGTCGATCTCGAATCGGACAAGCTGGTGCATGACATCGTCGTGGGTGTGGCTCCGTACGACGTGGTGGTGTCGCCGGATGGGGCGCGGGCCTTCGTGTCGAATTGGGGTGGGCGCCCGCCGGGCAAAGCTGAGCGCTCCGCAAACTCGGAGGGCACGCCGGTGCTGGTCGACAAGCGGGGCGCGGCGCTGACCGGAACGATCTCGGTGATTGATCTGAAACAGAACCGGGAAATTCGCGAAATTGCCACGGGGCTGCACCCATCGGGTCTGGCGCTCAGTGTGGATGGCCGGACATTGTATGTCGCGAACGCAAACTCCGATACCATCAGCGTGATCGACACCAGTGCGCTGCGGGTGACCGCCACGATATCGGTGCGTCCCGACCCGGCACTGCCGTTCGGCAGCCAGCCGAATGCTCTCGCCTTGAGTCCGGACGGCAAATCTCTCTATGTGGCCAATGGCGGGAACAACGCCATCGCGGTCGTAGCGTTGCCTGACGGGGCCCAGACCAACAGTGTCGTCAAAGGATTCATCCCCACGTGCTGGTTTCCGGGGGCCGTGGCCACGGACGGGCGGCGTCTCTTTGTGGCGAACGTCAAGGGATACGGTTCCCGATTTGACCGTGAAAACGGAAAAGAGTGGGCCGCGTCGTGGTCGCTGGGCGCCGTGAACCGCATCGATGTCCCGTCGGATGATCAGCTCAAGGATTACACGGCCCGCGCTCTGGCGAACGCCCGTGTCCCGCAGGCGTTGCGCGCATGGGAGCGCGCCCAAACCGGCCAAAAACCTGTGCCCGTGCCGGAACGCATGGGCGAACCGTCCGTCTTCGAGCATGTGGTTTACATTGTGAAGGAGAACAGGACCTACGACCAGTTTCTCGGTGACCTTCCAAGGGCGAACGGGGACTCGAACCTTTGCATTTTTGGACGCGAGGTGACCCCCAACCATCACCATCTCGCCGAGGAGTTCGTCGCCCTCGACAATTTCTACTGCAACGGCGTCATCTCCGCGGATGGTCATCGGTGGGTCACCGAGGGGAACGTCATGGCCGAGTTGGAGAAGGGAATCATCGGGTCGCGGCGCGGTGATGCTTTTGGCACCGATCCGTTGAATTTCTCGTCTTCGGGCTTCATCTGGGACGACGTGCTCTTGCACGGATTGTCCTTTCGCAACTACGGCGAAATGGGCCGGGGCGGTTATTCCACAACGCGCACCGGGCCACAGCGCAATACGACGAAAGACATGCTGGACAATCCCGACGCCTACCAATTGACCTATGAGCCGGCCTCGCCCGTCGAAGCGTTGAAGACTTACAGCAGTCCGCGCTATCCCGGTTGGGAACTGAACATCCCCGACGTGCTCCGCGCGCGCGCGTTCCTCCAGGAACTCGCCGGCTATGAAAAAACGGGCCGCTGGCCAAACTTCATCTTCATCCATCTGCCCAACGACCATACGGGCGGCAACCCGACCCCGCGCGCCCAGGTCGCTGACAACGACCTCGCGCTCGGTCAAATCATCCAGGGCATCTCGCGCAGCAAGTTTTGGCCGAAGACCTGCATCTTCGTCATCGAAGACGATCCCCAATCCGGCTTCGACCACGTCGACGGCCACCGCTCCATCTGTTTTGTCGCCAGCCCGTACACGAAACGCCACGAGGTCATCAGCCGCTTCTACAACCAGACCTCCGTCCTGCACACCCTGGAACTGATGCTCGGCATCTCGCCGATGAACCAGATGGATTCGCTCGCGCCCGTGATGAGTGAATGTTTCACCAACACGCCCGACCTGTCCCCGTACATCGCCCTGCCCAATCAGGTCCCGCTCGATGAAATGCCCAAACCCGTCGCCCAACTTCACGGCAAAGAACTGTACTGGGCGAAGAAACTCGCCGCGATGCGCTTCGACCAGCCCGACTTGAACGACGACAACGTCCTCAACCGCATCATCTGGCATTCCGTCAAAGGCGTCGACGCCCCATACCCCACCGCCTTCGCCGGCTCGCACGGCAGAGGATTGCAGGCGTTGGGACTGAAGCTCATCCCCACGCAGGACGATGATGATTGAAAGCAAAGTTTTTTTATCCGCCAAAGTCGGCTCGTAGGGCGAACGTCCCGTTTGCCGCCGTTGTTGGTAGGTCCGAAGCTCCCAGTCCCGTCTTTCGCGTCTTCGCAGTGAGTGCGGAGTCGCTTCGTCACCGTGACCGCAAGACCTTCACTTCTCCGCAATCGTCCGCCAGACGCGCTCGGGGGTTGCGGGAAGTGTTCGCACCGGCTTGCCGATCGCATCGTAAATCGCCGACATGATGGCGGGGCCGCAGGCGATCAACGGGGGTTCGCCGACGCCGCGCGCGCCGAAGGGGCCGCCGGGGTCGGGATTCTCCATGACGATGCATTCGATTTCGGGCACGTCGCGAATCGTCGGCAGGATGTAGTCCGTAAAACCCGGATTCATGATCTTGCCGTCTTTCATCACGACTTCTTCCATCAACGCCATGCCGATGCCCTGGGCCACGCCGCCCTGAATCTGGCCGAGGACCTGATCGGGATTAATCGCGCGGCCAACGTCGTGGCAGGCGATGTAGCGTTCGATTTTCACTTCGCCGGTTTCGGTGTCAACGAGCACCTGACAGGCGTGGCTTCCAAATAGATACGTGACAAACGCCCGCATGCTCTGGCCCGTTTGCGTGTTTTCGGGCATCGTCGGCGGCTTGTACACGCCCATCGCTTCCAGCGAAAACCCGCGCCGCTTGCCTTCCCGGGCGATCTCTTTGAGCGTCATGCGCTTTTCCGCATGGAAAATGTTGAACGCCACGCCGTTCTCGATCTTGATCTCGTAGATCAATTCTTCGAGGTGCGACGCGGCAATGTCCTGCAATTGCTTCTTCAACTCCGACGCGGCGAGTTGCACGGCGGAACCTGTGAAATAAGTTTGCCGGGTGGCCGACGAACTGCCGGATTCCGGTGTCAGTTTCGTGTCCGCGAGAATTGGCCGCACGTCGTCGAGTGGCACGCCGATTTCTTCGGCGACGATCTGCGCGACCATGTTGATGAGACCCTGGCCGACGTCCACCGCGCCCGAGTACACTTCGATGATGCCATCGGGGGTGAGTTTGCAGCGCGCCCGTGACGCATCGGGGAAGCCGTCCCCGTAGCCGAGGCCGAAGCAAACCACACTGATTCCGTAACCGCGCTTGAGATGTGACCCCGGGGTCTCGTAATTCCGCTGTTGCCAGTTGATCTTCTTCAAGACGGCCTCAAAACACTCTTGGCCGGTCGCTTGCGCAACGATTTGCCCCGTTGTGACTTCATCACCGGAGCGGACGAGGTTTTTCATGCGCAACTCGGCCTTGTCCATCCCGAGTTTCGCCGCGAGCCGGTCCATCAATCCCTCATACGCGATCGCCGTCTGCGCCGCGCCGAACCCGCGCATCGCACCGCACGGGTTGTTGTTCGTGAACACGCCGAGGACATCCACCCAGACGTTGGGCACCTTGTACGGCCCCGTCGCGTGGCTCGATGCCTTGCGCATGACCGCGATGCCCGTTGAGGCGTACGCGCCCTTGTCCACGTAAAATGTGACTTGCGCGGCAACGAGCGTGCCGTCCTTCTTCGCGCCCAGTTTGTAATGGATGCGAATGGGATGTCGCTTGTGACGCGCAATCATCGATTCGCCACGCGAATATCGCAGGCAGATTGTCTTGCCCTTCAACTTCAGCGCCGCGAGGCCAAGGTAAATCTGGATCGAAATATCTTCCCGCCCGCCAAACGCGCCGCCCGTGGCCGGTTGGATGATCCGCAGCTTTTCCAGCGGCAACCCGAGCGCTAGCGCAATCAACCGCCGCTCCTCATGCAACCATTGGCCCGAGACCTCAATGGTCAACATCTTCCCGTCGTAGCGGGCCCGGCCCGCTTCGATATCGAGAAACGCATGGTCCACCGTCTGCGTTTGGATGGTGTCCTCGACCACCACGTCGGCCTCGCGCATCGCTTTCGGGGCATCGCCTTTGCGCAGATGTTTTTCGCCGAGAACATTGCCCTCGTTATGGATTTTCGGCGCATCGGGCTTGAGGGCATCTTCCATCGTGAGCACGTTCGGCAACGGCTGGTAGTCCACCTTGATCTTTTTCAGCGCGGCGAGGACGATTTCTTCCGTTTTCCCGACGACGACGGCCAGGGCGTCGCCCATGTAGCGGACTTTGCGGCTGCACAGGACTTCCTGATCGCGGCGAATCAGGCCGTGCAGATTGGTGCCGCTCACGTCCTTGTGGGTGAGCACCATGACGATGCCGGGCAGTTTCCGCGCCTCACGCGCATCAATGTCGATGATCTCCGCGTGCGGATGAGCGGCGCGGAGCACTTTCGCGAACAAGAACTTCTTGTCAAACAGATCCTGGCCGTACTTCGTCTCGCCGGTGGCCTTGCCGACGGCGTCCAGGCGCTGGGCTGATTTGCCAACTACTTTTGTCGGTCCGGTCTCATACGCCGACGAGCTTTTGGACTCCACGTGAAGTTTCGCGACCGCTTGTTCGAGGTTGTCAGCGGGCTGGGTCACTTCTTTTTCAATCCCATCTCATCCGCCGCCTGTTCGCAGGCGCGGAGGATTTTCCCATAACCCGTGCAGCGGCAAATGTTGCCTTCCATGCCCACCAGGAATTCCTCGTGAGTGGGATGCGGATTCTGGGTAAGCAGCGCCTTCGCCGCAATAATCAATCCGGGAGTGCAATAACCGCATTGCACGGCGGCGCACTCGACGAATTTCTGCTGGATGACATCAAGCTTGCCGCCCTTGGCGAAACCCTCGATGGTGGTCACCTCGCAGTCTTGTACCTGGGGCGTCAGCATCAGGCAGGAGTTCATCGGCTTGCCGTCCACGAGGACGTAGCAACTGCCGCACTCGCCTTCGAGACACGCCCCCTTCGTACCCGTCAAGCCCATCTCAATCCGCAGGAAGTCCAACAACGTTTGCATCGGCCGCACTTTGACGGAAACGCTCTTGCCGTTCAGCTTGAACCGCAACGGCCATAATCCGTTGGTAGGTTTCGCTTTCGCCACTTTCTTCATGCTGTCACCAAATTTTCTAACAACCGCCGTACCATCACGCCCGACAAATGAACCTTGTAGTCGGCGCTCGCGCGATGATCGGTGATCGGCTTGATTTCGCCGCGCACGATATCGGCGACCTGGCGAATCGAATCCACAGTCAGGCCGTTGGTTGCGAGAAATCTCTCCGCTTTGTAACATCGAATCGGTGTGGCCGCAACCGACGCGAGGGCAATCCGGACTTCCTTCTTGGGGGTGATCGACACAGCCGCCGCAACGATGGAAATATTCATTGCGCCACGCTTACCGTTCTTGGACCAATCACTCTTGTAATCGGTAGGGACAATTACTTTCGTAATCATCTCGTCAGACGTCAGGGCGATCTTGCGATAACCAACGAGGAATTTGTCGAGTGGTAACCGCCGCGATCCACGCACACTGGTCAATTCGACCTCTGCATCCAGCGCCAGCAGGGCAGTGGAGCCATCGCCCGCAGGCGAAGCGGTCGCGAGATTGCCCGCCAGCGTGCCGAGTTCGCGAATGCCCGGTCCGCCGACACTGAGCGATGCTTGTGCGAGACAACGGATCGAAAGTTTTCCAGCCTGCGCATGCGTCACATTGCCAGCCATTTCGAGCGTGCCATTGTGTTTGTGGATGGCGCGCAATTCGGGAATATGCGAGAGGTCGATAAAGGTTTCGGGCGCGGCTTTGCCGTGGTTCATCAGGACGACGATGTCCGTGCCACCGGCGATGAATGTGCCACGTTCCTTCAGTTCCGCTTTGAGCTCGAGAGCCTCTTGGATGTCCTTCGGCTGGTAGAACACGGCCGCATTATGTCAACGAATTTGTTGACGGGCAAGAGTCAAAATACTAGAAGTGGTTGCGTCAACAGGAGCTCGTGGCGGGCTGGGCCAGCCTGCCCTACCAGCGACGCGGTAGGGCGCGGTGGCCTCACCGCGCCGAAGGTTACGCCCGGGCTTCATTGCAATTACCGACGAAAGGAATTCAACGCATCATGACTGTTTCCGCCGAGCAATTACGCCGTACCGTCAAGTCGTACGAAAAGGACATCATCAAGTTCTCCCGTGATCTCATCGCCATCCCCGGCTTCAGCGGCACCGAAGGCAACGTGTGCAAGCGCATCGCCCAGGAAATGCGCAAAGTGGGTTTCGACAAAGTGTGGTTCGACAAGATGGGCAATGTCATCGGCCAGATCGGCCATGGCAAAACCAAAATCATGATCGATTCGCACGTCGACACCGTGCACGTCGGCGACCGCAGCCAGTGGAAATGGGACCCGTTCAAGGGCAAGTTGGAGAACGGCAAGATTTACGGGCGCGGCGCGTGCGACCAGAAGACATCGGTGGCGTCGATGGTCTACGCGGGGAAGGCGATCAAGCAGTTGAAACTCACGGGCGACTACACCCTGTGGGTTGTCGGCAGTGTGATGGAAGAAGACTGCGATGGGCTGTGTCTGCTCCACGTCATCGAGAAGGAAAAGATGGTGCCGGACTACGTCATCATCACCGAGCCGACGCACCTCGGTGTCTACCGCGGGCATCGCGGCCGCATGGAGATCAAGGTGGTCGTCAAAGGACGCTCCTGTCACGCTTCAGCGCCCGAGCGCGGTGACAATCCCATCACCAAGATGGCCGACATCATCAAGGACGTGGACAAACTCAACAAGCGCGGCTTGAAGTACGACAAGTTTCTCGGCGTCGGCACCGTCGCAGTCACATGCATCGAGGCGAAGACACCGTCTTTCAACGCCGTCGCCGATGAATGCACCATTTACCTCGACCGCCGCATGACCAAAGGCGAAACACCGCAGTCATCCGTGAAAGAGATTCAAGCTCTACCCTCCGTCAAGAAGGCGAAGGGGAAGGTCGAGATTTTGAACTACGACGCTGTCGCGTGGACCGGCCTCAAAGTCGGCCAGCAGAAGTATTTCCCGACGTGGGTGCTGGACGAGAAGCATCCGCTGGTAAAGGCCGGCGTAAAAGCAGGCACCATCGCGATGGGCAAACCGCCGCGCGTCGATCGTTGGACTTTCTCTACGAACGGCGTCGCCACCGCTGGCCGACACAACATCCCCACCATCGGCTTCGGCCCGCAACACGAAATCTACGCGCACCAGACCAACGAAGTTGTCCCTGTCGACGCGCTGCTCAAGGCGACGACATTCTACGCTGCGATACCGCAGATAATTCTGGCGGAGACCCGAAAACGTTAGAGGTGCGGGTCGCGTCGCCTTTATCGCGACACCGCTTATTACATTGGCCGCGCTTTCTTCAGATCACTTGATGGCCAACGCAATGGAGATTTGCTCCAGCGCCCTGTTCACATGTTTACTGGCCTTTTGAGGGAGTCCAGGCAAGGCCTGTTGCAGGAAACTTTGTGCCGTA
>Ga0302325_10001594_pt1 | contig 57337 bp, 58 predicted proteins | sample Palsa_T0_2_FD_201948 | JGI IMG/M metagenome (GOLD analysis project Ga0302325, IMG submission 201948) | Peat permafrost microbial communities from Stordalen Mire near Abisko, Sweden - Palsa_T0_2 | ecosystem: Environmental > Terrestrial > Soil > Palsa > Peat permafrost | place: Sweden: Abisko... | reverse complement strand
CAGCTGCGTGAGGTTGTTGATCGTGCTGACAGGCTGCGTTACCGGCGTCAGCGCCAGCAGTGCAACCACGACCGCGAGCACGACGATCGCGATCCAGCCGAAGCGGGCCGAGCGCCTCACGCGCGGGTCGGCCGGAGCCGCGGCTCCGGGTAGGCCGGCGGGTTGCGGCGAGGATGGTTCGCGAGCGCTCATGCGAGGGCCGAGGCGCGAAACAGGCCACGCGGGCGGACCACAAGCACCGCCAGGAAGACGAGGTGCCCGATCAGGATCGGATCGGCAGCGTTGATCTGCGCGCCAACGGTCTGCGCGACGCCGAGCACGAGCCCGCCGGCGAGCGTGCCGCGGACGGAGCCGATGCCACCGATCACGACGGCCTCAAAGGCGAAGATCAGGTAGTCGGAGCCGCTGGTCGGAGTAAACGTGGTTCGCATGCCGAGGAAAACGCCGGCGATTCCGACCGTGGCCAGGGCGAGCATCGCCGCCACCGCATAGATCTTTCGCGCGTCGATCCCCATCAGCTGGGCGGTCGCCGGATCGTCGCGCGTCGCACGCATCGCGTGCCCGAGACGCGCTCGCTGCAGGAACAGCTCGATGCCGAGCAGCACTACGATCGCCACGCCGAGCGTCAGCAACGGGAACCAGCCGATCGCCAGCTGGCTCGAGATCCGCCAGCTGCCGATCCCGAACGCCCCGATTGGGAGGATCCGTGCGTCGGGCGAGTCGATCTGCAGCAGCAGGTTCTGCAGCGCGATCGAGAGCCCGAAGGTCGCGAGCAACGGCGCCAGCGTGCTGATCCGCAGCGCACGGTCCAGCACCAGGCGCTGGAGCAGGAAGCCGACGATCGCCATGCCGGGGATGACGATGATGAGCGTCGCGAACGGACTCCAGCCGAGTGAGTCGACGAGCGCGAGCGAGCCGTAGGCGGCGACCACCGAGAGGTCGCCGTGGGCCAGATTGACGGTTCGCATGACGCCGAACATCAGCGAGAGGCCGCACGCGAACAGCGCATAGAGGCCGCCAAGCATCAGGCCCTGAAGGACCGCGTTTACCCAAACCATCGCGGCACTCCGAAGTCGTTGACACCGCCATCCATCGCCAACTCAGATGCCAAAGTACGCCGCCCTGATCGCGTCGCGGTCGAGCTCTGTGGCGTCGCCCTCGAGCGTCACCCGGCCCTCGAGCAGGCACTGCACGCGATCGGCAGCGGCGATCGCCTGCCCGACGTCCTGCTCGACCAAGAGCACCGTGGTCCCCTCCGCCGTGACGTCTGGAAGGACCGCGTAAAGGCTCTGCACGATGACCGGCGCCAGCCCCAGCGACAGCTCGTCGAGCAGCAGCAGGCGAGGGTTGTTCATCAGCGCGCGGCCGATCGCGACGGCCTGCTGCTCGCCGCCCGAAAGCTGGTTGGCACGCCGCTGGCGCAGGTTTGCGACGATCGGCAGCAGCTCGTAGACGCGGCCGAGCGACCACGGCCCCGTACGGCGGCTGAACGCCCCGATCGTCAGGTTCTCCTCAACGGTGAGGCTCGGAAACAGTCGCCGGCCCTCCGGCACGAGCGTGATCCCGAGCGCGACGCGCGCGTGGGCCGGAAGACCACCGACGTCCTGGCCGTCGAAGCGAATCGAGCCGCTGGTCAGCGGCCGCGAGCCGGCAATCGCGCCGAGCAGCGTCGACTTGCCGGCGCCGTTGGCGCCGATGATCGCGAGCGTGCCGCCGGCCGCGACGTTGACGCTCACCGACCACAGGGCCTGAAAGTCGCCATAGTGAACGTCGATCGAGTCGACCTCGAGTGAGCTCACGGCGCGACGGTACCGAGATAGGCATTCTGGAGCTCGGCGCTCGCCATCACCGACTCCGGGGCGCCCTGCGCGATCACGCGGCCGTAGGTGAGCGCCATCAGCCGATCCACCGTCGCCATCAGCGCGTGCACCACGTGCTCGATCCAGACGATCCCGAGTCCGCTCTCGCGCAGCTCGAGGACCAGCGCGACGAGTTGTTGCACCTCCGGTTCGGTGAGACCGCCGGCGATCTCGTCGAGCAGCAGGACCTGCGGTGCGGTCGCCAGTGCGCGCGCCAGCTCGAGCCGCTTGCGGTCGAGCAGCGGCAGGCTTCCGGCAAGACGGTTCGCCTTGCCGGCGAGCCCAGCGCGCTCGATCGCGTCGGCGGCCAGGCGATAGCGGTCGCGCCGCCGCTGCCCAGCCGCGGCGCCTCCGTTGCTGGCGCCGACGAGCACGTTCTCGAACACGCTCATCCGCTCGAACGGACGAGGAACCTGGTGCGTGCGACCGACGCCTCGACGGCAGCGGCCGACCACCCCCAGGCGCGTGACGTCGTTTCCGGCGAGCGCGATTCGCCCGCCGTCCGCCGGCAGCGCGCCGCTCACCAGGTTCAGCATCGTCGTCTTGCCGGCGCCGTTGGGCCCCATCACGCCCAACACCTCGCCGCCGGCGACGTCAAAGCTGACGTCGTCGACGACGAGGAGCGCACCGAACGACTTCCGCAGATTCGCTACGGAGAGCAGCGACTCGCTCACGCCAGCGCTTCTACGTGCCCAGCCCTCGGGATGTTCGGATGCCCCGGGTTCGCCACGATCACGATCTCGTACGGATACTTCTTGCTCTTGCGCCACTGGCCGCCGACGAGCGGGGTCTTGGCGACGTTTGGCACCGGCCCCGTGTTCCAGTTGAGCGGCCCAACGACCGTGTTGAGCTTGAGCGTCTTGATTGCGTTGATGATGCCGGTCCTGTCCGTCGGACCGTTCGCCTTGGCGAGCGCCGCAAACGCGACCTCGAACACGGCGTGGGCGAAACCGATCGGCTGCGTCCACTGCTGTTTGGTCGACGCCGTGTAGGCGGCTGCCAGGTGCGCCGCGGACTGCCCGGTCACTGACGACTTGAAGGGGAACGGCGGGCCCCACCAGTACTCGCTGCCGACGTTCTCGCCGAGCGCGCCCAGCGAGTAGACAACCGACGGGAACAAGATCGCCTTGGCCATCGTGACCAGTTTCGGCTTGAAGCCCTGCTGCGCCGCCTCTTTCCAGAAATTGACGAAGTCGGGCGGGATCACAACGCCGGTGAGGATCTCGGCGTTGCCTGACTTGAACGCGGAGATCTGCGCACTGAAGTCCGCTGTTCCGTCGGCGTAGGCGCCGGGATTGATGTACGTGTAGCCCTTGCTCGTGATGAATGGCGGGAAGCCGGTTGCCGTCGCGGAGAACGCGTTGCCGTCAGCGTCGTTTGGCCACAGCGCGGCGATCACCTTATTGGTTTGAACCTTGCTCCACATGTCGTAGTAGACCGCCTCGAGATCCTCGAGCCCCCAGAAGAAGTGGTAGGTCCACTTGAAGGTCGTCTTCCCGGGTATACCGCCGCGGCCGATGAACCACGACTGCCACGGCGCGACTGACGAGATGCAGGGAATGCCGTTGGACTCGCACTGGTCCGCGACCGGGTTGGTCGTGTCCGGCGTCGAGGTGACCAGCATCAGGTCGACGCCTTCGTCGAGGATCAGCTCGCTCGCGACCTCAGCCGCAGTGGCGTCGACCGACTGCGAGTCCTTCGCGATGATCTGAACGTTGTAGCGCTTGCCGCCACTCTTGATGCCTCCAGCCTTCTTCACATAGTCATTAATGGCACCGATGACAAAGCCGTCAGCCTGACCAAACGCGGCGAGCGGGCCGGTCCTCGGGGTGACGAAGCCGATCTTGACCGTGCCCGCAGAGGCTGCCGTTGCCGAGAACGCCGGCACGGCGTCCAGCAACCTGCCCGACATCCCGGCGGTGCCGACGGCGGCACCGACGAGTCCGGCATTGCGCAAAAACTGGCGCCGATCCATCGCCGAGTTAACGTCGCGCGACTGCCCTGGTGCTTGTTTCGGTGACTGGGGATCCGTCATGCTCTCCTCCGTTCGATTGATCTGAACATTTAGCACTCGAAGCCGGCGGCGAGCGCGGCCGCGCTCGCGCGAACACCGCTTGCGCCGCGGCGGCAGCGGCCGTCCGCGGGCAGCCGATCGAGACGCCCAGGCGCGGGCCGTGCCGGGCCGCGGACACGACCCGGCGCGCGTGAGAAACGTCGGGCGTGCGCGTCGGCGAGCGTCGCGGCAGGGGCGCGCGTGGTCGCGACAGCGGCTTGGACCGTGCGCCACGATCCGAGACCCTCGATTAGGTGCGTGGAATGTCGGCCCTCCACAGCGCCCACGCCAACCACGACGTGCGACGGGTGGCCGGTGTGATCGAACTCCGGCACTCCGAAAGCCTCTCCTCTTGACAACCTGACGGCGTCGAGAGCATCGCATTGCCCGCGCCCAAAAGACAATACGAATCTTGTGCCCCTGCAATACCTTTTCCGTATGGACCTGCGGACGATGGAGTGCTACCTCGTGGTCGTCGAAGAAGCCTCGATCACGCGCGCAGCCGCGCGGCTGCACATGTCCCAGCCGCCGCTCACCGTGCGGCTGAAAGCGCTCGAGGCAGAGCTCGGTGTCGAGTTGCTCTCGCGCCACGGACGCGGTGTCGAGCCAACGGCCGCCGGGCGCGTCTTCGCCGACCGGGTACGCCGTCTGCTCGTTGACGTTCAGGACACGACGGACGCCGTGCGCTCGATCGGCCAGGGCATCTCCGGCACGCTCGCCGTCGCGATCGGTGGCTCGGTGTCACCGATCCTGATGGCAACGCTGCTCGGCGCGTTGCGCGCGCAGGCGCCTGACGTCGCGCTCAGTGTTGCCAACGACACCGACGACGGCGTGCGTGATCGCGTCAGCCACGGGGAGGCTGACGCTGGACTGATCCACCTGGCGCCGCGGCAGGCCGCCCCGCAGGGTAGATGGCGCGCGCTCGAGACCGCCGTGGCAGCGCGAGAGCCGCTGGTCGCGGTCCTGCGCGACGACCATCCGGGCGCCGAGCACGAGCGTGCCGATGTCGTGATGCTGACCTCGGACACTCTGATCGCCCCGTCCCAAGCCTCCGCGCCGGGCTTGCATGAGCAGCTGGTCGCCACCTGGCAAGCCGCCGGAGGCAATCCCGAGCATGTGCGCGAGGCAGACTCGACGATGACGGCGCTCGCCCTCGTCGAAGCCGGCCTCGGCATCACCATGCTGCCCGCCGACGTGACGGTCGTGGTGTGGCGCGGTTTGCGCGCACTGCCCTTGCTTCAACACCACGCAGCGGTGGAAACCGCGATCATGTGGCGACACGACGCGACCTCGCCGGTACTGCGCCGCTTCCTTCGGATCGCCCTGTCGACGCCGGAGCCGGACGTCCTCAGCCCCGAGCACGCACGCTAGCGCTCAGCCGGCCGTGCGATCGGCTTGCGCCGCGAGCGCGGTCGCACGGCGCTCGCTTCCGGCTTGCGGTCGAGGATCGCCTCGAGCGCCCGACGCAGCTCACGCGCCGGGTCATCGACGCGGGTCGCGGCGCGCCAGCCCACGTGCGCGTCAGGCCGCACCAGGATGCAACCGTCCTCGGACACCTCACGCAGGCGCGCCCAGTCGTCATAGAGGTCGGTGAATTCGCGTCCGGGTCCGATCACGTGGGCGACGATCGGGATCCCAAGGACCGCCGACACCTGTGCCGCCGCATTGGCCCACGGCTCACCGGAGATTCCGGTCAGCAGCGCAAAGCGCCCGCCGCCGACGATGTCGTGCGTGCTGACCTTGTGACCTTCGGCGCCCAGCCAACAGTGGGGCAAGCGGGCACCCGGCCAGGTCGTCGGGTGGTAGTGCAACTCGGGGTCGCGCGTGTACGCCGGTTCGGGGGTGCCATCGCCCAGCACCGCCCCCGAGCGGTAGCGCTGGCCGAGTTCAACGCCGTGGGCGTTGAACTCGTAGTCCTTCAGCTCCAGTGCCACGCGCAGCTGCTCGCGCTGGCGCGCCGCTTCGGGCGTGTTGTCGGCCCGCGCGCGCATCCGCTCGTTCATCACGGCAAAATCGCTCGTGTCGCTGAAGCCCAGCGCCTCGAAGATCGGGCCGAATTCCTCGATCGACTTGTTGGCGCGCAAGACGATCTGCTCGCCGATCGGTGCCCGCTCGGCGTCGTAGCTGTCCAGCAGACCAGGCCCGGCATGGCCACGCAGCACGAAGGCGAGCTTCCAGGCCAGGTTGTAGGCATCCTGGACGGAGCTGTTGGATCCCAGCCCGTTCGACGGCGGATGCCTGTGGACCGCGTCGCCGGCGCAGAACACGCGCCCCGTGCGGTAGCGCTTGGCGTACATCTTGTTGTTGCCCCACAGCGACGTCGAGCGGATCGTCACCGGAACGCTGTCGTCGCCGATCAAGTTGTGGGCGATCTGGATCGCCGCCTCGTCATCGAGCTCGGGCGGCGGCTCGTTGATGTCGTAGCCCCAGACGATCAGCCACTCGTCCCAGGGCCGGACCATGCGCACCAAGCCCATGCCGATCCCGCCGATGTCCGAGCCGGGCTGCAGCACCCAGTAGAGCACGCTCGGCCGGTGCTCGACCTTTGCGCTGAGGTCGGCATGAAACACGATGTTCATCGATCCGGCCACGTCCATCTGGCCCTCGAACGGCAGGCCAACATCCTTGGCGATCTGGCTGCGTCCCCCATCCGCGCCGATCACGTACTTTGCCTCGATCGTGTACTCGTTGCCGGCGATGCGGTCGCGCACGCGCACGCGCACGCAGTCGTCGTCCTGCTCGAGGCCGAGGTATTCGCTGTCGAAGCGGATGTGCGAGCCCCGTGCCGCGGCATGGCCGATCAGGATCGGCTCCAGCAGCGTCTGCGGCAGATCGCAGATCTCCGACGGGCTGGCCAGCGTGTAGTCGGCCTGGCGGGCCGGGTGAGTGCCCCAGGTGCGCACGCGGCCGATCTCATCACCCGACAGGCTCGTACAGAACACGGTGTCGCCCATCAGGCGCTGTGGCGTGCCGTTGGCCTTGATATCGGCCTCGATCCCGAGGTCGCGAAAGATCTCGACCGTACGCTGGTTGGTGATGTGCGCGCGCGGAGTGTTCGCGGTCCACGAGTACTTGGTGATGACGATGTGATCAACGCCAAGCGTCGCCAGTGCCAGCGCCGCGGTACCACCGGCGGGACCGCTGCCGACGACGAGCACGTCGGTACAAACCGTCTCGGTCATGGCGCCTCCTCCTCCTCGCTCGCCAGTCGAACATCGAACACCAGCTTCCACCAGCGGCTCTCGAGCCTGCGACCTGCCGGCCCCTCACCCGGCGGTTGCTCGCTGAACGGCTCGATCAGCGAATCCTTGACGCCGAACACCGCGTCGTCGTCGAGGTGGGGCCCGCCGGCGAGGAACACGTGCGTGACAAGGGTCCGGTGACCCGGCGCCCGAACCATGAAGTGGATGTGGGCGGGCCGCATCGGGCTGCGCGTGGTGGCGTCCAACAGTTCGCCCACCGGGCCGTCGGCCGGGATCGGATATGCCGCCGGCTTGACTGACCAGAAGCCGTAGCGACCCTCACCGTCAGCCCGCATCCGCGCCCGGCCGGCGGTGCGGCCGTCGGCGTACTGCACGTCGTAGAAGCCGTCGGCGTCAGCCTCCCAGACCTCGATGTCGGCACCAGCGAGCGCGATGCCGTGCGTGTCGGTGACCTGCCCTTGCACCCAGCAGGCCTCGCCGCTGGCGCCTCGAGCGACATCGCCGCCGTAGCCGATCTCGGGCGCATCGCTGACGAAGAACGGCCCGAAGACCGTCGATTCGGTCGCTTCAGGGTCGCCCGGAGCGTTGATGGTGATCGTCAGCATCGACAACCCGAGAACGTCTGAAAGCAGAATGAACTCCTGGCGCTTGTCGTCGGAAATCTGCCCGGTTCGGGTGAGGAAGTCGATCGCGTGCTGCCATTCGGCCTCGGTGAGGCGAACGTCCCGCGCATAGGCATGCAGGTGACGAACAAGTCCCTGCAGCACCTCGCGCAAACGTGGTGAAGGCGTGTTGTCGAAGCTGCGCAGCACGCGCTCGGTCACGAGCGCCTCGCGCCGCGCCACCTCCGAACGCTGATCGGTGGCGCTCATATCAGACTCAGCCGAGACATCGGCGGCACACCGTCGAAGGCCGCGCGCAGCAGCCAGTCGATCGCCGCACGCGACACGCGGCGCGGGAGCGCTGAGAGCGCCTCCTCGACCAGGTCGGCGGCGAGGCCCAGCTGGTCTTCGCTGAGTCCTAGCTCGCGCAGCGACTCGGGCGCACCGAGCGCTCGCTCGAAGCCGTAGATCGCCTCCGCGGCCGGTTCGCCCGGTGCTCCAAGCGCCGCCGCGATGCGCGCGTCGGCGCCCTCGACGCTCGGCGCGGCGATCGCGGTCGCGTAGGGCAGCACGACGGCATGCGTCTCGGCGTGCGCGAGATCGTAAGCGCCACCCAGCACGTGACAGATCTTATGGTGCAGGTCCGAGCCGGCGGTCGCGAACGCCGTTCCGGCCAGCCAGGCGCCGTACAGGGCCTGCGATCGCGCGTCCAATTCGTGCGGATCGGCGATCACGCCCGGGAGACCGGCGGCGAGCGCGCGAATCCCCTCCTCGGCGATCAGCGAAGTGATCGGATTGCGCTTTGGCGTCCAGAACGCCTCGACGCAGTGAGCCAGCGCGTTGAGGCCGCTGGCGACGGAGATCGCGACGGGAAGCGACGCGGTCAGCGCTGGATCGTAGATCACGAGCTTGGGCAGAACCCGAAGATCAACGCCGGTCGTCTTGCGCGCGTTCTCGGTCAGACCCCAAACCGGGGTGACTTCCGAGCCGGCGTAGGTTGTCGGCACCGCGACGATCGGCAAGCCACTGTCCATCGCGATCGCTTTGGCGGTTCCGGTGGTGGAGCCGCCGCCAACGCACAGCAGGCAATCGGCCTGCGCCGCACGCGCCGCCGCACGCGCGGCGCGGGCGATCCCGATCGGCACATGCGGACGCACCTCGGAGAAGCGTCCGACGATCAACTCACCGAGCACTCCCGCGAGGCGGTCGGCCAGCTCGCGCTCCGCCTCGGCCGCAACTAGCAGGATCCGGCACACTCCGAGATCCTCGATCGCGCGCCTCAACTGTCGACCCTCCGTAGCGCCCACGCCAAACAAGACGTGGGACGGATGGCCGGTGTACTCGAATTCCGGCACCCCGACAGCCTCTCCGCTAGTGGGACCTGACGGCGCCGAGAGCATCGCATTGCCCGTGCCCAAAACACAATACGAATGTTGTCGCTCAGCGATACGTTTTCGGTATGCACGCGGGGTCCGCCGGGTGCTCACGCTGGCGCGCGAGTCCTGATCACCACGGACCGGGCAGCCCCTGCGTAGAGTCCCAGTCGTGACGCTGGTCGTCCTCACGGGCGCTACGCGCGGGATCGGCCGGGCCGCGGCGATCGAGCTCGCCCGGCAGGGCGTTGAGGTTGCACTCGTCGGCCGTGACGCTGCACGCGTCGAGGCGGTGGCCGAGCAGGCGCGGGCCGCGGGAGGCGGCGCTCCTGTCCATCAGCACGTCGCGGACCTCACGCTGATGTCCGATGTGCGCGAGCTCGCCGGCGAGATCCGCGAGCGCTACGGCGCGCTCGACGTGCTCGCGAACAACGCCGGCGCGCTGTTCGCCTCGCGTGCGGAGACGAGCGAAGGGCTCGAGCGGACGTTCGCGCTCAATCATCTCGCTCCGTTCCTGCTCACCAACCTGCTGCGCGACCGCCTTCGCGGCGGGCGGGTCGTGACCACCGCCTCCGACGCCCACCTGTCTGGTCTGCTGGACCTCGAGGACCTGCAATCGGAACGGTCCTACCGCGCGATGCGCGTATACGGCACCTCGAAGCTGTGCAACATCCTCTTCACGCGCGAGCTTGCCCGGCGCGCACCCGAACTGCGGGCCAACTGCCTTCACCCCGGCACCGTGCGCAGCGGCTTCGGCAAGAACCAGCCTGGCCTGTGGAAGATCCTGACGACGCTCGGCGCACCGCTGCTGCGCTCGCCGCAGCACGGCGCCCGCTCACTGCTCTGGCTGGCAACCTCCGACGAGGCCGCCGCGTTGACCGGCGCCTACATCGTCGATGAGAAGGTGGTACTGCCGAGCCTCCAAGCCCAGGACGAGACGCTCGCACAAGGCCTCTGGGAGCGGAGCGCTGCGCTCGTCGGTCTGCCCGGCGGGGCGGGCCAATGACGCTGACCGAGAGCGCGCGCTAGGCGAGCGTGGCGATCAGCCGATCGGGATCCTCGAGGCTGAGGCGCAGCTCGCGCAGCTTGGTCGGCACGCCGATCACCCAAGCTCGCTGGACGGGCTCGAACGTGATCGTCACGAGCCCGCTCGCCGCACCGTTAACGAGCCATTTTCCGCGCCAGCCGTGAACGCCGATGCCGCCGACCAATCCATCCGAGCGCTCGCTGGCAACAATCGCCGACCGCGGCACCGAGGCGTAGAACGCCCACCCCATCCTGACGGTCAGCCGCTGCTCGCTCAGGTCCGCATGCGAGAACAGCGGTCCGAGACCGATCAGCGAGAGCAGCGGCCGCAGCAGGCCGTATTTGATCGCGTAGCGCTGCCCGTCCGCCATGCCACGATCATCACACATCCGCCAACGTCGGGAAGAGCGTCGCGTTCGCCGACCGCCACACCCAGAAACCCGGGCCGAGCGGATCAGCCGAATGCGCCCTCAGGCCGGGGGCTTCGCCGCCGGGAAGTCGTCGAGCAAAGAGTAGGGCTTGACGAGGTCGATCCCGATCGGCAGGTTCAGGTACCCGGCACGAGCGCCGCTGTGGTGGTCATCGCCATACTGCCAAACGATCTGGTCGCTTTTGGGGTCGATCACGATCACGCGATCATTGAGGCTGTCGCTGACCAGCACGTCGCCGTCTGGCAGCACGAACGCCAGCGACGGATCGTCGAGCTCGCCGGCGCCCTGCGTCGGGCCGTAGCGCCAGATCAGCTTGCCGGCGGTGGAGAAGGTCTCAACGGCGCCGGGGTGCTTCTGCTCGACGCTGATCAGGACGCCTGAGCGGGCCTGCGCCGTCGCTGAGGTGTGGTCGAAGCCGGGGATCTTGATCGAGTCGATCAGCTTGCCGGCGTGGCTGAAGAGGTCCGCGTAGCCGCCGTGCATCTCGTTGACGACGATGCCGTCGCCGGAGGTCGGAAATGCGGACGTCGGGTCAGCGAACGTGGTCGGCGGATCGTGCGCGCAGCGACCTGTTGTGCCGAGCTGCCGCGTGACCGTGTGATGGGGCGGTGTGATCACCACCACACGACAGTTGCCGCCATCGGCGGCGAGGATCTGGCCCTTGCCGAGGCGCAGCGCAGCTGAGGGGTCAAACAGCAGGTTCGTGGTCGAGCCGCCGACGTCGAATTGTCCGTAGCTGAAGGTGCTCTGCGCGAGGCCGATGTCGAGCGCCGAGATCACCGAGAAGCCGTCTTCGGTAATCGTGATCTCATGGCCCGACGGCGTAAAGAAAGCGAAGTCGGGGTGTAGCCCCGGCGTTACGGCGGCGCCCGCCTCGGGGTACTGCCAGACGACCTGGCCCTGTGGCGAGATCACAACGAGCCGGTCGTTGCCACGATCGGCGATCAGCAGATTTCCGGGCAGCACCGACGGTTGCGAGCCCTTCAGGAGGTAGCCGGGGCCCTTGCCCGCCGCGGCGACCGGCGAGGAGCTGGTGTGGGCAGGCTTCGCGGGGTGGCTTGTGCCGCCAAGACGGTCGACGACGAAGGTGACCACGAGTGCGAGGACGACGATGACGGCGAGCAGCCGGATACGCCCGTTGCGCCGGTGCCGCCGATGCGCCGCGAGGCGTCGCGCATGGATCTCCTCCGCGGTGTGCTCGTGACCTGTGGGGAAAAAGTCTGAACCGTGGGCCGCGAGCTCTTCGTCGCCGGGGAACTCGTCGTATTCGTCCTCGTCCTCGCCTGCCGGGTGTGAGGGCGTGGGGAGCGTGTCCTCGCCGTCGCGACCCGGCGAATGGGGGTCGGCCAGGTCGTCGTCCTCGTCGCCGCCAGACGGCGCCTCGGGGGGCTCGCTTTCGCCGCCGGCGCTGGCGGATGGCGGTCCGGGACGCCCACCGAGCTCTGGCGATTGGGGGTTCGTCCACAGATGCGCGGCCGACCACGGTGCCACCCCCCCTGGGCCCTGATCCGGCGGCTCGGGCGCGGGATCCTCGCCACGCGGGGAGCCGTCGTCCTCGTCGGGCGCGTCATCCTCGCGATCGTCGGGCGAATCGTCGGCGAAGATGTCGTGCTCGCCGGTGGCAGGGAGGTCGTCTCCGGGCGGCGGCGGGTCCTCACCAGGGCGCGTGGGATCGTCGTCAGGCATCGATCATCGCGCCTTGACCTTGGGCGCCGCTGCGCTCAGCTGGCTGACGTAGTTGAGCACCGCCGAGCCGTTCCATCCACCGGCGAGGTAGATCGTGTTGCCGCGCGTGACCGCCGCAGTCTCGGCGCGCGGACTCGGGAGCGAACCGGCATAACCCACTACCTTGCTTGAAGGATCGATCGAGTAGATCGTACTCACCGGAGTCGTGGAAGTCTGCATGCCCCCAATGAAATAGACCAGCCTGCCGAGCGTCGCGGCTGAGGCCGCATAGAGCCCAACCGGCAGCTGCGTCAACAGGCGCAGCTGTTTGTTCGCCGGGGTGAACACGAATACCTCCTTGCTCGCCTGCCCGCTCGCGGTGAGACCACCGGCGATGACGAGTTGGCCGTCGATCGCCGCAACAGCCGGGAATTGGAGCCCCTCGGGAAGCTCGGCGACGTTCTTCACCAGGTGGCCGGGACCGGCCCAGGCCTGGATCGTGGCGAGCGCCGTCGTGCCGGTGTAGCCACCGACGAGGTAAACCGTGTGGCCGGTCACCGCGGCCCCCAGACCGTAGTCTGACTGCGGCAGCTCGCCGACCTGGTTGACCTGACCCTTGCCGCCGATGTCGTAGTCATAGATGTAGGGCTGGGCATCCGTTCCGTCGTCGCCGCCAAAGATGTACTCGTGACCGTCCAGCTCAACCGCCGCTTCGGCGTACAGGCTGACCGGCAGGTCGCCGACGAGGGTCCCGCCACCGGTGTTTACGGTGGCAATGCCGGCGGTCGCAGCAAGCGGTTCGACGGTCGAGTCCGTGCCGCCGATCAGCGAAAAGGAGGCGCTGTCCTGCGGATCAGGGGCTGCTGCGCTCTCGCGGATCGCCGCCGGCAGAACGGTGGCTGCGCTATAGCTGAGAGGCACCGCACTCGGCGCGACGACCGTCACGCTGGAAGCAGGCTTAGCCGCTGGCTTGCCACCGCCGCTCGAGGCGATAACGATGATCAGTAGCAACACCACGAGCGCGGCCGAGATCCCAAACCTGCGCCGACGCCGCCGGTAGATCGCCGCCTGGTTCCACATGTAAACGCTCAGTGTCCCTGATCGCCCGGCGGAGCGGAAGCTTTCTAGGCCGCTGAGCGCCTGCTTGCACTCAGCTCCGACGCATGCGAACATACGTTCGTATGATTGCCTGCGTCCTGATCCCCCGCTTCGAGCTGGCGGTAGCCGCCGGAGGAGTGAAGGAGCTGGCTGGACGGGCGCTCGCAATCGCCGGCGACAGCCGCTCGGCGGGTGCTGGTCTCCTCGGCGAGACCTCTGGTAGGGCCGAGGCATCTGGCGTACGCAGCGGCATGCCGCTCAGCGAAGCACTCGCCCGCTGTCCGGAGCTCGAGTTGGTGAGCGCCGACCCGATCGCCGTCGCCAGCGCTTGGGAAGGGACACTGCGCTCGATCGAGCAGATCGGCGCCGGTGTCGAGCCCGAGCGCCCCGGGCTCGCCTGCTTTGCGCTCGATGGGCTGCGCGGCATCCACGGGGGCTCAGACGAGCTCGTGCTAGCCGCGACCCGGCGCACACTCGACCGTCCGGCTCGGATCGCCGCTGCACCAACCCGCTTCTGCGCACTCGCTGCGGCACTCGCAACTCGCCCTCGGCGCACGCTGATCGTCCGTGGCAGCGCACGCGAGTATCTGGCGCCGCTGCCGATTGCGCTGCTGCGCTCGCGCAGCTCCATCGCGCCGCTTGTGCAAACGCTCGAACGGCTCGGGATCGCAACGCTCGGCGAGCTCGCGTCACTGTCACGCAACGCAGTCACCGATCGTTTCGGTACGACCGGGATCCAGGCCCACCGACTGGCCTGCGGGGAGGATGATCCGCCTCGTCCGCGGACCGTCGAGGAGCCGCTACTGGAGCAGTTCGAGCTCGCCGAAGCGGCAGCTGGACCGGCACTCGAATGCGCACTTGGCGTGCTGATCGATCGGCTGCTCGCGCGGCCGGAGCGACGTGGACGCACACTGCGCGCAGCAACGCTCGGCGCACGGCTCGTCGACGGCGGTAGCTGGCGTAGCAGCGTGACCTTCCGCGAGGCGCTGGCAGCGCCGCTACGGATGCGGCTCGCACTTACACCCCGGCTCGCTCTGCTGCCCGCCCCGGCGGACATGCTCATGCTCGCCGCCGAGCGCTTCGGTCCCTCCGTTGGCGAGCAGCGCGCTCTGTTCGAGCAGGCGGACCAGCAGCGCCGCGCACGGCTGCGCGAGGCAGTCAGTCAGATGCGTATTGCCGCGGGAGCAGATGCCGCACTGCGGGTGTGCTATGTGGAGCCTGACTCTCGTGTCCCCGAGCGACGCCTGATGCTCACCCCGTTTGAGTCGTGAACGGGCCACGACGACTTCCCCTGCCGCGCGCCACGCAGGTGCGAGCCACCACCGAGGGAACGCCGCTCGCGATCGATGGCCAGTCGGTTGCCTATGTGCGTGAGTCATGGCTGGTCGAAGACCGCTGGTGGACCGAGCAGCCATTGCGCCGTCGCTATTGGGAGCTTGTCGGCGAGTCGGGGCGTGACTTCGTCGTCTTCCACGACCTCGCCAGCGGGCGCTGGCTGCGCCAGCGCTGAGTTGGGCGGGCGCCATGTACACCGAGCTGCACTGCCACTCCGCTTACTCGTTCCTCGATGGCTCCTCGCTACCGGAGGAGCTGGTCGTCGCAGCGCTCGAGCTCGGCTACACAGCCCTTGCGCTCACCGACCATGACGGCGTCTGGGGCTCGATGGAATTCGCCCAGGCCGCTCGCGGGCTCGGGCTGCGCCCAATCCATGGCGCCGAGCTGAGCCTCGACGACGGACGCCACCTCACGCTGCTCGTCGCCTGCGAGCGTGGCTGGCGCAACCTCTGCCGCCTGCTGAGCGTCGCCCACGCGCACACCCGTGATCGCCCGCATAACCCCGCCCCCCCAGCCGTCAGGCTCGCGACGATCTGCGCCCACAGCGAGGGCCTCGTCTGCCTCACCGGTTGTGCACAGCATGGCGTGCACGACATCGCGGGAATGCGGACCCTGCTGGAAGCCTTTGGCCCCGAGCGGCTGTGCGTCGAGCTCCAGCGCCCGTTCCTGGCGGGGGACCGGACCCGCAACGCGATGCTCGTCGCAATCGCCGGCCGGCTGGGACTGCGCTGTGTCGCAACCGGGAACGTCCACGCCCACACCCCCACGCGCGTTCCATTGCAGGACGCCTTCGTCGCGCTGCGCCACCATCTCACGCTCGAGTCAAGCGAACCGGTACGACGGCCCAACAGCGCCCACGTGCTCGCCTCGCCGGCGGCGATGGCAGCGCGCTTCGCCGATTATCCGGAGGCGCTTGCGCACAGTGCAGCGCTCGCCGAGGAGCTGCGCTTCGACCTCGCCGCGGACCTCGGCTACCGCTACCCCGGCGTCGAGGACCCAGACGCTGGGCGACGCCTCGCCGAGCTCTGCGGTGCGCGCCTGCGCGAGCGCTACCGGCGAGTGGGGCTCCGACAGGCTCGCGCTCGGCTCGAAGAGGAGCTGGTCGTGATCGAGAAGCTCTCGCTCGCCGGGTTCTTCCTGCTGCACCATGAGATCCTCGAGCTCTCGCGTGAGGTCGCCGCGGAAGTACGTGGAGCGGACTCGGCGCGGGCGCTGCTGCCGCCGGGGCGAGGACGTGGCTCCTCGGTGTCTTCGATCGTCTGTTTCCTCACCGGGCTTTCGCATATCGATCCGCTCGCCAGTGGCCTGGGAATGGGGCGCTTCCTCAACCCGGAGCTCAGCTCGCTGCCCGACATCGACCTCGACTTCCCGCGCGATATACGCGAGCTGTTGATCCGCCGTGTCCATGACCGCTACGGACGCGATCGCGCGGCGCTCGTCGCAACCTTCCCGAGCTTCCGCGCGCGCGGCGCGATCCGCGAACTCGGCAAGGCGCTCGGGCTGCCACCGGCCGAGATCGAGCGCGCCGCGCGCGGCGCCGAGGGGTATGGCCACCAAATAGACCGCGACCTCCAGAGCGCGCTCGGCGAGCGTTCACGCAGCGGTCGCTGGGCCTGGCTCGAGCAGCTCGCCGGCGAAGCGCTCGGCTTGCCACGCCATGTCTCCCAGCACCCGGGCGGAATGATCGTCGCGACACGGCCGCTGATCGACTGCTGCCCCGTGGTCCCAGCGGCGATGGAGGGTCGCCAGCTCGTGCAGTGGGACAAGGACTCCTGCGCTGATGCCGGCTTTCTCAAGATCGACCTGCTCGGCCTAGGCATGCTTTCGGCGGTCGAGCGCTGCGTCGAACTGATTGCCGCCACGCGCGGCGAGCGGATCGACCTCTCGCGGATCCCCTTCGACGACGCCGCGACATTCGCTGCGATCCAGGATGCCGAGACGACCGGCGTGTTCCAGATCGAGAGCCGTGCGCAGATGCAGTCGCTGCGGCGCACCCGACCGCAGAACCTCGAGGAGCTCGCGATACAGGTAGCGATCATCCGTCCCGGACCGATCCAGGGTGGCGCGGTGAACCCCTATATCGAGCGCCGTCAGCGCTTGCGCAAAGACCCCTCCTACGAGCCTCCCTGCATGCATCCTTCACTTGTTGGGGTCCTGCGCGAGACGCTCGGCACGATCATCTTTCAGGATCAGGTGCTCGAGGTCGCCCAGGTTTTTGCTGGCTTTGGCCCAGGTGAAGCCGACGGGCTGCGCCGGGCGATGAGCCGCAAGCGTGCGACGGTCGCAATCGAGCGCTACCACGAGCGCTTCGTCGAGGGTGCCCGCGATCATGTCGGCGCCGACCCCGGACTCGCGCAGCAGGTCTGGGAGATGGTCGCGGGGTTTGCCGGCTTCGGCTTTCCCAAGGCGCACAGCGCCGCCTTCGGCCTGCTCGCCTACCAGTCGAGCTGGCTACGCGTGCACTATGGGCCCGAGTTCCTCTGCGCCCTGCTCAACGAGCAGCCAATGGGCTTCTACCCACCTGACAGCCTCGTACACGAGGCCCAGCGGCGCGGCATCGAGCTACGCGCCGTTGACGTCAACGCCTCCTGCGCGGAGTGCACCGTCGAGGCGGTGGGCGCGGTTCGCATCGGCCTCGGTTACGTGCGCGGTGTACAGGCTGCGGAGGTCGCGGCGCTCGTCGCCGCGCGCGTCGCCGAAGGACCATTCACCAGCATCGCCGAGCTCGTTGCGAGGGTGCCGGCAGCGCGGCCTTCGCTCGAGCAACTCGCCTGGTCGGGGGCCTGTGACGCGCTTGCGGGAAACCGTCGCGCCGCCCTGTGGGCGCTCGGCGTCGCTACACCCGGGCGGCGTGTCCCGGGAGGCACACAGCTCGCGTTCGCGCTCGAAGGAGGCCCGCTGCCGCAGCTGCGCGAGCTGGGCCGCTGGGAACGCTTGCTCGCCAACTACGCGACGAGCGGTGTGACCATCGAGGACCATGCCCTGGCGATCCTGCGTCCCCGCCTTGGCGGCGTTAGCACCAGTGCAGAACTGGCCCGCCTGCAGCATGGAGCTTCGGTTTCAGTGGCGGGTCTCGTCGTCGCCCGCCAGCGGCCGGAGACCGCCAGCGGTGTCGTCTTCATGCTGATCGAGGATGAGCATGGTGTGGTCAACCTGATCGTCGCCCCCACGCTCTACGAACGCCGTCGCCATATCGTTCGCGCCGAGCCGCTGATCCTCGCCGAGGGCCTTCTCGAGCGTCCAGTCGCGGGCGGCGGGACGATCAACGTGCTCGTGCGAGAGCTACGCACGCTCGATGACGAGCTTGCCGAGATCCCGGACGCCGGATCACTCGCCCAGCTGCCGGCGCGCGCGGTCAACTCGCCACCCGATCCAGACGAGCGCGCCGGCGGGGCCGATCTGCGCGCGGTCGCGCCGGCGGTGCAGAGCTTTGGCTCAGGGCGACGGCGCTGACCGCTCAGCCGTACTCGATCGGCCGCCGTGCCCGGTCCGACACGAGCAGCAGCAGCGCCAGCAGGACGAAGTTCATCACCACCGACGAGCCGCCGTAGGCGACGAAGGGCAAGGTCACGCCGGTCAACGGGATCAGGTCGGTGACGCCACCGACGATGACAAAGACCTGCATCGCGACGACGAACGCCAGTCCGGTTGCCAGCAGCTTGGAGAACGAGTCACGCGCGAGCGTTGCGACCTTCAGGCCGCGCGCGATGAACAGCAGGTAGACGGCGATCAGGCCGGTCGCGCCGACCAGACCAGCCTCATTGGTGATGACGGCGTAGATCATGTCGCTCTCGGGGATCGGCAGAATCGAGGTCGCATGTCCGTGAGAGGAGGAGAGCCACAGGATCGACTGGTCAAAGCCTGAGCCGAGCACGCCGCCGTCGGCCTGGGCAAACAGCGACTGCGCGAGCTGGAAGCTCGTGCCCGCGTAGGGGCTGGATCCGCTGTTGAACAGCGTCGGGTCAAACGGATGCTCCCAGTCGAGCACACGCGCATAGATGTGACCGACGTGCGTGCCGAGGTAGTAGGCGCCAACGGCAAACAGCAACAGCCCAACGAAGGGAAACGACAGGCGTCCCGTGGCGACGTACAGCAAGGCCAGGAAAACGCCAAAGAACATCAGCGATGTCCCGATCTCCCGCGTGACGAGGAGCACCCCCATCGCCGAGCCCCAGACCAGGAGCAGCGGACCGAACTGCTTCATCGGCGGTAGCGTGACCCAGAGAACCCGCTTGCCCGCCGTGACGAGCAGCTGACGGTTATCGCGCAGGTAGGAGGCGAGAAAGATGACGATCGCGATCTTGCCGAGCTCGGACGGCTGGAACGTGATCGAGCCGACGTGGACGCTGAGGTAGGCGCCGTTCACCTCGCCACCGATCCCCGGCAGGCGCGGTAGCAGCAGGCTGCCGACGCCGACGATCGCAATCAGATAGCGATAGTTCTCGAGCTTCATGTAGCGCCCGTCGCGCAACGCCACGAGCGTCACCGAGAACAGCACGAGCCCGACGACCATCCACTGGCCCTGTTCGCGCGCGAAATCGGCGACGCCGGGGTAGTTGCCGATCCGGTACAGCTCAACGATGCCCACGCTCGCGAGCATGGCGGCGAGCGGGAACAGGTAGGGATCGGCAAAGGGCGTGGCGCGGCGGATCACGAGATGCGCTGCCAAGCAGAGCGCGAGAAAGGCGGCGCCGTAGGTGAGCGAGACGCTCGACACCTTGCCCTGGCTCTGGATGAAGATCGCCGCAAACCCGGCGGTCACCAGCAGTGCGGCCGGTATCAGCGCGACGAGCTCTCTGTTGCGCGCACCGAGCACAAGCCAGAGCGTAGTGCGCGCAGTCGACCGAGCGTGCGCTTAGCGGGCAGCGGCGTCGAGCGCCGCGTTGACCAGCGCGTCAGCGCGAGCGTTGTGCTCACGCCGGACCGAGCGGATCGACACGCGCTCGAAGCCGTCGAGCGCGCTGCGGGCCTGCGCATGCAGCACTGCCATCGCCGGATGCTTCACGCGGTAGACACCGTTGAGCTGCTTGGCGACCAGCTCGGAGTCGTTGATCAGCTCGACCTCGCTGGCGCCGAGCTCCTTGGCTCGCGCGAGCCCAAGCAGAACACCGCGGTACTCCGCGACGTTGTTGGTGGCGATGCCGATCAGCTCGCTCACCTCGTCCAGCAGCTCACCGGACTCGCTGGAGATGGCTGCCGCCGCAGCCGCCGGACCCGGGTTGCCGCGCGAGCCGCCATCGACGTGGACGACGACCTTCACGCAGCGTTGCCGGCCTGCACCTCGCCGAGCAGGGGCGGTGACTCGCCGCTGACGCGGCGGCGACGCCGATCGCGCAATACGCGCTGTTCGCGCTCGGCAGCCCGCGCAGCGCGACCGCGGCGCGCGGCCTTGCGGCGGTCGACAATCACCTCGACGTCCGGGTTACCGGCATAGTGGACGGTAAGGGTCTCGAGCAGCTCGCCCTCGAGTTCGCGGGGAACGACGCAGTAGATCACGCGAATCAGCTTAGCGAGCGTCAGTGACGCGCGAGGGTGAGTTTTCCGCGCTCGTCGGCAATCGCATTCGCCGCCATAAGGCCGTCGCCCAGCTCGGCCGGCTCATAACCCTGTTGGCGCAGGCGCACAACGCGGTTCTCCAGATCGACCTCATAGCGGTACCAGCACAGCTCCCACACGACCAGCACATCGACAAACCCCTGCTCGGCTCTCGTCCCGGCATGAACGTATGGCGCACCGAGCGAGTGGATCACGCCGGCGACCGTGCGCGCGTGCTCGCTCGCGTTGAACAGGCCGAGCGCGTGCGATGCCTGCGCCTGCTCGTCGGTCGGTGGCGCCTGCACGTGCTGTGGCAAGTCGTCGACCGGCGCTCCAGCCAGAGCGGGCTCGCCCGAGGTCGAGACCTCGTTGTCCTCGAGCCGCGCGCGCAGGCGGGCAACCAGCGACCGCGCGCGCTCAGCGTGGGCCGCCGGTGCCACGACCGGCTGGTCGTCGTCGCGAACCCAGCCCTGACGTCGGGCCCGTTCGGTGCACAGCTCACAGACCTCGCGCTGCGTGCGACCGTCGTAGAAGGTGACGGCATGCTCGCCGCGCAACAGCGAACGCCGACAGACCTGGCAGAACACGGGCTCCGGGGTGGTTCGTACTTCCCGTGTCGCCACCCCCAGAGCCTAGCGTGCGCGCCGCGGGGGCGCCAGCGTGGGCTTAGGCGTGCACCGGCTCGGCGACGGCCGCCGCGAGGACCTTCGGCACGAGGTGAGCGGGAACCTCCTCATAGCGCAGGAACTCCATTGTGTACTCGCCTTGACCGCCGGTGAGCGAGCGCAGGTCAGGGGCGTAGCCGAGCAGCTCGGCCATCGGCAGCTCGGCCTTGATCTCGCTCATCGTGCCGACCGGCGTCATGCCCTGCGGACGGCCACGGCGGCTGTTGAGATCGCCGATCACCTCGCCGACCGTGTCCTCGGGAACCGACAGCGTGACCAGCATCACGGGCTCCAGTAGCACCGGGTCTGCCAGCTCGAGCGCCTGCTTCATCGCGAGTGCGCCGGCGAGCTTGAACGCGAGTTCGGAGGAGTCGACGGTGTGAAAGGAGCCGTCGACGAGCGTCACGCGAACATCCTTCACCGGGTAGCCGGCGAGGACCCCGTGCTCGAGCGCCTCGCGCGCGCCCTTCTCGACGGCGGGGATGAACGAGCGCGGGATCGCGCCGCCCTTGATGTGGTCGATGAACTCGAACCCGGCTCCCGGCTCACTCGGCTCGATCTCGATGTGACAATCGCCGAACTGTCCGCGTCCGCCGGACTGCTTCTTGTGACGACCGTGGGCCTTCGCCGGGCGGCGAATGGTCTCTTGGTAGGGCACCCTGGGCGGCTTCAGCGTTACCTCGGCGCCAAACCGCGCGTGCAAGCGATCGACGATCACCTCGACGTGCATCTGCGAAAGGCCGGCGACAATCTGCTCGCCCGTCTGCGGATCGCGGTGCAGGTCGATCGTCGGATCCTCTTCCTGGAGGCGGCGGAGCGCGGTGAACACCTTGTCCTCGTCGCCCTTCGCCTTGGGCTCGATCGCAAACGCCATGACTGGCGCCGGCAGCTTGTCGGCAGGCATCCGGATTGGTTCATCGCGCGAGGCCAGCCAGTCTCCCGAGCGCGTGTCCTTGAGCTTCGCAACGGCACCGATGTCGCCGGCGCCGACCTCCTCGGCGTGCCCGTTGGTCTTGCCCGAGAACACGATCAGCTGGCCGATACGCTCGCGCGCATGGGTACGCGTATTCAGCAGCTGCGTGTCGTGGTTCAGCACGCCCTGATAGACGCGGAAGAGGTTGATCCGCCCGGCGTAGGGATCGGCGCGTGTCTTGAAGACGTAGGCAAAGAGCTCGCCGGCTTCGTCGGGCGCCAGCGTCACCTCGGGCAGCTCGAGAGCACCGTGCTCGACCGGCGACGGTAGGTCCTCGACGATCGCCTCGAGCAGTCGGCTGGTGCCGAGATTGCGTGTGGCGACGCCACACACGACAGGAAAGATCGAGCCGTGGTTCGTGCCACGTCGGAGTGCATCGACGATCTCGGCGTGCGAGATCGGCGATCCGTCGAGGTAGCGCTCCATCAGCTCGTCGGAGACCTCGGCGACCTCATCCATCAGCTTCTCGCGGTACTCCTCGGCGCGCGCCTGAACCTCCGCCGGAATCTCGATCTCGGTAGCGTTGCCGCGGCCGGGCTGCCCGTAGCGGTAGGCGCGCATGTCTACGAGATCGACGACGCCGCTGACCTCGTGCTCGCTGCCGATCGGGATCTCGGTCGCCACGACGTGTGGACCGAAGGCGGCCTTCAGTGACTCCAGCGTGCGGAAGAAGTCGGCACGCTCGCGATCGAGCATGTTCACGAACAGCATCCGCGCGATGTCGCGCTCGGCGGCCGCCTTCCACAGGCGCGTCGTCCCCACCTCAGCGCCCATGACGGCGTTGATCACGAAGATTGCCGACTCGCAGACCCGCAGAGCCCCCAGCGCGTCAGCGACAAAACTCGGCTCGCCGGGGGTATCGAGCAGGTTGATCTTGCGCTCGGACCACTCGAATGAGCTGAGCGTGGTCGAGATCGACATCTGGCGCGCTTGCTCGTCGGGGTCGATATCGGACGACGTCGTCCCGTCAAGCACGCTGCCCAGTCGCGTCAGCGACCCCGCCTCGAACAGCAGCGCCTCGTGCAGTGATGTCTTGCCAGCGCCGCGATGGCCGACGAGCGCGACATTGCGAATGGCCTCCGCATGGTGACGCATGCCCTATCTCCTCTGCTCGGGTGCGCGCAAACATAGCGCGAATCCGCATCAGATTGGCGGTCGCTCAGCGGATCTGCGAAAGGTTTGAGCGCAGCCCGAGGACAGCCTTTGTGTGCAGCTGCGAGACGCGCGACTCGGTGACGCGGAGGACCTCGCCGATCTCGCGCAGCGTCAGGTTCTCGTAGTAGTAGAGCGCGATCACGAGCTTCTCCCGCTCGGGCAGCCTGGCGACAGCCTCGGCGATGTGATCGCGCAGTTCGTTCTGGTCGACAATCCGTTCCGGATCTGGCGCCGCCGGATCGCGCAACGTGTCGAGCAGGGAGGTGCTGTCGCCGCTCGAATCCGACGAGGTCCACAGTTCGTCGAGCGCGCTCACCGACGAGTTGGCGATCTGTACCAGCGCGTCGCGGAACTCGTCGATCGTCAGCTCGAGTTCGGCGGCCAGCTCCTCCTCCGTCGGGACGCGCTGGAGTCGTGCCTCGAGCTTGATGTTGGCGCGCTCGATCTGGCGGGCTCGGGCACGCACTGAGCGCGGCACCCAGTCGAGGGCTCGCAGCTCATCGAGGATCGCCCCCTTGATGCGGGTGATCGCGTAGGTCTCGAAGCGGATCTCGCGACTCATGTCGAACCGCTCAATTGCCGAGATCAATCCGCCGAGGCCGTAGGAGATAAGGTCGGCCTCGTCGATGTGGGCCGGCAGCCCGACCGCCATCCGGCCGGCGACGTACTTGACGAGCGGCGAGTATGCGACGACGAGCCGCTCGCGGGCACGCCGATCCCCCGACGTCTTGTAACGCCGCCAAAGATCGCGAAGCTCGACCGCCTTTACGTTCGTCTGCACCACTCTGCACCACGCTCCAAGCCTTGTGGCAGCAGCGCCCTAGGCTCGCGGGTGGCTGCTCGCGTACGCGCGTTTCAGGCGCGCGGACTCTACCCGAGTGTAGACCTGAGTCGTGGAAATGCTCGAATGGCCAAGCATTTCTTGTATTGCCCGCAGGTCGCCGCCGCCGTCGAGCAGGTGCGTGGCGAACGAATGCCGCAGCGCGTGGGGATGGACGGTTCCACCCAGACCGGCGCGTGTGGCCCACAAGCGCAAGCGTCGCCGCACGTCGGAAGTGGACAGGGCGCGACCCGATTTCGACAGGAAAAGAGCGTCGTCGCCATCATGTGCGAGCGCCGGTCGCGCGCGCTCGAGGTAGCGCGCAATCGCTGCCAGCGCGCACTCGCCGACCGGCACAAAGCGCGTCTTTGAGCCCTTGCCCTCGACCCGGACCTGCTCGCCGTCGAAGTCGATCGCGCCGACGCCCAGGTTCACGAGCTCCTCGGCGCGAAGGCCGGAGGCATAGGCGAGCTCGAACATCGCCCGGTCGCGCACCTCGAGCGGGGTGGTGGCACCAATCCGCTCGAGCAGCGCCGAAAGCTCGTCCGGGCGCAGCACGTGCGGCAGCGACCTTGGCCGCTTTGGCAGCGTCATCAGCTCGGCGGGGTTCTGCGCCACTTCGCCGTGCTCGCGCAGCACGCGGTAGAGCGCACGCAGCGAGGCGATCTTGCGCGCCAGCGAGCTCGCCATGAGGGCCGCTTGCGATAGCGACGCAGCGTAGCGGCGCAGGTCGCGGACAGCGACGGCGTCCGGTTCGAGCGCTCGCGCTGAGCACCACACGGCGAACTGCTCGACGTCGCTGCCGTAGGCCCGCCGCGTCTTTTCCGCGGCGGCACGACGACGCAGGTCGGAGTCCAGTTCCTGTAGCGCCAGCTGCCAGCGCTCCGTCAGCGCCGGCGGGGCGACGATGGCGGCGGAGGCGGGCATCGCTGCTCCTTTCGCGCCAGTTGGCGTGCGACCTGCACGGCGCGCCGGCGGGCTAGATCGTGACCGCTCCGTGCGCGGCACTCGAGACGACGCGCGCGTACTTGCCGAGAACGCCAGTCAGATCGGGGTTCGGCGGTGGCCGGTAGTCGGCAAGACGCCGCGCGATCTCCTCGTCGCTAAGGGCGACGTCGAGGCGCCGCGTATTCACATCGAAGGTGACCTGATCGCCGTCCTGCACGGCCGCAATCGGGCCGCCGCGAGCGGCCTCCGGCGCCACGTGCCCGGCCATCAGACCGTGGGTGGCACCGGAGAAGCGGCCGTCGGTGAGCAGCGCGACGTGCTCGCCGAGTCCCGAGCCGGTGAGCGCCGCCGTCACCGAGAGCATTTCGCGCATGCCGGGACCACCGGCCGGTCCTTCGTTGCGGATCACGACCACATCGCCGGCCTTGATGCGGCCGTGGGTGACCGCGTCCATCGCCGCCTCCTCGCCTTCGAACACGCGCGCCGGGCCCTGCTGGTAGCGGCGCTCGTGCCCGGCCAGCTTGACGACGCATCCCTCAGGCGCGAGGTTGCCGCGGAGGATCGCCAGTCCACCGGTCGCTTTGAGCGGGTTGGCGAGTGGGCGGATCACCTCTTGGCCCGCGGTCTCGCGTGCCGCGGCGGCGATCTGACCGATCGTCTGTCCGGTCACGGTCGGCGCGTCGGCGTGCAGAACCCCTGCCTCGAGCAGACGCTTGGCGAGCAGGGCGACGCCGCCGGCAGCGTAGAGATCGGTCGCCACGAAGCGCCCCCCGGGCTTGAGGTCGCAGAGCAGGGGCGTGCGCTCGCTGATGCGGTCGAAGTCATCGATCTCGAGCTCGACACCCGCTTCGCGAGCGAGCGCCAGCAGGTGCAGCACGCCGTTTGTCGAACCGCCGCTCGCAGCGATCGCGGTGATCGCGTTTTCGAGTCCCTCGCGCGTGATGATCGCGCTCGGACGCAGACCTCGGCGCAGCACGTCGACGACGAGCCTGCCGGCGGCACGCGCCGCTTCGGGCTTTGTGAGCTCCTGGGCGGGCATCAGCGAGTCACCAATGGGCGAGATTCCGAGCATCTCGAACGCCATCGCCATCGTGTTGGCGGTGAACTGACCACCGCAGGCGCCGGCCCCGGGCGACGCCTTGCTCTCGAGCTCGGCGAGCTCGGCATCGGTCATCTTGCCTGCGGCGTGCGCACCGATCGCCTCGAACACGTCCTGGATCGTCACGTCGTGACCCTGGAAGTGGCCGGGAGGAATCGAGCCGCCGTAGAGCATCACCGCCGGGACGTCGAGCCGGGCAAGCGCCATCACGGTGCCCGGGATCGTCTTGTCGCAGCCCGAAAGCGCGATCACGGCGTCGAAAAAGTGCCCGCGCGCGACGAGCTCAATCGAGTCGGCGATGACCTCGCGCGAGACCAGTGAGGTCTTCATGCCGGCCGTTCCCATCGTGATCCCGTCGGAGATCGCGATCGTGTTCAGCTCCATCGGCGTGCCACCGGCTTCGCGGATCCCGTCCTTGACCTGGGCGGCGAGCGCGCGCAGGTGAAAGTTGCACGGCATCGTCTCGATCCACGTCGAGGCGACGCCGATCAGCGGCTTGGCGAGCGCCTCGTCGTCGTAGCCGATGCCCTTGAGCTGCGCCCGTGCGGCAGCGCGCGTCGGACCGTCGGTGAGCGCGCGGCTGCGGTGTTTGAGATCGAATCCATTATCGGCGCTCACGGCCAAGAACACTACCCAAGCGAGCGTTGCGCCCGGTCGCGTCGCTCGCGCTCCCAGACGGCGAGCCGTTGCAGATCGCGCCGCATCCGCGCCGGATCGATCTGGCGTCCGGCGAGATGCATGTTCGCCGTGGCGATCAGCTGGCGCTCGTCAGCCGTCAGCGCCAGCCATTTCGCGAGGACGTCATCGGATGGAGGCAGACGGGCGCTACCGTGAGGCTGTTCGCGGTCGGCGAACTCGACGCAGTACTCGCTGAGTAGCCGCGAGGTCTGCGGGACGTAGGCGACGATCGGCTTGTGGGGGTAGATCAGGTACGCGTAGGCCGGGTCGTCGTCAGGCCCGAGCGATCTAGCCTTGGCCGGCTTCGCCGGTTGGCCCCACACCCGGATGAAGCCGAGCTCGCTGTACATCGCCCACTCATCGGGATTGACGCACGAGCGCAGCAGCGCCCGGGCGCGCTGTTCGGCGAGCCGCTCACGGCCCGGGTCATAGAGCGCGACCTCGGTGGCCCGCCGGCGACCCGCACGCCCGCCCGAGGGCCGTACACGAGCGCGCGCGGCGCCGAAATGCCACACCGCGAAGCTAACTCCCGCCGGCCGCCCGGGGGAAGAAGATCACGCGCTCAGCGTCGCGCGGGATCTCCTCAAAGCTGCGAACGAGCTCCGCCTCGCGCCGCCCCTGACGATCGCGCAGCGGAACCGCAGCCCACATTCCCTCTTCGAGCTGGGCGCAAAACGCGGCGATCAGCTCCCGTTCCTGCTCGGGCACCTCAACGTCGCCTTCGGCGAGCAGTATCTCGCCGTGCCCAGGCTTCATCCGAAGCAAGCGCAGCATCGGGCGATTATCGCAGACGATTCAGGAGCGCCGGCGGCGCTGGACTGGCCGGTTGGCCCAGTCACGAGGTCCTCTCGCGCTGCCACACGCCCAGGGCATCGACCGGTCCCGAGCCTTGACCGAGCCCGTCGAGGCCGTCGCGGATCGCCGCCGCGGCACACACTGCAGCGGTCCGCGCCGCCTCGAGTGGTGTGCGCCCGGATGCCAGCTCGGCGGCCAGCACTGCCGAGTGCGTGCAGCCCGAGCCGTGCGTCGCGCGTGTGTCGTAGTGCTCACCGCCGAGCTCGACGAGCTGTTCGGCGTCGCAGTAGAGATCACCGGCCTGGGCGCGATGGCCGCCGGTCAGCACGACGCTGACCGGGCCGAGCGCCAGTAGCTCCCGCGCCAGCGCGCCGTCGTCGCCGGCCCTCGGAGGCGGTCGGCCGGCGTGCGCAGCGAGCGCACGTGCCTCGGGCAGGTTCGGCGTCAGCACGGTGACGCGCGGGAACAGTTCGCTCAGCAGCACCTCCACCCCGTCCGCCGCCAGCAGCGTCGCGCCGGTGCTCGCGCTCAGCACCGGATCGAGCACTATCGGCGTCTCGGCATCCAGACACTTCGACAGGCAACGCGCCACTGCCCGCACCGTCGCGGCGTCCACGAGCATGCCGATCTTGACGGCGTCGACGCCGATGTCCTCGACGACCGACTCGATCTGGGCGCAGACGATTCGCGGCGGCACGGCGTGGATCGCCTGCAGGCCGGCGGTGTTCTGGGCGGTGACGGCGGTGATTGCGCTGAGGCCGTAGGTGCCGCGCGAGGCAAACGCCTTGAGGTCGGCCTGAATCCCGGCGCCGCCACCAGAGTCCGATCCGGCGATCGCCAGGACTCTGGGAATGGCACGCGACACCTTGCAAGTATCGCTGTCAGCTCACTCCGGCCTACGGGCCGGCCTGAAGTGCCCGCTCGATCGCGCGCGGGGACGCTGCGAGAAACGCGACGACCTCGCGCAGCGTGCGCATGCCGGCGACCGCAACGGCGCCGGTCAGACGCGCGGCGCGCAAATCGCTGCGCGCAACGACGAGCCCGCGAAGGCCCGCCGCAGCGGCGGCTTCGGCCGCGGCGCCGGCGCCCGCGCAGGGGCGCAGCTCACCGCCGAGACCGAGCTCGGCACATAGGCCGAGACGCTGCAGCCGCACGGGATCGACGGCGCCCGTCGTCGCCAGCAGGCAGCACGCGACGGCCAGGTCGAACTCCGACCCGCCCTTGCGCGTCGCGGGCGCGATGTTGACGGTGACGCGCCGCCGCGGGAAGCCGAAACCGCTGTTGAGCACCGCGGCTTGGACGCGCTCACGCACATCGCGCGCCGAACCGCTCCCGAGACCGATGACGGCAAGCGTTGGTAGGCCGGCGCGCAGATCGAGCTCGACATCCACGTGGCCGGCACGGCCCCGGTCGAAGGCAAAGCTGTGGGCATGCACGAGCACGGCGTGGATCAGACCAGCCGACGGCGTCGCCACTGGTCGAGCGCCGTGCTCAGCGACCAGCTTCACACGGCTGAAGCGGTTTGGTCGCGTTTCTTCATCAAGCGCCGCGCCGTCGCGCACTAGCGTCTCCACGTGGCCACAGTGAACCGGCAGATCCTCGGCCGCATCGGTGAGCGCCTCGCGCTCGAGCACTATCAGCGACTGGGCTTCGAGCTACTGGAGTGCAACCACCGCACGCGCTCGGGCGAGCTCGATCTGATCGTCTGCGACCGAGCCACAATCGTCTTCGTCGAGGTCAAGACCCGTCGCGCCGGCGGACTGGATCCGCTGGTCTCAATCACCCATCACAAGGTCCGGCGACTGCGTTTGCTCGCCGCTCAGTGGCTCGCCACACGGCCAGACCGTCCGCGCCGCGCCGAGCTGCGCTTCGATGCCGTCGCCGTGGTGATCAGTGCTGACGGCAAGCTCGTTGCGCTCGAGCAGCTCGCTGGGATCGCGTGAGCGCCGCGCCGCTGGCGCTACAGCGCCAGTTGCTCGTAGGCAGTCGACTGGAACGACAGCCGGTGCAGCGGCGAGACGCCCTGGCGGGCGATCGCGGCGCGATGCTCAGGCGTCGAGTAGCCGACGTGCGTCGCGAACTGCCAACCCGGGTGCAGTGCATCGGCGCGCCGCATGAAGCGGTCGCGCGTGACCTTGGCGACGATCGAGGCAGCGGCGATCGCTGCGCTCGTGGCGTCGCCATCGATGATCGCCCGCTGCTCGTAGCCGAAGTCGGGAACGGCGAAGCCATCGATCAAACAGAGACAGCCTTCGCGTGCGACCGCAGCGAGCGCACCTGCGAGCGCGGCGAGGTTGGTCACGTGGAGGCCGCTGCCATCGATGCTGCGTACCGAGCGCGAGATCACGGCGACCGACCGAGCGCTGGCGAGGACGCGCGGGTAAAGCTCCTCGCGCGCCGCGTGGTCGTGCTGCTTGGAGTCGTTGAGGGCGCTCAGCCAGCGCAGCTCACGCGTGCTCAAGGCTTGATAGTCGAACAGCACGGCGGCCGCCACGAGCGGTCCCGCGAGGCAGCCGCGGCCGGCCTCGTCAGCACCGGCGACGAGCCGCACACCGAGCGAGCGGTCGAACGCGAACAGGCGGTGGCCGCTGTTACGCCGCCGCGCGGCGCGACGCGAGCGGGCGTTGGAGGAGGCAGACCCGCTCGGACGACCGGTCGCCGCCAAACGCTTGGACGATGAACCGCGCGGCGGGTAGGGGTCCCCGGGCGCGGCTGTTGGCGGAGTCGCCACGATTGCGCCCCATGATGAAGCAGTAACCGGCGGTAACTTTGGCCGCCTGGCAGCGGGTCGCTGCAGCATCCTCGCCGCACCTGGCGACCTGCACGATCGGCCGCCGCTCACGCCCGTCGTTGCGGCGCGTTGCTAGAAAATGCCGATCCGGTCGGGCGGCCAATAGGTGGCGAAGGCCACGCCGATGATCCAGGCGTCGGGCACTGGTCCCCAGAAGCGACTGTCGTCGGAATCGTCACGGTTATCCCCCATCATGAAGAAGTAGCCGTGGGGAATTGTGATCGGCTCGGAGTAGGTGCAGGACGGATCCGTGCTGCAGCCGGCGAAGTTGGCGAACGGCTCGTTCTGCCGCTTGCCGTTGAGGATCACGTGACCGTTGATCAGCGCGATCGTGTCGCCGCCGACGGCGACGACGCGCTTGATGTAGTTGACGCTCGCTGCCTTCGGCGTCGGTCGCGAACAGACCTCGTTGCCGGGCTGCGGCGCACCGCATACGCCGTCGTCGCCCTCGCTCGCGCCGACCGGCGGATGAAAGACGACGATGTCGCCGACCGACGGACTGAAGAAATCGTTGCCGATCCGGTCCACCAACACGCGCTGGCCGATGCTGAGCGTCGGCAACATCGAGCCACTGGGGATGCGGTAGGGCTTGACGACGAACGCCTGTATGCCGAACGCCAAGGCCAGCGCAAGTCCGACGATCAAGATGAACTCGATCACCTGGTTGCCGCGCCCGAGCCTAGGGAGCTTCACGCGGAGCCCCAGGTCTCGACGATCGGCGCGTGCTCGGGGTTCACCGAGAGGTGGGCGTGGGCGACCGGCGCGGCGACAAGGAGCGTGACCAGCGCGGCCGCAATGGCGCGCGTCGTTCGGCCACCGACACGCCTGAGCGCGTGAGGACGCGCGGCTGCGCGCGCGAGCTCGTCATACAGCTGTGGCAGCAACATCAACGGCCCTCCTGCAGGCGCACCCGCAGCGCTTCCAGTCCGCGGCTGACACGCTTGCGGACAACGGATTCCGAGCAGCGCAGATCAGCGGCGATCTCCCGGTACTCGCGCTCATCGACGACGTGCGCGCGCAGTGCCGCGCGTTGGTCCGCCGTGAGGCCATGCAGCAATGAGCTTGCCTCGGCCTCGTCGCACAAGCGCTCGATCTCCGAGATCTGCCCACGAGTCACCTCGATCGCGCGCATTTCGAGCACGCGCCGCGCGCGGTTGTCAACTTGGGCCCGACGCCGGCTGTCGATGAGCTTGTGGTTGGCGATCCCGAACAGCCATGCGACGGGCACGTCCGGACTCGGCCCACCGGCGCGGCAGGCCTCCAGTGCGGCCGCAAACACCTCGGCACAGAGATCCGCGGCGAGCTCGCCGCTGCCTGTGCGGCGCATCAGATAGCTGAGCAGGCGCCGCTCATGCCGAGCGTAGAAAATGCCGAACGCCTGTCCGTGGTGTCGCGTCGCGCGCAGCAGCGCACCGTCGTCAGCGGAGTCCCAGTGGTCCATCAATCAAACTAGTCGCGTGAGCACCGGTCGATTGTGACCGCTGCTACTCCGACCCAGCGCCGGGCCGATCGCAAGCCGGCGGGAGTACTCACGCCGACTCGCCAGCGGGCTCCGCTCCGGCGGGCTCCTCGGCAGGCTCCGCTGCGGGAGGCTCCTCGACAGGCTCGCCGCCCGCCGCCTGGGCCACCGACTCCGGTTGCGAAACGTCCATCGGCTGCTCGGCGTCAGCAGGCGCTTCGTCGATCGGCGGCTCGGCGCTCGGCTCCTCGGTGCCTGCTTCAGCGACGGTAGCCTCAACCGGCGCGCCATCGTCGGCGCTCGCGGACGACGCGGCCGCGGTGGTCACGAGCCCGGGCTCGACGACTTCCTCGGGACCGACGTAGCCGCGTTCGCGCACGCGCGCCGCCTTGCCCACGCGGTCGCGCAGGTAATAGAGCTTGGCGCGGCGCACATCGCCACGTGCGGCAACTTCGATCTTCTCGATCTTCGGCGAGTGCAGCGGAAAGGTTCGTTCGACGCCAACGCCGAAGGACTGCTTGCGCACCGTGAAGGTCTCCCTCACGCCGTGGCCCTGGCGTTTGATCGCGACGCCTTCGAAGACCTGCGTTCGGCGGCGCGTACCTTCGATCACCTGGAAGTGAACTTTGAGTCGATCGCCGGCCTGAAACCTCGGTACGCGTCGGAGCTGGTCGCGTTCGATCGTGTCTATGACGGTACCCATGGCAAAAAAGAGGCGCGGACCGGTTACCGGCCTCCGCGCAGGCGAATCGTAGCGCTCCGACCCCGTTGGCGATCCCTCAGGCGCCGCGCTCGCGCGTGCGCTGCAGACGCCAGCGCCGGATTTCCTCATGATTGCCGCTGAGCAGGACTTCGGGCACCCGCCAGCCCCGGTACTCCGCGGGCCGCGTGTACTGGGGGTACTCGGGCATACCGTCGAGCGCGGCGCTGAAGGATTCCTCGATCGCCGAGTCCGCATGCCCGAGTGCTCCGGGCAGCTTGCGCAAGACGGCGTCCGCCACGACCATGGCGGCGAGTTCGCCGCCGGACAGCACATAGCGCCCGATCGAGATGACGTCGCTCGCGAAGTGCTCGGCGATGCGCTCGTCGAATCCCTCGTAGCGGCCGCACAACAGTGTCACTGCCGGCGCCGCCGCGAGATCTGTGACCAGCGCTTCATCGAGCAGGCGACCGGCCGGGCTCAGCGCGATCACGCGCCGACTGGCACGCAGTTCGACCGCGTCGACGCCGTAGTGCGCCTGCAGTGCGGCGTCGATCACGTCGACGCGCAGGACCATGCCGGCGCCACCACCAAACGGCGCGTCATCGACCTGGCGCCCGCTCAGCGGTGTGTGGTCGCGAGGGTTGATCGTCGTCAGCGTGCTGCCGGCCGCGAGCGCATTGGCAACATGGCGTTGCGAGCGAAACCACTCAAACGACTCGGGGAACAGCGTCACGACATCGAGCTTCACGGCGCGTACCCGTCCTGGCCAAGGAAGTGCAGGTCGACCTCGATCACACGGCGGCCGACGTCCACCGAGCGAATCGCGTCGCGCACCAGCGGCACCAGCAAATCCGGGCCGCCGTCGCTGCGTGCTACCGCGAGGCACTCGCACGAAGGTAATGCGATCAGCCGCCGCACGACGCCAAGATCGTGCTCGCCATCGACGACACGGGCGCCTTCGAGCTCCTCTGCGCGGTACTCATCCGCCCCCAGCGGCGGGGCATCCGCTGTTTCGCACAGAAGCTCGGCACCGCGTAGCGCCGCCGCCGCGTCACGATCGCTGCAGCAGGCGACGCGCACGATCGGCCGGGCGTCGGTGCCGGCACGCCGCACGATCGTGGTCGCTGTGTCGTTGATCCTCAGCGCACCGCCCAGCGCCAACAGGTCGATACGAGCGGCGTGGACGTAGAAGCTGCCGTCGAGTCCGTGGGGACGGCCAACGCGGCCGGCAACGAGCACTACTCGACGATGTCGACGAGCACGCGTTGGCCCCGGCTCGCCCCTGCCGCCCTGATCACGCGCCGCAGTGCCTGCGCCGTCCGCCCGCCGCGCCCGATCACCTTGCCGTAATCGTCGGTGCCGACGGCGAGCTCGAGGACGATCACCCCGCCTCGCTGCACGAAACTTTCGACGACGACCGCCTCCGGATCGTCGACGAGCCCCTCAGCGAGGTACTGCAGCAGCTCGCTCAGCTCCATCGGAGGCCGTCCGCTAGGAGGCGATGCCCTGGGTCCGCAGCAGCTTGCGCACCGTGCGCGATGGCTGGGCGCCACGCGCAAGCCAGTCACGCACGCGCTCCTCGTCGATCGTGATCGTCGAGGGGTTCGTTTGCGGGTTGTAGTGTCCGACCGTCTCGATCACGCGACCGTCGCGCTGGGAGCGCTGATCAGCGACGACCACACGCCAGATCGGATCCTTGCGCGCGCCAATGCGGGTGAGCCTCAGTCGTACAGCCACAATGTCCCTTCGATCGTCGTCAGGTTCGGCTACCCAGGTTAGCTGAGCGGCGCCGCGCCGGCGCTCAGCGGCGCTGGCGCGCCAGCGCCCCGAGGTCGGGCATCTTGCCACGGCCAACCTGGCGCATTACCTTGCGCACCTGTGCGAACTGCTTGACGAGCTGGTTCACGTGCTGAACGCTCGTTCCCGAACCGCGCGCGATGCGCAACCGTCGCGAGCCCTTGATGAGGTCCGGCTGCCGACGCTCCTCAGCCGTCATCGAGAGAATGATCGCTTCGGTTCGGTCGATCTCGCGCTCATCGATCTTCATCCCCTTCATCTGCGCGCCGAGGCCGGGAATCATGCTGAGGATTCCCTGTAGTGGACCCATCCGGCGCATCTGGCGCAGCTGGCCGAGAAAGTCCTCGAGGTCGAACTCGCCGGCACGCAGGCGTTGCTCGAGTTGCTCGGCCTCACGCTCATCGACCCCCTGCCCAGCCTTCTCGATCAGGGTCAGCACGTCGCCCATGCCAAGGATGCGCTGTGCCATCCGTTCGGGGTGGAAGCGCTCGAACTGGACGAGCTTTTCACCGGTCGAGGCAAACAGGATCGGTTTACCGGTCACAGCACGCACCGACAGCGCCGCGCCGCCGCGCGCGTCGCCGTCCAGCTTGGTCATCACGGTACCGTCGAGCGGCAGCGCCGCGGCGAACTGCTCAGCCACGTTGACCGCGTCCTGGCCGGTCATCGCATCGAGCACGAGCAGCACCTGGGTGGCTGCCGTCACGTCGCGGATCTCGACGAGTTCGGCCATCAGCGCCTGATCGACGTGCAGCCGCCCGCTCGTGTCGACGATCAGCACGTCCTTGCCCTCGGTGCGAGCGCGCTCGAGCGCCCAGCCGGCGATCTCGACCGCGGTCCGCTCGGTGCCCTGCTCGTAGACGCTGGCCCCGGCCGCCGCGCCAACGCTGATCAGCTGCTCCACGGCCGCCGGGCGGTAGGTGTCACACGCCGCGAGCGCGACAGTGCTGCCGTGCTCGGCGTGCAGGTAACGGGCGAGCTTGGCCGACGCGGTGGTCTTGCCCGAGCCCTGCAGGCCCATCATCAGGATGACCGTCGGCGGGTGCGAGGCGAACTCGATCGCGGCCGATGGACCTCCGAGCAGCTCGGTCAGCTCCTCGTGGACGATCTTGACGACCTGCTGGCCCGGGTTGAGCTGCTTGAGCACGGCCGCGCCTAGGCAGCGCTCGCGGACCGCCTGGGTGAACTGCTTGACGACCTCGAGGTTGACGTCGGCTTCGAGCAGCGCGAGGCGGATCTCGCGCAGCGCCGCCGTCACGTCCTGCTCACTCAGCGTGCCACGCCCACGCAGCCCGCTGAGCGTCGCCTGGAGTTTCTCCGAGAGGGTTTCGAACATCGCGCTCAGGTCGCGCGGCGAATGATCGTGATGCCGTCGCGGAGCGTCAGCAGCGTAGCGACGACCCGATCGTCGGCGCGGACACGCTCGTTGAATGCCGCCATCGCTCGCGTGCCGGGGTCACCCCGAGCCGGGTCAATGATGCGCCCCTGACGCAACGTGTTGTCAGCGACGATCAGACCGTGGGGTGCGAGCTTCGGCAGCACCGTCTCGTAGTAGTCGAGGTATCCCTGCTTGTCTGCGTCGATGAACACGAGGTCGATCGGCTCGGCGAGATCGGCGATCGTCTCGAGTGCGGGGCCAACGCGCACCTCGATCCGGTCGGCCAGGCCGAGCTGCTCGATCCGCTGGCGCGCGAACGCCGCCCGGGTTCGGTCGATCTCGCAGGTGATCAGCCGCCCCCCGGGCGCGAGCCGCCCGGCCATCGCGATCGCGCTGACACCGGAGAAGGTGCCGAACTCGACGACGAGCTGCGCCCGCACGGCGTGGACGAGGATGTCGAGCAGTCGGGCGACGACCGGGCCGCTCATCATCCCGGCGCCGCCGAGCTCCAGCTCGGTCTCTTCGACAATCGCGTCGAGCGCGGCCGGCAACGGTGTGCTGTGGTCCTCTGCGTAGCGCTCGACGGCGGGGTCCGCGAACAGCATCACTTCTCGGGCGGTTTGGCAGGCGGCTCGGGCTTGCGCAGCGCGTCGCCGATCCCGGCGAAGGCCTGGGTGAACTCGGACGGGATCACGAACACCTTGTTGGACTCGCCCTGGGCCAGCTGTGGCAGCATCTGCAGGTACTGGTAGCTGAGCAGCTTGTGGTCGGCGTCGCCCTTGTGGATCGCCTCGAACACCGTGGCGATCGCCTTCGCCTCACCCTCCGATCGCAGGATCGCCGCCGTGCGCGCACCCTCGGCCTTCAGCACCGCGGCCTGCTTCTCGCCCTCGGCGGTGAGAATCTGGGCCTGCTTGGTGCCCTCGGCGGTCAGGATCGCGGCGCGGCGATCACGCTCGGCGCGCATCTGCTTCTCCATCGCGGCTTTGATGTCCGGCGGCGGGTCGACCGATTTGATCTCGACGCGGTTGATCCGGATCCCCCACTTGCCGGTTGCCTCGTCGAGCACTCCGCGCAACTGAGTGTTGACGTTCTCGCGGCTGGTCAGCGAATCCTCGAGCGTGATCCCGCCGATCACGTTACGCAGCGTGGTGACTGTCAACTGCTCGATCGCCTGCAACGGGCTCGCGATCTCATAAGTCGCGGCACGCGGATCGGTGATCGTGAAATAGAGCACGGTCTCGATCGCGACGACGACGTTGTCCTGTGTGATCACCGGTTGCGGTGAGAAGTTGACGACCTGCTCGCGCAGATCGATCAGCGGGCGAACCCGGTCGACGAACGGCATCACGAGCGTCAGGCCCGGATCGAGGGTCCGGTTGTAACGCCCGAGGCGCTCGAGTACGCCAGCTCGCGCCTGGGGGATCACTCGGATCGCCCGCGCCGCAAAGGTAAGCGCGACGACGACGAGCACAACGATCACGATCAGTGCGACCATCTTGGGCTCCTTGCTAGCGAATTAGGGCAGGACGAGCGCAGTAGCGCCCCGAATTTCGACAACCTCAACGCGCTCGCCCGCTTCGATCACGCGATCATCGTCAAACGACCGCGCGGTCCAAACCTCGCCGCCGATCTTTACCGTGCCGACCGCCTCGCGGTTGGCGATGCGCTCAACGACGAGCGCATTCTGCCCAACGAGTGCTGCGGCGCCGGTGCGAATAGAGGGCGCCAAACGGCGGTGGCGCATGGCGATTGGGCGCAGCAAAAGCAGAACCGCGGCAGCCGCGGCGATGAAGGCGATCGACGAGACGAGCCCGCCCGCGCCCACCAGCGCCAACACGGCGGCGATCGCGGCTCCGACGGCAAACGGCGCCAGATAGAACCCGTTCGTGTGCATTTCGCCGACGGTGAAGGCGCCAGCCACGACGACCCACAAAACCCACGAGCCCATGCACCAATTATGGCGCGCCGCGCAAGTAGCGCCGCGCGTCTCGCGCGCAACCGCCCCTCCCCGCACGCCGCGCTCTACTCAACCAGGGCACGGGCATAGTCGTCGGCGTCGAACGGCCGCAGATCCTCGAGCTGTTCGCCGACGCCGATCAGCTTCACCGGGATCCGCAGATCGCGCGCGATCGAAAGCGCGACACCCCCCTTTGCGCTGCCGTCGAGCTTGGTCAGCACGATGCCGTCGATCGCGACCGCGCGAGCGAACTGCTCGGCTTGGCGCAGCCCGTTCTGACCGGTTGTCGCGTCGAGCGAGAGCAGCGTCTCGTGCGGCGCGCCGGCGAATTGCTTTGCGATAACGCGACGCACCTTCGCGAGCTCCGCCATCAGCGGCTCCTGGTTGTGCAGGCGACCCGCGGTGTCGATCAAGACCGCGTCGTAGCCCTCGGCGCGAGCACGCGTCACCGTCTCGAAGGCCACCGCGCCGGCATCCGCGCCGGGCTCACCGGTGACGATCTCACAGCCCGCCCGCTGCGCCCACGCTTCGAGCTGTTCGCTCGCAGCGGCGCGAAACGTATCGGCGGCGCCAAGCAACACGCGCAAGCCCATGCCCTGGCGCAGCTGCCACGCCAACTTGCCGAGCGTTGTCGTCTTGCCCGTACCGTTGACACCGACCATCAGGAGGACCGCCGGCTGCGGGCGCAGGTCGATCGTGTCGGCGAGCGGTGCCTCGCCGCGACCGGAGCCGCGGGCAATCTCGGCCAGCAGCCCGGCCAAGCGATCTCTCAGTGCATCCTCGTCGAGCGCCTCCTTGCGCACGCTCGCCGCGAGGTCGGCCGTGATCTCAGCGGCTGTCGCCGCCCCGACGTCGGCGATGATCAGCGCCTCCTCGAGCGCCTCCCAGTCATGTTCGACGAGCGTCCGGGCGAACGTCCCCGCAACTTCGCTGCCGATTGCCTGCCGCGTCGCCCGCAAGCTGTCGCGCAGGCGTCTGAACGCGCCACGCTGCTCCTCTTCACGCTCCTCGACCGTCTCGCCACCGGCGAGAGCAGTCGGCGCGGCGGCGCCGGCCCTGGTGATGAACAACTCTCCCCATTCGCGCGCCACGGCCTTCAGCTGTCGCTAGGCCGCGTCAGCTGCGGCGAGCGACGCGACATCGCCGCGGCCCACGCTCGCGCTGCCAGTCTGAGCGCTGGCGTCGCTCGCCTCGAGCAGTGACTCGTCGAGCTCGCGTAGACCGTCCTCGCCGAGCCTGCGCGAGACCACCTTGGATGCGCCGTCGCCGCCCATCGAGATGCCGTAGAGCCAGTCGGCAGCCTCCATCGTCCGCTTCTGGTGGGTGACGACGATGAACTGGGCGCGCGTCCGGTAGCGGCGCAGCAGCGCGAGGAAGCGGTCGAGGTTGAGGTCATCCAACGCGGCCTCAACCTCGTCGAGGATGTAGAACGGGCAGGGCCGGGCGAGAAAGACCGCGAAGAGGAAGGCGATCGCGGTCATCGACTTCTCGCCACCGGAGAGCAGCGAGAGCCGCTTCATCGACTTCCCGGCAGGCGTGATCTCGATTTCGACGCCGAGCACCTCGTCGGGGACCTCGCCCTCGAGCTGCGCCTCGGCCTGTTCGCTCTCACGTTCCGCGGCCTCCTCGCCAGCCTCCTCGCCGGGCAACTCGCCGCCAAGCACCGCTCGCGGAGCACTGTCGTCGCGTACGAGGCGCAACCGGCCGCTGCCGCCGGGAAACACGTCGGCGACAAGCTCCTCGAAGTTGGCCGCCGCGGCGGTGAACGTCGCCTCAAAGCTTTCCGTGATCTGACGGTCAGCGTCGCGAATCACAACCTCCAGCTCGCGCAGTGCGGCTTCGAGGTCGGCGCGCTGCGCTTCGAGCTCCTCGACGCGTTCAAGCGCCTCTCGGTACTCCGCGCCGGCGAGCGGATTGACGGGCCCGAGTTGGGCGCGCCGGCGCGCGAGTCGCTCGACGCGGTCGGGGAGCAGCTTGCTGTCCTCTTCGCTGAGCGGCTGCTCGCCCGGCGTTGCCTCGAGCCCCAGCCGCCCGGCCAGGCCCTGCAGCTCAAGCGCAGCTTCGGCGACCTGATCTCGAACCTGCTGGGCCTGGACCTCGGCGCCCGTCAGCGCGTCCGCGCACTCGCGCAGGCGATCCTGCAGCCCCGTCTCCTCGCCGGCGCATTCGCGCAGCTGGGCACCCAGCGCCTCACCGGCGGCGCGGTCGGCCGCGAGCTCCTGCTCGAGCACTGCGAGGCGCTCCTGCAGGGCCTCGCCGAGCGTGGCCAGGACCACGGCGAAGCGCTCGTTTTGCGGCGCGAGCGCCGTATCGAGCTCTGCTTGGCGGCCGAGAATCTCGATCCGTCGCTCGCGGGCGAGGCGCTCGCGCTCGACGCGCTCCACCGCCCGGCGCTCAGCCGCGAGCTCGCCATCGAGCTCGGCGCGACGCACAGCGATCTCACCCGCGTCGGGCGCCTCGCGGCGTTGCTCGATCAGCCAGCCGGCGAGCCGCTCTCGCTCCAGCGCCTGGGCGTGGTCGCGCTCAGCCGTCCGCAGCGCACCACCCGCCGCCTCGCTCTGCTCGAGCGCAAGCTGGACGGCGCTCTGCGCTGCCGCGACCGCGGCGCGTGCCGCCTGCTCGCCCTGGGCCGCCAGCTCGGTTTCGGCGATCAGCCCATCGCGGCGGTTGCGCTGCTCGAGCGCCCGCTCGCGCCCGCCGCTCGGCGCCTGGCTGAGTTCGCCGAGCGCGCCGTTCCAGAGCCGGCCGGAGCGTGTCACAGCGATCCCGGCAAAGCCGCTCGGGAGCGCCGCGATCTGCTCGACGACCCAGGTGTTGGCGAGCAGCCGGGCGATCACCGCGAGCGCTTCGGCATCGCCGCGCACAAACTCGCTGAGGCGCTCGGAGTCGGCACTCGGAGGCGCGACCTCGACCGTTCCGGAGCCGCCAGGGTCGGCAACGAGCGCCCGTGCTCCGTCCTCGCCGGCCCGATCCAGCCTCGTCTCGGCGCCGGCGCGATCGGCGGCAAGCCAGGCCCCGAGACGGCCACCGAGCGCCGCCGCCAGCGCGAGCTCGTAGCCCGGCTCCACCTGAATGCGTCCCTCGAGTGCCTGGGCGGCGCCGGCGGCCGTCGTATGGCTGCGCAGGAACTGGTTGACGCCGGCTAGCTCGGCGCCGACCCGCGCGGACTCGCGACTGGCGCGCTCAACCGACTGTTCGGCCGCGCGCAGCTCCTCGCGCGCTGCTCGGGCACGCCCTTCGGCCTCCTCACCGAGCGCCTGCTGACGGTCCCGCGCCACGGCCAGCTCCGCGACCAGGGCCACAGCCTCCGCACGCCGCTGCTCGAGCTCGGCCAACTCCCCCGCTACGCGCGCCTCGCGTTCACGGTCGAGCTGTTCGAGCTCACGCTCGAGTTGCTCGATGCGGTCGCGGCCGCCGTATTCCTCGCCAGCGCCGCTGCTCGCAAGCGCAGCCAGCTCGGCCTCACGGCGCGCCGCGCGAGCGCTCAGGGTCAGCGTCAGCGCGCGCGCCTGCTCGAGGCGCAGCAGGACACGTTCGTGCGCCGAGCGCGATCCGAACGCGCGAGCGGCAAGCTCATCGTGGCGCTCACTGCGACCGGCGAGCGCCTGCTCGGATTGCTGGCGGCGCTCGGCGACCAGCGCGAGCTCGGCCTGCACGCCGTCGCGCGCAGCGCGCGCCGCTGCGGCGGCCCGCTCGGCGACGCTGAGGCGCTCGTGGCGCAGGCGAAGGTCCTCACGAGCGAGTGTCCAGCGCGCCTCCAAGGACTGGCGCTCGAGCCGCTCGTGCAGCTCCGCGGCCTCGGCCTGGCGCTTGAGCGGGCGCAGCCTGGAGCGTGCCTCGCGCTCGATGTCGAGACCACGATCGAGGTTCTGCGCGGTCCGCTCGAGCTTGAGCTGCGCGCGACGACGGCGCCTGCGGTGCTTGCCGAGACCCGCTGCCTCCTCGATCAACAGGCGACGATCGCGCGGCCTGGATGTCACGATCAACTCGACGCGGCCCTGGGAGATCACCGAGTGCGCTTCCTTGCCGAGCCCGGTGTCGGAGAGCAGCTCGAGGATGTCGCTCAAACGACAGCGCGCGCCGTTGATCCGGTACTCGCCTTCGCCGGCGCGATTGAGACGCCGCGAGATCGCCAGCTCGCTCGTCGGCAGGGCGACGGTGCCGTCATCGTTGTCGAGGACGAGCTCCACCTCTGCCTCGCTGCGCGCCTGGACCCCCTGGCCGCCTGCGAAAATCACGTCCTGCATCGACTGGCCGCGTACCGCTAGTGGCGACTGCTCGCCGAGCGCCCAGAGCACGGCGTCGGTGACGTTGGACTTGCCGGACCCATTGGGCCCAACGATCACGCTCACACCCTCGCCGAACGCCAGGCTGGTGCGCTCGGGGAAGGATTTGAAGCCCTTCAGCGTGATCGACTTCAGATGCATCGCGCAATCACCGCCCGCCGCGACCACGGCTGGCGCCCGGCGCGCGCTCCGCGGCGTGCGCCCAGCCGGCCTGCTCGAGCGCGATGCGCGCAGCATCCTGTTCGGCATGTTTCTTGCTGCGTCCGCTGCCGCGGGCGAGCGTCACGTCGGCGCGGCGCGCCTCTACGGTAAACACCCTGTCGTGCGGTGGTCCGAGCTCCTCGACCACCTCGTAGTGGACGACCTCGCCGCGCTGGGCGAGCTGCTCCTGCAGCGCCGACTTGAAGTCGACGGGATGCTCCAGCGCTTCCTCGATCTGCTCGGCAAATGCTTCGACCACGGCCGCCGCGGTCCGCTCGTAGCCGGCCGTCAGGTAGCAGGCGCCAATGACGGCTTCGATCACCGAGGCGAGAACGCGCTCGGTCTCGACGACCGCCGTCGTCGCCGGCGCAGCGCCCGGCGGCGCGGCTGCAAGCAAGAGCTCGACGACGCCAATCTCCTCGGCGACGATGCGGCACGAGCGTCCCGAGACGGCCTGCGCGCGGATCTTGGTCAGCCGCCCAGCGCCGTAGCTGTCGGCTTCGAGCCGCGGGTACAAGTGCGTCGTCACCGCGAGCGCGAGCACGCTGTCGCCCAGGAACGCCAGACGGGTGTAGGAATCGCCGCGCCGCTGCGTCCACGAGGCGTGCGTGAAGACCTGCCGGTGCAGGTCTTCGGGCAGCTCGCCCATCAGTGCGCGCAGAAGCTTCAGCGGTCAGCGGCGTGAGAAAGGACGAAGTCGACGGTCGCCTCGACGGTCTGCAGCTTGATTGCTTGCTCATCAGAGATCGCGATGCCGTATGTGTCCTCGAGCTCCTGGATCACCGTGTACAGATCGAGCGAGTCGACGGCCAGGTCCTCCCTGAAACGAGTTGCCGGCTCAATCCGCGCGGGATCGATGCCCAGCTCCTCGGCGAGGTGCGTGCGGATCAGTTCGAGTACTTCGTCGCGACTCATCGGCAGAAAATCACGATACTGGGGCGCTAGGACGCGGCTGGCACGTTAGCGCGGCGCAGCGCGCCGGCAGCCTCCAGGGCGTTGTGCGTCCTGCCAACGAGGTCCTCCTCGACGCCACGACGGGCGCGCAGGATCGCCCGCGCGATCCCCTGGCGGGTGAAGCTGCCGTGCGCGACAACACCGAGCTGGCGCAATCCGAGCAGATAGGCGCCGCCCTGGCCTTCGGGGTCGATCTCCTCGACGAAGGGGGCCAATCCACCGTATTTCAAAAGCAGCCCACCGAGTTTGCCGCGCGTCGAGGCCTGGGCGATGTCGCGAATCATCAGCAGCATCGTCTGCGAAACCCCCTCGATCACCTTCAGCGCGACGTTGCCCGTGAAGCCGTCGGTCACGGCGACGTCGACCACGCCCTCGGTAAGCCCGCTGCCCTCGACGTTGCCGACGAACACGAGCGCATCGCTGCCGGCGGTCCGCGCGACGAGGGCTTCGTGGGCTTCGATCACGAGTTGGCTGCCGCGCTCCGGCTCGACGCCATTGGACAGCAGCCCGACACGCGGCCGCTCGATCCCGAGCACCGCGCTCGCGTAGGCCGCCCCCATGAAAGCGAACTGGACGAGGTACTCGACCCGCACGTCAGGATTCGCGCCAACGTCGAGCAACGTCACCGGGCGCCCGGGCACGGGCACCGTGATCGCGAGCGCCGGACGGTAGATACCGGGCGCGCGCCCGATGTGAAGCTGCGCGGCGACGAGCGCGGCCCCCGTCGATCCATTGCAGACGAGCGCTGCAGCGCGGCCGTCCTTGACCGCCCGCGCCGCGAGCACGATCGACGCATCGGGGGCGCCACGGACCGCACTCGCCGGATTCAGCTCCTTGGCGATCGAGCGGGGCGCATCGACGATCTCGACGCCGTCGCCCGACGCGCCAAGCTCGCGAGCGGGCCCAAACAGCAGCACCTCCACACCCTGCTGGGCCGCGAGACGAGCGCCGGCAGCGACCTCAGCCGGTCCGAGATCGGCGCCGTTCGCGTCGACCGCGATGATCGTCACGAGGCCCTACTCGTGGTCGTGGTCGTGCTCGCGCTCGAGCGGCGCCATGATTTCCCGACCGGCGTAGGTCCCGCACACCGGGCAGACCCGGTGTGGGCGGCGCGGGCTGTGACAGCGCGGGCAAGCGTTCAGCGTCGGCGCGACCATCTTGTGCTGCGCGCGCCGCTTGGCTGTGCGACTGTGCGACTGCTTTTGCTTTGGCGCTTGCATCGGCGGGCAAGCCTACCAACTAAGGACCTCTGCTCCCAGTCGGCTGGCCTCCCTGCGCTCGGGACTCAGGCTTGGAGGCGCTTTCGTGCGCAGCGCTCGGCGCTCGGTCTGACGACATCCGTCGCCAGACCGACACGGGCCAGACCGGAGATCACCAGCGCCGACGGGTCGACCTGCCAGCGTCGCAGCCCGTGCACGGCGGAGGTCGGGAAAGCGTGATGGTTGTTGTGCCAGGCTTCGCCGAAGGACAGCGGCGCAAGCCAGGCGAGGTTGCGCGATTCGTCGCCGGTGGCGTACTCCTGACGGCCGAAGAAATGGCATAGCGAGTTGATCGAGAAGGTCACGTGGTGGAGCACCAGGATTCGTACGGCGCCACCCCACAGCAGGCCGAGCAGCGCCCCGTCGAGCGTGCCGGTCAGCGCGTAGCCAAGGCCGAACGGGATGGCAAGGCCGAGCAGCACCCATAAAACAAATGTGCGGTTGATGAAGCGAACCACGGGGTCGGCGAGCAGATCCGGCGCGTAGCGGCGCTGGCTCGCGAAGCCGTCGCGGAAAACCCAGCCGAGGTGGGCATGCCAGAGGCCGCGGAACGGCGCGCTCCAACCGTGACCGTGGCCTATGTGCGGGCTGTGCGGGTCCCCTTCCTGATCGGAGAAGGCGTGGTGCTTGCGGTGGTTGGCGACCCATTCGATCGGCGGTCCTTCGAGCGCCATGCTGCCGAGGATCGTGAACAGCGCCCGCACGACGGGTCCGCAGCGGAAGCTGCGATGGGTCAGCAAGCGGTGGTAGCCGATCGTGATGCCAAGTCCCGTCGGCACGTAGCAGACGAAGAAGATCAGCACATCCTTCCAATACAGCGAGTTGTCCCAAGCAAGCCACACGCCAACTGCCAGCGCCGCTACGGGAACTACCGTGGCTACACCGGTCGCGACCTTGTCGACGATGTTCAGTCGACCAGGCGTCTCGAATTCGCCGGCCACGGTGGTGGCGTCCGAAACAGCAGCGGGTCCGCTCTCGCGGATCGGAATCTCAGTTATTGCCACGTGCTCACCGTGACGCGACAGCTCCCTAGCGGGCTGACGGATCCCGGGTGCCTTTCGCTGGTTGCCACCCCGAACGCCAACGCGGCGAACGCAGGAGTCAGCCGCGGATCATGGCACAGCATAAGGCGGCTGCGCGCTGTGCTATTCGAGCCGCAGCTCGGCCAGCTTGGCCCAACGCCGATCGGGCGCGCTGTCGTGATGGTGTCCTGCGCCGGCGTCGCGCAGGGCCACCGCACACACCGGGCAGAGCCCGGGGCAATCTGCGGTGCAGAGAATCTGCTCCGGCGCCGCGAGCGCAAAGCCGTCATGGGCCCATGACCGAAGATCGAGCAGATCGCCGGTGAGGTACGGGCTGTCGAGCTCCTCGTCGCCGCCCGGCAGGTCGACCTCGCGGGCGTCGACTCGCAACGTTGGCGCCGCAGCACCAAGACAGCGCATGCACGGGCCGGCGATCGCGACGTCGAAGCGCAGTCGCAACGAGTACCCGCCGCCGCTCGTGCGGGCAATGTCGAGGATCGCACCGACGTGACCAGGTTGCGCGAGGTAGGTCTGCCCGGCGAGCTCGAGCGAGTCGAGCGCGAGCTCGAGCTCGAGACGCCGCCCGCCGCCGGAGTGCAGACGAAAACCAGAAAGGTCGAGCACGTCTGTCGTCGCCACCGACCAATTGTGCACGCTACGCGCTCAGACGACTTCGAGCTGGCGCAGCTCGCGCTTGAGCACCTTGCCAGTTGCAGTACGCGGCAGCTCGTCGATGAACACGACATCGCGCGGCACCATGAAGCGCGCGAGGTTCTCGCGCACGTAATCCTTGACCTGCTCGACGTCGAGCGCCACGCCCGGCTTGCGCACGACGAACGCACGCAGGCGCTCACCGAACTGCTCGTCCGCGACACCGATCACAGCGACGTCCTCGATCGCCTCGTGCTCGGCCAGCAGATCTTCGACCTCGCGCGGGAAGACGTTCTCGCCGCCGGAGATGATCATGTCGTCGTCGCGGCCCGAGACGAATAGGCGACCGTGGTCGTCGAGGTAGCCGACGTCGCCGGTGGCGATCAAGCCCTCGAGCTCGGTCTTACCGTCGCCGCTCGTGTAGCCGTCCATCACCATCTCGTTGGTGACGAAGATCCGTCCGGTCTCGCCGGGCGCCCGCTGTTGGCGACCTTCGTCGTCGAACAAGCGCAGCTCCGTGCCACGCGGCGGCGTCCCCGCGGTGCCCGGCGCTGCGCGCAACTCCTCGGGCGAGGCGATCGTCGCCCAGGCGACCTCCGTCGAGCCGTAGAGGTTGTAGAGCACCTCGCCGAAGGTGTCCATGACGCGCAATGCCAGCTCGCCCGGCAGCGCCGAGCCGCTCGCGGCGATCACCCGCAGCGAACTCGTGTCGTAGCGAGCGATCGTCTCGGGGCCGAGATCGAGCAGGCGTTGCAGCATCACCGGCACGACGACGAGGACGCTGGCGCGGTAACGGGCAACCGAGGACAGTGCTTGCTCGGCATCGAAGCGGCGGTGCAGCACGAGCGTCGAGGACAGCGCCAGGCCCAGCGTGAAATGGGCGTAGCCCCAGGAGTGAAACAGCGGTGCGGCGACCACCGTGGTCTCGCGCGCCCGCAGGGGAATCCGCGAGAACAGCGCGGCCGCCGGATCGAGCGAGCGCGGCTGGTGGCGTGAGGCGCCCTTTGGCGCCCCGGTGGTGCCCGAGGTCAGGATCACGACGCGGCCGCGGTCGCCCGGTGGACGCAGATTTTCGGGCGAGCCGGCGGCGATCAGCTCGTCGAGCGTCGGGAAGTCGAGGGACGCGCTGTCCTGCCAGGCGATCACGCTGTTGCGCCCGAGGGCGGCGCTCGCGCATAGCGCGATGAACTCCTCGTCGTAAATCAGCACCCGCGGGCCCTCACGGGCACAGACCTCGGCGATCTGCGGTGCCGCAAACGAGGTGTTCAACAGCAGCACGTTCGCGCCGAGCTTCGACGCGGCGACGGTTGACTTGATGAAGCCGGCGTGGTCGCGACAGAGAATCGCGATGCCTTCGCCTTCGCTGACGCCGAGTTCACGCAGGCTGCGCGCGAGAGCGTTCGTCGCGCGGTGCAGCTCGATGAAGCTGATCGTGCCGCGATCGTCGTGGATCGCCGGGCGATCCGGGTCGCGCAGCGCCGAGATCGCGTAGCCGGCGGCCGGCGTCGGACCCCAGCGAGCCATCAGCAGACCCACGCGCAGAAGCCGATCGGGGCGGTCAAGGCGCAACACCCGGGCCCGGACCAGCATCCTGGCCGTGTGCAGCGAATCAGCTAGACGTCGAAGCGCCACATGCGTATCCAAGCACGTCCCCCGCGCCGCGAGGAAAAGATCCGAGGCACACCGCGGGGAGTTCGCCTACCGCGGTCCGGCTAGGAGACTTCGGCCGGCTCGTCGCTGCCCTGCAGTCGCTCGCGCCCGCGCTGCACCGCCGCGATGAACTTCGAGAGGTTGGTCTCCAGCGTGTCGAGGATCTCGTCGGCGTAATCCTCCGCCCCGAGGCGGATCTCGCGCTCACGGGCGCTCGCGTCTTCGATGATGTCCTCAGCGGCCCGTTCGGCGGCCTTGACGATCTCCTCGTCGCTGATCAGCCGCTCCTGCCGCTCACGACCTTCCTTGACGATCCGCTCAGCCTCGCGCTTGGCCTCGGCAAGCATCTCCTGCCGTTCCTTGACGATCCACCGCGCCTGCTTGATCTCCTCGGGGATCGTGGCGCGCATCTGGTCAAGGAGGTCGTAGATCTCCTCCTTGTCGACGCGCACCTGATCGGTCAAGGGGACCTGCTTGGCGTTGTGCACCAAATCGTCGAGCTTGTCGATAAGGACCAGGACATCCATGGCTTACAGACTAAAGGGTTGGGGCCTGTGCGGAAAGCTCCGCACGAGGTGTCACAGCTTTCGCTGACGACTCAGCTCTTCCTGCAAGCGGCGGGCAACGAGCGTGTGCACGTAGGACTCGACGTTGCCACCGAAGGTCGCGAGTTCCTTGACGCCGCTGGAGGAGAGGAAGCTGTACTCGGGGCTCGCCATGATGTAAAGCGACTCGATCTGCGGTGCCTGCTTGCGGTTGAGCTGATTCATCTCGAACTCGTACTCGAAATCGGAGATCGCGCGCAGACCCTTGACGATTGCCGTCGCGCCGACGCTGCGCGCGAACTCGACGACGAGCGTGTCGAAGGGCTCGATGCGGATGCGGTCGAGGTGAGCGGTTGCCACGGTGATGAACTCGAGCCGCTCGTCCAGCTCGAACAGCGTGCCCGCCTTGCGCACGGAGTGGTTGACGACGGCGACGATCACCTCGTCAAAAAGCGCAGCCGTGCGCGTGATCACGTCAACGTGCCCGTTGGTGATCGGGTCATAAGAGCCGGGGCAAACGGCGATGCGCGGTGGCGTGGTCATATCTCGTTGTGCTGGTGAATGCGGATCAGCGTATCCCCGTAGCGCCGTTCGAGGCTCAGCGGCAGGCCCAGCTCGAGCGGCGAGCGGCGGTCGCTCTCGCTGACGACGCGGGCGCCGGGCCGCAGCAGCGGTGGCAGCGCGTGGGTCAGCAATGGCCCAAATTCGCTCGCCCGAAGGTACGGCGGGTCGACGAACACGAGGTCCAGCTGCTCCAGCACCGGCAGTGGTCCCTTGGCGATGTCGGCTTTGCTGACGATCGCTCGCTGGCCGAGCCCAAGACGCGAGACGTTCTCGAGGATCGTTCGTATAGCGGCGATCTCGTTATCGACAAAGATCGCCTGCGCGGCACCGCGCGAGAGCGCCTCGATGCCGAACGCGCCCGACCCGGCGAACAGATCGAGCACGCGGTCGCCGCTGATGTCGCCGAGGATCGAGAACACCGCCTCGCGTGCGCGCTCGGACGTCGGCCGCGTCGCACGCCCGCGCGGCGCCGTGAATCGCCGTCCCCCCAGCTCACCGCCGACTACGCGCATCAGGCGGCGATCGGTCGCGCCGCGATCTCACCGTAACTGTCGGCGAGGGCGCGGGCGAGCAGCACGTGCTCGGGGCGCTCGAGCGCCGGATCGAGCGCGATCAGCTCCTCAGCGCAGCCGCGGGCCCGACGCAGCAGCGGCTCATCATCGGGTAGCCGGGCGATCCGAAATTGGCTGAGCCCGGACTGACGGACACCGATCAGCTCGCCCTCCTTGCGCTGGCGAAGGTCGATCTCAGCGAGCTCGAAGCCGTCGTCGTGTTGGGCAACAGCATTCAGGCGCTCCGAGTCCTTGGCCCCGCACAGCAGGCACAGTGCCGGGTGCTCGCCGCGACCGACCCGCCCACGCAGCTGGTGCAGCTGGGAGATCCCGAAGCGCTCGGCGTTTTCGATCAGCATCACCGTCGCATTGGGGACGTCGATGCCAACTTCGATCACGGTCGTCGCGACGAGGACGTCGGCCTCGCCGGCCGCGAATGCCGCCATCGCCGCCTGTTTCTCGCGGTGCGCGAGCTGCCCATGCAGCAGCACCAGGCGGAAGTCGCGGAGCTCGCGCGAACGCAGGCGCTCGAACTCGGCGGTGGCGGCGCGCGCATCGCCGGCGCTCGCCTCGTCAGGCTCCTCGACCAAAGGACAGACGATGAACGCCTGGCGACCAGCGCGCAGCTCTTCGCCAATCCGCTCGTAGGCCCGCGCCCGCGCCCGCGCGCCGGAGACGACGTGCGTCTCGATCGGGCCGCGGCGCGCCGGCAGCTCGCGTAGGTGGGTCTGGTCGAGGTCGCCGTAGCGGCAGAGTGCAAGCGTGCGGGGAATCGGCGTTGCCGTCATGTGCAGCATGTGCGGCGCGAAGCCAGGCTGCGCCTTGGCATCGAGCGCCGCGCGCTGGCGCACGCCAAACCGGTGCTGTTCGTCGACGACGGCGAGCGCCAGCGAGGCGAAGTGCACTGGCTCCTCGATCAGCGCGTGGGTGCCGACAACCAGCGACAGCTCGCCGCTCTGCAGGCGGGCCAGCAGTTGCGCTCGCCGCGCCGGCGGCGTTGAGCCCGTGAGCAGCGCGAGCGTCGTCGGCTCGGCCCCGAGCAGCGACTGGATCGTCGCGAAGTGCTGCTCGGCGAGCGTCTCCGTTGGCGCCATCAGCGCCGCCTGGGCGCCGCACTCGACGGCACGGAGCATCGCAAACAGCGCGACCACGGTCTTGCCGCTGCCGACCTCTCCCATCAGCAGGCGCTGCGCCGGCTGCGCTCGCGCGAGCTCCGCCGAGAGCACCGCGATCGCCGCCTGCTGGTCAGCGGTCAGCTCGAATGGGAGTCCGTGGTCGAGCCATCGCGCGGTGAGCGTCCCGGGGTCCGGTAGCGCGATCGCGCGGGTGTCGGCAGTGCGCCGCGCGCGGCGCGCCAACAGACCGAGCTGGGCCAGCAGGAGCTCCTCGAAGGCGAGGCGCTCACGCGCCAGGGCCACATCATCGCCAGCGGCGCCGAAGTGCATCGCCTCGAGCGCAGCGCCGCGCGCGGGCAGCCGCTCGGCGGCGCGCAGCCGCCCCGGCAGCGGATCCACAACCTCGGCCAGGGCAGCCCGGGAATGGCCCATCAGCGCCAGGATCTGGGTGCTCGAAAGGCCCTCGGTCGCCGCGTAATGCGAGACCTCCTCGCCGCGCGCGCTGGCTTCGTCGGTGCGAGCGTGATGGGACACGCGGAAGCGGTTGCGTCCCTCGTACTTGCCGTGCAGGACGAGCCGGGTACCGGCGGGGTAGCGCGCCACCAGCCATGGCTGGTTGAAGAAGGTGGCCTGCATCAGGCCGCTGTCGTCGGCGACAACGGCCTCGACCAGCGGGCGCATTCCGCGCCGGCGAACTGACCGCTGGCTGATTGAGCGCACCTCGACCACGACCGTCGCGTTCGCGCCCTGGACGAGCGCATCGATCGTGCGGCCTTCGCGGCGCGCCCGTGGCACGTGCTCAAACAGATCGCCGACCGTGTCGAGGCCAAGCGCGGCGGCCGCCGCGGCGGCCTTGCCGCTCAGCTCGAGCGAGCGCGCGAGTAACGATGGCCGCGGCCAGCGAATAGGAGCCGCGAGCAGGTCCTCACGGGTCGGGGCGGCGGCGCCGCCAAAGCCGGGTGGCGCGAACTCAGAAGACACCGACGACGCGACCGTCATAACCCCATGATGCTCCGCGAGGAGGTCGGTAGCCGCCAAAGGCGGCGAACGAGCCCCGCAGCGCCCTACTCGGCGCTCAGCAGCCACCAGTAGCTGGGCTGACCGCCGTCACGGTGCTCGAGCTCGACCTGTTGCGGAGCGAGCGTCGCGACGTGCTCGCTGGCGAGCGGCGCGCCTTCACCGGCGATGCAGGTGATCAGCTCGCTGCCGTCACCAAGGCTCGCGAGAACCTGCGCCAGCGTTCCCTCCGGCGGTCCCCAGGCGACAAGCGTCTCATCGATGAAACCGACCGCGTCGCCGGCGCGAAACCGCCCGGCGGCGTCGTCGCGCGCGGCCGGCGCGACGGAGCCGCTGCGAACCCGCTCGAGCGCTGCCCCAAGCGCCTGCGCGTTGGCGGCGGCGCTGAGCTCCGGCGCGTGCGCGACGAGCGCGGCGAGCGCCGCCTGTTGGGAGCGCGAGGGCACGACGACCACTTCCTTCTCGGAAAGCACGGCGGCATTCTCGGCCGCGAGCATCACGCTGACGTCGTTGGCGAGCACGACGACCTCCTCGGCGGGTACCGCGTGGATTCCCGCGAGCAGCTCGTAGGTCGAGGGGTTGAGCTTCGGGCCACCGTCGAGCACGTGGGCGCCAAGGCTCTTGAACAGCTCGCCGATCCCGGGGCTTGCGACGACCGCCAGCACGCCGCAGCGCACCGTTGTGGCGGGCTCACGACGCGCGATAAGCGCCGCCGCCTGGTCGTGCATGTCGGCGACGTCGAGGTGGGACACCTCGCCGGCACCGGCAAACACGGCGGTCGCGAGCTCCGGCTCGTCGGTGTGAATGTGGATCTTCAGCGTCGGCGAGTCGCCGACGATCAGCAGCGAATCACCGAGCGCGGCGAGCGCGGCGGTGAAGCTGCTCGGATCGAGTCCCTCGCCCGTGACGGCGAAGTTGGTGCAGTAGCGATAGGTCGATGACGCGTGCTGGGGGTGGGTGATGCGCGCCGGCGCGTGGTGTGCGAGCGGCGGCGGCTCATCGCCCCGCAGCGCCGCGACGATGCCGGCGAACATCACGGTGAGCGCGTAGCCGCCGGCATCGACGACGCCGGCCTCGCGCAGCACCGCGAGCATGTCCGGCGTGCGGTTCACCGACTCCTCGCCGGCCTGCACCGCCTGTTCGAGCACGGCCGCGATCAGGTCGTCCTGAACCTCCGGCGCTTCATCCGGCGCGAGCCGTGTGCTGGGCAGGTGCGGCAGCTCAATGGCGATGCGATGCGCCATCTCGCGAACGACAGTGAGGATCGTCCCCTCGGCCGGCTCCCGCACCGAGGCGTAGGCCCGGTCGGCCGCGCGGGCCAGTGCCGCGCCGACCAGTGTTGCGTCGATCAGCTCACCGGGCCGGCTGACCAGCTCCTCGGCGGCGCCACGGATCAGCTGCGAGAGGATGACGCCGCTGTTGCCGCGTGCGCCGAGCAGGGCCGCGCGGGCCACCGCGTCGACGATCTCGTCGCGGCCGATTTCGTCGATCGTGCGCCGCTCATCGGCCCCCAGCCGATCGAGCTCTTCGACGACCGCGCGCAGCGTGAGCACCATGTTGTCCCCGGTGTCGCCGTCGGCGACCGGGAAGACGTTGAGATCGTTGACCTCCTCGCGGCGCGACTCGAGATGCGCGAGGGAGCCGGCGACGATTGTGCGAAAGCGGATGATGTCGGGGTCAGTCACGACCCACGCACCCCGGGATCAGAGAGCCTTCGTAACCTTGCCGGCCTTGAGACAGCGCGTGCAGACGTAAACACGCAGACGCGCACCCGCCTCGACGATGCGAACCTTCTGCAAGTTGGGATCGAAGCGACGCCGGGTAGCAACCATCGAGTGGCTGCGACTGTTCCCAAACGCCGGACCCTTGCCGCAGGAGTGACAAACCTTCGCCATTGCGGGGAGTCTAGCCGCTCTTCAGCTTGTCCCGCAGCTCGGCGAGCGCGATCACGGCATCAGCGGCGTGGGCACCCTGATCACGTTTCGTGCCGCCGGCCCGTGCCAGCGCCTGCTCCATCGTCGCGACGGTGAGGACGCCAAATGAGCAGGGCACGCCGCTTCGCAGCCCGACGTCGAGGATCCCGCGCGCCGCCTCGGCGCAGACGTATTCGTAGTGGTCGGTTTCGCCACGAATCACAACGCCAAGGCAGGCGATGCCGCGATAGCGCCCGCTGTCTGCGGCGTAGCTCGCCGCGAGCGGCAACTCGAAGGCACCGGGCACGTCGTGGACATCGACCGCGTGGCCGTCGGACTCGAAGACAGCGCGCGCACCCGCCACCAGCCGCTCGGCCACCTCGGCGTAGAAGCGCGCGACGACGATCGCGTAGCGATCGGCCATCAGCGCTCGCGGTTTTCGCCGCGTTCGCTGTGCAGCAGCTCGGCGTCGAGGTCCAGACCCTGGTGGTGGAGCGTGTGCCCGAGCTTGTCGCGCTTGGCACGCAGATAGGCGGCGTTGTTCGGGTTCGGCGCCTGTTCGATCGGGATCTGGCTGGTGACCGACAGGCCGTAGCCCTCGAGGCCGCGGATCTTCTTTGGATTGTTGGTCAGAATGCGAATCGACGAGAGGCCGAGATCGACCAGGATCTGCGCACCGATTCCGTAGTCGCGCAGATCCGCGGGAAGGCCGAGCCGCTCGTTGGCCTCGACCGTGTCGAAGCCCTGCTCCTGCAACTTGTAGGCACGCAACTTGTTGAGCAAGCCGATCCCGCGCCCCTCCTGCGCCAGGTAGAGCAGCACTCCCCGGCCCTCGAGCTCAATCATCGCCAGCGCCGCCGCCAGCTGCTCGCCGCAGTCACAGCGCAGTGAATGGAAGACGTCGCCGGTGACGCACTCCGAGTGCACGCGCACGAGGACGTCGCTTGCACCAGCGACGTCGCCCTTGACGAGCGCCAGGTGATGCTTGTCGTCAAGCACGGAGCGGTAGCCGACGACCTCGAACTCGCCCGCCTCGATCGGCAGGCGAACGCCATCGACGACGCGCTGGACCAGCAGGTCATTGCGCCGGCGGTAGGCGATCAGGTCCTTGATCGTGACCATCTTCAGGTTGTGGCGCTCGCAGTACTCGATGAGGTCGGGCACCCGCGCCATGTCGCCGTCGTCCTTCATCACCTCGCAGATCACGCCGGCCGGATTCAGCCCGGCCAGACGGGCCAGGTCGATGCTCGCTTCGGTGTGCCCGGTGCGTTCGAGCACGCCGCCGCGCTTGGCCTTCAGCGGGTTGACGTGCCCGGGCTGAACGAGATCTTCGGGCCGGCTGCGGGGGTCGATCGCAACCTGGATCGTGTGCGCTCGATCGTGTGCCGAGACGCCGGTCGTCACACCGTCGCGGGCCTCGATTGTCACGGTGAACGGCGTTCCGTGCGGCGACTCGTTCTTTGCCGTCATCAGGTCGAGGCCCAGCTCCTCGCAGCGCTGGCCCGTCAAGGCCAGGCAAATCCAGCCGCGCGCCTCCTTGGCCATGAAGTTGATCGCCTCCGGCGTGACGAATTGGGCAGCCATCACGAGATCGCCCTCGTTCTCGCGATCCTCGTCGTCGCAGACGACGACCATCCGCCCCATGCGGATCTCCTCGATCGCCTCGTCGATTGCCGAGAACGGCGACACGGTCTGCTCGGTGGCGCTCATGCCGCGACCAGCTTCTCGACGTGCTTGGCGAGGACGTCGACCTCGACGTTGAGGCGGCTGCCACTGATCAGCCGGCCGAGCGTCGTCGCCCGGCGCGTCTCGGGGATCAACGCAACGGTGATCAGCGAACCGTCAATGGCGGCGACCGTCAGGCTGACGCCGTCGAGCGCGATCGAGCCCTTCTCAACGACGTAGCGGGCGAGCGCGCTGTCAATCGCCACCTGTAGCTCGCCGCCTTCGCTCAGCGCGCGGACCTCGCCGATCCCGTCGATGTGACCGAGCACCATGTGGCCGCCGAGGCGGTCGCCGGCGCGCAAGGGGAGCTCGAGGTTGACGCCGGCGCCCGGCTCGAGCTCGCCGAGTGTCGTGCGTCGCAGCGTTTCCTGAACGAGCTCGGCTTGGAAGCGCGAGCCTTCGACGGCGCTGGCGGTAAGGCAGGCACCATCGACAGCGACCGAATCGCCGCTGGCGAGCTCCCCGGCCAGCGCCGGCGAGTCGATCTCGAGCAGCGCGCGGTCTTCGCTGCGGTCGAACCTGACGACGGTGCCGACCGCGCCGACGAGCCCGGTGAACATCACCACTCCCGCAGGCGGGCGGAGATCAGCAGGTCGTCGCCGACGCGCTCGCAGTCGAGCGTCAGCGCTCCGACCGCCTCGGAGATACGGGCGACGCCCTCGCCCTCGAGCGGATCGCGAGCGTTGGCGCCGCCGAGCAGCATCGGCGCGAGGAACAGCCGCACCTCATCGATCTCACCGGCATCGAGAAACGCGCCGGCGAGGTGCGGTCCGCCTTCGAGCAGGACCGAGGCGATGCCGCCGGCAGCGAGCTGGTCGAGCGCCGAGCGCACGCGCGCCGGCTCGTTCTCGCCGCTGGCGACGACGACCTCGGCACCGGCCGCGATCAAGGCGTCGGTTTCGGTCCGTGGCGCCGCACGCGAGACGACCACGATCAGCGGCACCTCGGCCGTCGCCTGCACCAGCCGCGAGGCGATCGGCAGCCGCGCGAGCGAGTCGAAGACGACGCGCCGTGGCTGGCGATGTACCCCTTCGACGCGGGCGGTGAGCTGCGGATCATCGGCGAGCGCCGTGCCGATGCCGATCGCGACGGCGTCAACCGAAGCGCGCCAGTGGTGAGCGCGTTGACGGCTCTCCTCGCCGGAGATCCATTGTGAGTCGCCGGCCCGCGTCGCGACCTTGCCGTCGAGTGTCATCGCCGACTTGAACAGCACCCACGGCCGCCCAGTCCGCACATGCTTGCGAAACGCCTGGTTGAGCAGACGGGCCCGCCGGGCAGTCTGCTCGTCGGCGCCCACAACCTCGATCCCCTCGTCACGAAGGATGCCGAGTCCCCGCCCCGATGCCTTCTCGCTCGGATCGTCGCTCGCCACGACGACGCGGCGGATGCCGGCGGCGACGATCGCCGCGGTACAGGGTGGCGTCAGGCCGTGGTGGCTGCAGGGCTCGAGCGACACGTAGAGCGTGGCTCGCGAAAGGTCGGCACCGCCACAGGCGCTAATCGCAATGACCTCGGCGTGCGGGCCGCCGAGCTCCGCGTGCCAGCCTTCGCCGAGCACCTCCTCGTCGGTCGCGATGACCGCGCCAACGATCGGGTTGGGGTTGGTTCGCCCGAGCCCGTTGGCGGCGATCTCGATCGCCCGCGAGAGGTGCTCGCGATCAGTCTGCGTGCAGTCGAGCGTGTCCATATGCCAAGGATACGACCGCGGCAATAGGAGCCGAGGTGAAATTCCGTCAGGCTTGGCTGCTGGCACAGCGCCCGCCGGTCAGGTGGTAGACGTTCATCAGCGCGCCGGGGCGCGCGTAGGCCAGCGGGTAGTAGTCAAACGACCAGTCGAAGTTGAAGGCGACGCCGCTGCTGCCGTGGGCATACGGCGAGGCGCTGAAAACGAGCCGGGCGTCGTGCGCCAAGGCGCGGTAATAGGCGATTGCCTGCGGCACCCGCGCGGGGCTGACCGTGGCGCGGCCGGATTGCGTCGACCCGGTGAGGACCCAGCAGAAGTCGTTGCGCTCGTAGAGCCCGATCAGCGCCGGCCGCAGCACGGTTTCGTAGTTCTCGATCGTCACGCTCGGGCCGGCGTCCAACTCGAGCTTGCCGTCCGCTGCGACCTGGGTGCGAAAGACCGGGAATCCGACCCAGCGGTAGCCGCTGGCGGTCTCCAGCGGACGGCCGACGTCGAGCCCCCACTCCTCCGGCACGACCGGCTCGATCACGACCCGCGTCCCGATCGGGACGTGGGCCACCAACCAGGCGCGCGTGATGTTGCGCGTGTCGGCGCGTGAATCGACGATCCCCGAGTGAACGCTGTAGACGAGCCCCTGGCCGCAGAGCGCCGCGACCACGACGGCGATGAGCGCGAGCTGCGGCCGGCGTCGGCCGCGGGCCGCCAGGTCGACGCCGCGCATCCCGGCATAGGCCGCCAGCAGGCAGATCAGCGGCACCACGGGCATCAGCCAGCGCCCGAAGTAGCGGCCCTGCACGCC
>Ga0302325_10001593_pt1 | contig 57354 bp, 44 predicted proteins | sample Palsa_T0_2_FD_201948 | JGI IMG/M metagenome (GOLD analysis project Ga0302325, IMG submission 201948) | Peat permafrost microbial communities from Stordalen Mire near Abisko, Sweden - Palsa_T0_2 | ecosystem: Environmental > Terrestrial > Soil > Palsa > Peat permafrost | place: Sweden: Abisko... | reverse complement strand
CACGAGCGCGGACAGCCCGTCGAATTCGCCGCCCGCGCCGCCCGGACTACCGCTGGATCCGCTGCCCGGCCCCGTTCCCGGCTCGCTCATGCGCGTCCTCCCGCTCGTTTGCCTGGCTGGCCCGCTCAATACTCGGCTGGCCCGCTCGTTACTCGGCTGGCACTGGTTCTCGGCTGGCACTGATTCTCAGCCAGCACTGGTTCTCGGCTGGCACTGGTAAATACATCCGATGTGTAGCGCAGTACAGTGCACGCGTCCAGGCCGGCCCGGCTCCGGACTCGTCCGGTGACGTGCTGACTGAGGCGACCCACGACGTGGGAGGAAACGGTGCCGATGCGGATAGCCCTGTTCGTCACGTGTCTCACCGACACCCTATTCCCGGCCACCGGCCAGGCCGTCGTGCCGCTGCTCGAGCGGCTCGGCCATCAGGTAGCCAGCAGGATCGTAGGAAGCACCTACCGCCCAGCCCCGCCGGGGCCAGTTGTTCTCCCAGTTCAGAGCGGGTTTGTCCGCATCCGGCCGGCGCTTCGCTCAGAGAGAACATGCACAGGAAATTATTTCGGCCTCTTCTTTATTGAGTGTGATTGACTCAACTTTTGGAGGCCAGATGAGCGAACAGCTCACACTGCCGGTGCTGCCCCTGGACGACGAGGTTGTCCTGCCCGGGATGGTGGTGCCGCTTGAGACTTCCCAGCAGGAGGTGCGGGCCGCGATCGACGCGGCGCGTGTCCCGGCGGCGGCGCGGGTTCCGGGCATCCGGTCCGAGGCCAAGCCCCGCGTCCTGCTGGTGCCCCGGCTTTCCGACCGCGGCCTGGCCGGAGTGGGCACGCTGGCCGTTGTCGATCAGGAGGGGCGCCTGCCCGGCGGCGAGCCGGGAGCGGTCCTGCGCGGGATTTCCCGCGTGCGGATCGGCTCGGGCACGACGGGCTCCGGTGCCGCCCTCTGGGTCGAGGGCACAGTGATCGAAGAGACCGGCCGCGGCGCGCGCGCTGACGAGCTGGCCAAGGAATACAAGTCGCTGGTCATCGCTATGCTCCAGAACCGCGGGGCCTGGCAGGTCGTGGACGCGATCCAGCAGCTGGACGACCCGTCGGCCATCGCCGACCGGTCCGGCTACTCGGCCTACCTGAACGCCGCGCAGAAGCTGCAGATCCTGGAGACCACGGACCTGGTCGAGCGGCTGGAGCTGGTCATCGGCTGGACCAAGGAGCACATGGCCGAGCTGAACGTCGCGGAGTCGATCCGCAAGGACGTCCAGGAGGGCATGGAGAAGCAGCAGAAGGAATTCCTGCTGCGGCAGCAGCTCGCCGCGGTCCGCAAGGAGCTGGCCGACCTGTCCGGTGACCCCTCCACCGAGGAGGACGACTACCGGGCCCGGGTCGAGGCGGCCAACCTGCCCGAGGATGTGCACAACGCGGCGATGAAGGAAGTCGCGAAGCTGGAGCGCACCGCCGAGCAGTCGCCCGAGGTCGGCTGGATCCGGACCTGGCTGGACACCGTGCTCGACATCCCGTGGAACGACCGCACCGAGGACGCCTACGACATCGCCGGAGCCCGGCGGATCCTGGACGAGGACCACACCGGCCTGGATGACGTCAAGGAGCGCATCGTCGAGTACCTGGCCGTGCGCCAGCGCCGGTCCGACCGCGGCCTGGGCGTGATCGGCGGTCGCCGCAGCGGCGCCGTCCTCGCGCTGGTGGGCCCGCCCGGCGTCGGTAAGACGTCGCTCGGCGAGTCGGTGGCCCGGGCCATGGGCCGTAAGTTCGTCCGGGTGTCGCTCGGCGGCGTCCGGGACGAGGCGGAGATCCGCGGTCACCGGCGTACCTACGTCGGCGCGCTGCCGGGCCGCATCGTCCGGGCCATCCGCGAGGCGGGCTCGATGAACCCGGTCGTCCTGCTGGACGAGATCGACAAGGTGGGGGCGGATTACCGGGGTGACCCGGCGGCCGCACTGCTCGAGGTCCTCGACCCCGCGCAGAACCACACCTTCCGCGACCACTACCTGGAGGTCGAGCTCGACCTCTCGGACGTGGTGTTCATCGCCACGGCGAACGTGCTGGAGACCGTGCCGGGCCCGCTGCTGGACCGGATGGACCTGGTGCAGCTGGACGGCTACACCGAGGACGAGAAGGTCGTCATCGCCCGGGACCACCTGCTGCCCCGGCAGCTGTCGAAGTCCGGGCTTGAGCCGGACGAGGTGACGATCGGCGAGGACGCTCTGCACATGCTGGCCGCGGAGTACACCCGGGAGGCCGGTGTCCGCTCGCTGGAGCGTGCCATCGCCCGGGTGCTGCGGAAGATCGCCGCGAAGGTCGCGCTGGACCAGGCGACGCTTCCGGTGACCGTCACCAAGGAGGGCCTGCGGGACTACCTCGGCCGTCCGCGGTTCACTCCGGAGACGAGCCTCGGCGAGTCCGAGCGCCGGACCTCGGTGCCCGGCGTGGCCACCGGCCTGGCGGTCACTGGAGCGGGTGGCGACGTGCTGTTCATCGAGGCCTCGCTGGCCGACCCGGAGACGGGTGAGACCGGCGTGACCCTCACCGGACAGCTCGGCGACGTGATGAAGGAGTCGGCCCGGATCGCCCTGTCGTTCCTCCGGTCGCACGGCGCGGAGCTGGAGCTCCCGGTCGGTGACCTGAAGGACCGCGGTGTGCACATCCACGTGCCTGCGGGCGCGGTGCCGAAGGACGGGCCGAGTGCCGGTGTCACGATGACCACCGCCCTGGCCTCGCTGCTGTCGGGCCGGCGGGTCCGCGACGACGTGGCCATGACCGGCGAGGTGTCCCTCACCGGCCGGGTGCTGCCGATCGGTGGCGTCAAGCAGAAGCTGCTCGCCGCCCACCAGGCTGGCATCACCACGGTGCTGATCCCGAAGCGGAACGAGCCGGATCTCGACGACGTGCCCGCCGAGGTGCTGGAGAAGCTGACCGTGCACCCGATGACGGATGTGCGGGACGTGCTCCGGCTGGCCTTGGAGCCTGCCACGGCCGAGCACGCGATGGCCGCCTGACCGGCCACCCGGTAGACAAGCTGGCCCCCGGCCCGTACAGGTCCGGGGGCCGGCGCGGGCCTGCCCAGGTGCTGTTTCATTGATTCGTAAATGAAACAGCACCTGGTCAGGCCCGCGCGCCGTTTTACGGGCCGGGCTAACACCGGGCTGACACTGCGCGCAGGCGGGGCACAGCCCCGAAGAGCTCGACGGTATGGCCCACCTCGGTGAATCCGGCGTCGCGGGCGACCCCCTCGACCCACCGCTCGACCGCCCGGCCCTCCACCTCGACGCTCGTCTCGCAGGCGCGGCAGGTCAGGTGGGTCAGGACGTCGAAATCGTTCCCGCGGATATGGGGAGCGAGTTTGCTGGCGCAGCCCGCGTTGATCCGGCGATCGTGACTGCTGTGGCGGATTGGTAATTCCTGAGCGCGCCGCAGCCAGAATCTGTCGGTCATTGGTGACGCATTGCGATTCCCGGCAGTGTCTAGTGATGACTAATTTGCGTTGCTGCCATATTCCGCATCTTTGGTGGAGAGATTCCACCGGCCTGTAACGCTATTTACGCAGTCTATGACTCCGTGGCAGCACATTATGCCACAGCGCGACTTGTCCGGACACTTGTGCGGGGGTTGCCGGCGCTTCAATTCACGCCTAAGCTGCGGGCCGATGGGGGGCAAACGCGATCTTGCAATCGTGGCGGCCGTGGTAGCAGGTGGGACCACAGCCGTTGTTGCACTTCACCCCAATTCTCGTTTCGCGTTCGGCCAGCCAGAGTTGCAGGTAGCGCTCCAAACGGCAGCCTCGCTCATAGCGTTGCTGGCCGGCTTCCTCGCGTTCGGCCGGCTTCGGCGGCGTGGCCGTCTGACCGACCTCGCGTTGGCGAGCGCGCTCGGGGTAATCACGTTCTCGAATGTCTTTTTCGGCTCTGTGCCGACGCTCGCAGGTCTCGGTGCGAGCAGCTACGTCGCTTGGTCGGCAACCATCAGCCGCTCGATGGGCTGCCTACTGTTCGGCGTGGCGGCATTCGTGCCGGCCAGGCCGATGCGGCGAATCGGCCGGGCCCAGCTGACCGTCGTGGTGTGCATGATCGCCGGCCTCGTTCTGACAGTCCTGCTCGGCTGGGTATTGGCCGCCCACCTGCCCACAGCGGTCACCGCCGAGCCCGCGGCCCAGCCGCCCGGGCGACCGATGCTTCATGCCGAACCTGCCGTGCTTGTCCTGGAGATGCTGACCGCAGTGGTAGGCGGTGTGGCCGCGGTCGGCTACCTGAACAGGTCGCGACGGCTGGACGACGAGTTCTTCGGCTGGCTGGCAATCGCTGCCGTTTTCGCCGCGGCTAGCCACATCAACTACTTCCTCTACCCGTCGGTGTACGTCGGGGTGGTCTCCGTCGGCGACGTTTTCCGTCTGTGTTTCTACGTGGTCCTCCTCATAGGCTCGATGCGCGAAATCTGGTCATACTGGCTTGCCCTGTCGGAAGCAATGGTGGTCAGCGAGCGCCGGCGGATCGCGGGCGACCTGCATGACGGGCTCGCGCAGGAGCTGGCCTACCTGACGCGCAACCTTGACTCACTGGCCGGCAGTGTTGAGCAGGAGACGCTGACTCGTCTGCGCCGCGCTACCGAACGCGCGCGGCTGGACTCCCGGCAAGTGATCAGCAGGCTCGCGGCTCTCGACCGGGCGACCGTAGAGGATGAGCTCGCGGAGGCGGTGGGCGAGGCGGCGGAGCGGTTCGGCGTCGCCCTGGAGCTTGATATCGTCCCGGGCATCTCGCTCCCGGCAGCGCACTCCGATGCACTCGTGCGGATCGCGTGCGAGGCGGTCACTAACGCTGCCCGGCACAGCGGTGCCGGGCAGGTAAGCCTGAGCCTACGGCGTCACGGATCGCGCGTACGGCTAAGCGTTAGCGACACCGGACGCGGTTTTGATCCCGCAGGCCCTGCTGCTGGCTTCGGGCTCGTCTCTATGCGCGAGCGTGCCCGCTCCGTGGGCGGTGGCCTGAAGATCTCTGCCATACCAGGACATGGCACCGAGGTGGAGGCAATACTGTGAGCGCCGCTAAAGAGCCGTCATTCCCCGTCATTTTCGCCGACGACCATGCGCCGACACGTGAGGACGTTCGACGGGCGCTCGACGGCGATGCGCGCTTTGAGGTTTGCGCGGGGGCGTCGGATGCGGCCGCGGCCGTTCAGGCAGCGCTCCGGGAGCAGCCGGACGTGTGCCCGCTTGATCTGCGCATGCCCGGTGGCGGCCTCGCCACAGTATTCGTAAATGGAACCGATACACCTGGTCAGGCCCGCGCGCCGTTTTACGGGCCGGGCTAACACTGCGCGCAGGCGGGGCACAGGCCGAAGAGCTCGACCGTGTGGCCCACGTCGGTGAATTCGGCGTCGCGGGCGACCCGCTCGGCCCACTGCTCGACCGCCCGGCCCTCCACCTCGACGCTCGTGCCGCAGTTCCGGCAGGTCAGATGGTGATGGTGGGCGCTCGTCTCGCACCGGCGGTAGAGGGTCTCGCCGCTGTCGTCGCGGATGGCGTCGACCGCGCCTTCCTCGCTGAGCACCTGGAGGTGGCGGTAGACGGTGGTGAGCCCGATGTGCTCTCCCCGCCGCCGCAGCTCGGCGTGGATCTGCTGGGCACTGCAGAAGCCGGGGAGGTTCTCCAGCGCGGCCGCGAGCGCCGCCGCCTGCTTGGTGCCGCGCACCTTGGTGCCGCGGGGCGGCGTCCCGGTGGCGGGTTCCGGCTTTGACGTGGTCACAACCGCACCGTACACCTCGTTTTGACGGCTCCAAATAGAAATGATTATCATTATGGCCATGCGCCGACTTAGCCAGTCCCTGGCCGCTGCTGTCGCCCTCGGTGCCGCCCTGCTCGCCGCCGCGTGCTCCTCCGGCGTCGCGGCCGGCGCGTCGGCCAGTTCGGGCCACGCCATCGTGGCCGTCGGCGCGGAAAACGAATACGCCAACGTCATCCAGCAGGTTGGTGGCAAGTACGTCACGACGTCGGCCGTCATGAGCAACCCGAACACCGACCCGCACACGTTCGAGGCCAGCACGAGCGTGGCCCGCGAGGTCAGCGCAGCCCAGCTGGTCGTGCAGAACGGCGTCGGCTACGACACGTTCATGAATACGATCGAGCGGGCCGTGCCCGACGCGAGCCGCAAGGTCATCGACGTGCAGAATCTGCTCGGCCTGCCGGACAGCACGCCGAACCCGCACCTGTGGTACAAGCCGTCCACGATGCCGGCCGTGGCCAACGCCGTCGCCGCGGACCTGGCTTCGCTGCAGCCCGCACATGCCTCGTACTTCAGGGCCAATGCGCGTACCTTCATCGGGTCGCTCGCCGCGTGGGACCAGGCCGTCGCCGCGTTCAAGGCTAAGTATCCGGACACCCCGGTCGCGGTTACCGAGCCGGTCGCGGACTACATGCTGCAGGCTGCGGGGGCCGACATCAAGACCCCCTTCGCCTTCCAGGCCGACATCATGAACGGCGTGGACCCCTCGGCCCAGGACGTCGCGCTGGAACGGAGCCTGTTCACCCAGCACAAGGTGAAGGTCTTTCTCTACAACCAGCAGGTGACCGATAGCCTGACGGAGTCGTTTATCTCGCTGGCCCAGCGCAGCGGCGTCCCGGTCGTGGGGGTCTACGAGACAATGCCAACTCCCGGCTACACCTACCAGACCTGGATGCTGGCCGAGACCAACGACCTTCAGCAGGCCGTAGCCCACAAGAAGTCGGCAGAGAAACTGTGACGTCCACCAGCGCGCGCCTTCCCCGCTCCGACGAGCTGCTCCGGCTCGACGGGATCAGCGTCCGGCTGTCCGGCCGCGAGATCCTGAACGACGTCAGCTTCGCCATCCGGCCGGGGGAGTTCACCGGCCTCATCGGCCCGAACGGTGCAGGCAAGACCACGATCCTGCGGGTGATCCTCGGGCTCCAGCCGCCGTCCTCGGGCACGGTCACCGTAGCCGGCTCCGAGCCGGGCCAGCGGCCCGGACGGCGGCGCCGGGGCCCGGTGGTCGGGTATGTGCCGCAGAAGCTGCTGATCGAGCCCGACATGCCGCTACGCGTGCGGGACGTGGTGGCCCTGGGCATCGACGGCAACCGGCTTGGCATACCGTTGCCGTCCCGGGCCCGGCGCGACCTGGTCGCCGAGACGCTGCGGGCGGTCGGGGCGGACGGCTACGCCGACGCCCGGGTGGGTGAGCTGTCCGGTGGCGAGCAGCAGCGGGTGATGATCGCGCACGCGCTGATCAGCTCCCCGCGACTATTGCTGCTGGACGAGCCGCTCGCCAACCTGGACATCCGCAGTGCCCAGGGCATCGTCGCCATTCTGGCCCGCCTGGCGCATGAGCAGCGGATCGCGATCCTGATCTCCGCGCACGACATGAACCCGCTGGCGCAGGTGATGGACCGGATCGTCTACGTGGCGGCCGGCCGCGCCGCGGTGGGCAGCAGCGAGGAGGTCCTGCGCACCGACGTGCTGAGCAATTTGTACGGCCAGCACGTGGACGTGCTGCACGTGCACGGCCGGGTGGTGATCGTGGCGGGCGAGGACGACGAGGACATCGGCAGCCCCGGCGACCTGGACCGGCAGCCGGATACCGTGTACGGCAGCGGAGCCGCGTGAGCCGCCATGGGGCACTTCTTCCACTACCTCTTTGAGCCCGGGCTGGTGTCGAGCGGACCGGTGCGCGTCGCGCTGCTGGTTGGCACGGTGGTGGCGGTCACCTCAGGCGTCGTCGGGGTGTTCACCGTGACCCGCGGCCAGTCCTTCGCCGGGCACGCGCTGGCCGACGTGGCCACGACCGGCGGTTCCGGCGCGTTCCTCATCGGTCTCAACCAGTTCTGGGGCTTTCTGGCCTTCGGGATCGGCGCAGCCGCCTTCCTGGAGATCATCGGCGTCCAGCGCCGCCGTGGCCGGGACGTCGCGACCGGGGTCGTCCTGGGCGCCGGGCTCGGTCTGGCCGCGCTCTTCCTGTACCTGGATGCGGCCAGGACCAGCACCACAGGCGCGTCGTTCACGGTGCTGTTCGGCTCGATCTTCGTTATCGCGTCCTCGACCGTCCCGGCCCTGATCGCTTCCGGCCTGATTGCGCTGCTGGTCGTGGTGGTGCTGTCCCGGGTTCTGCTGCTGAGTTCACTCAGCCCGGATATCGCCGCGGTCCGGGGCGTGCCGGTGCGCGCGGTCGGCGCGGCCTACCTGATCGCGCTGGCCATCTCGGTCTCGCTGTCCGCCGTGGCCATCGGCGCCGTGCTGAGCACGGCGCTGCTGATCGGTCCGGCCGCCACTGCGCTGCGGATCGCCAAGGGCCCCGTCCGCGCGATGGCCGTCTCCGCGCTGATCGGCGTGGTCGCCACCTGGCTGGGCATCCTGCTGGCCTACGACAGCTACGACTGGCCGCCGCACGGGCACGGCTGGCCGGTGAGCTTCTTCATCGTCGCCCTCGTGGTGATCTTCTACCTGCTCACCTACCTGCGCCGGCCGTCCCGGTCCCGGTCCGCCCGGACCGCATCTGGCGCCGCCGGGGCCCACTCCCGTTCCGAGGAGGGGGCATGTTCAGCGGCTTCATGATGAACACCTGGATCGCGGCGACAATCGTCGCGGTCATTGCCGGAGTGGTGGGTTTCTTTGCCGTGCTGCGCGGCTCGACATTCGCCGCCCACGCCATCCCGAACGGCGCCTTCGCTGGCGCGGCCGGGGCGAGCCTGCTGGGCATCAGCACCCTGATTGGCCTGGCGGTTTTCTCGGTGGCCGGGGCCCTGGGGATCGGTGCGTTCGGACGCCGCGCCCGGCACGACGTGGCCACCGCGCTGGCCCTGGTCCTGATGCTGGGGCTCGGCGCCCTGTTCATCAGCGTGAGCACCGAGTATGCGCAGGAGACGTACTCGCTGCTGTTCGGCGAGGTGTTCGGCGTCAGTCCCGATGAGCTGCTGCCGATTGCGATCCTGGGCGCGGCGAGCATCCTGGCCATCGGCGTCATTTTCCGGCCGCTGATGCTCTCGTCCGCCATGCCCGAGGTCGCCGAGGCCCGCGGGGTGAGCTCGGCCCGGATGGAGATGGTGTTCCTGCTGATCATGGCCCTGGCCGCCAGCATGACGGTGCCGGTGGTGGGAGCCCTGCTGATGTTCAGCCTGATGATCGGTCCCCCCGCCGCGGCCCGGTCGTTCACGCCCCGGCCCGGACTTGCGATCGTCCTGTCCATCGCCTTTGGCCTGGCCACCGTCTGGACCGGGATCGCGGTCTCGTACGTGACCAACTGGCCGCTCGGCTTCTTCGTCGGGGTCCTGGGCGCCGTCTTCTATCTGGCCGGCCGGGCCTGGGCCACGCTCCGGCGCACCCGGTCCGTCCGCGCCGCGGGCCCGGGCCGCCCCGCCCCGGTCACCGCACAGCCCGCATGACCCACGAGCCCAGCACGGCGGAAGCCGGGCCGGCCGTCCCAGGGGACGCCGGCCGGAGCCAGCAGCGCTGGCTGCGTGAGCGGGACCTTCTGAACGCGCACCGGCACGACCTGATCCCGCTGGTGCAGCCGTGCTACCCGCAATCCTGGCAGGTGGCCGGCACGCCGCTGCTGGCCCGGCCGCAGTGGCGGCCTGCTGAGCCGGTCCCACTGGAGGCGGTCACGCTGTCCTGGCGCCGCGGCCGGCCGGGCATGGCCGTTGACCCGGTTCAGCCGGCCCGCTCTGCGGGCGTACGCCCGCTGCGCGCCGACGGCACCCGCTTCGGGTCCTACGCCGAGGCGCTTGCCGCCCTCCGCCCGCCCCGGCTGCTCGAGAACCGCATCTGCTACCGGCTGCTGGCGGCCGAATCTCCGGCGGCCGGGCCCCGGCTCGGGTTCGGCGCGAATCGCTACTTCGACCTGATCAACGTCAGCGAGGCCGTCGCCCATGAGACGGCGGCCTGGGTGCTCGCTCACCCGGACCGGACGATCGGCCCGCGCCCGGACGAGTTGCCGCTCCGGTCGGCGATCGGCGACCCGCTCGACCTGGCCCGGCGCTCGGTCACCACCGGCATCGCCACACTGATCCTGCGCCTGGACCGCGAGGCAGGTACGGCCCAGATGCTCCTGCACTGGCGGGATCCGGCGAGTGTCGCGGTCAACGGGGGGCTCTACCAGGTCGCGCCGGCCGGTATGTTCCAGCCCTCGGGCCAAGCCAGGGGGAACCTGTCCAACGACCTCAGCCTGTGGCGGGCCATCGCCCGGGAAGTGTCCGAGGAACTGCTCGGCACCAGCGAGGACTACGGCAGTGACCAGGCGCCGATCGACTACGAGCGCTGGCCGTTCTTCGCCGCGCTGAGCGGCGCCCGGCAGGCCGGGACGCTGCGGGGTTACTGGCTCGGGGCCGGCGCCGACCCGCTGACCCTGGACGTCGACCTGCTTACCGTCCTCGTCTTCGACGCGGAGTTCTTCGACGCGGAGTTTGGCGGCCTGGTGTCGGCCAACGAGGAAGGGCACATCCTCACTGGCGGCACCGGCGCTGCGGCGGCCGCCGCCCCTGGCGAGGTGGGTATCGAGTTCAGCGCGGCCAACGTGGACCGTTTCACCAGTGTCGAGGCCATGCAGCCGGCCGGCGCCGCGATCCTGCGCCTGGCCTGGCAGCACCGGGACGTACTGCTAGGTGGCTGACCGCCGTCAGCCCCTCGCGCTCCCGGCATCTCCCTGCGCCCCGCGGCCCCATGAACCGGCGGGCCTACGAACCACGCGGTCCGCAACCCGGCGTCGCGAGTGCCGGCGGACGCGGGCCAGTATGGAGGCATGGCGAACCGGCTGAAAGATGCGACCAGTCCGTACCTGCTGCAGCACGCGAACAACCCGGTGGACTGGTGGCCGTGGTCGGACGAGGCGTTCGACGAGGCCCGGCGGCGTGACGTCCCGGTCCTGCTCTCGGTCGGCTACGCCGCCTGTCACTGGTGTCATGTGATGGCACACGAATCGTTCGAGGATCCGGCCACCGCCGCGCTGATGAACGAGCGGCTGGTGGCGATCAAGGTGGACCGCGAGGAGCGGCCCGACGTGGACGCCGTCTACATGACCGCGACGCAGGCCATGACCGGGCAGGGCGGCTGGCCGATGACGGTGTTCATGACGCCGGACCGCGAGCCGTTCTACTGCGGCACCTACTTTCCGCGGCCGACCTTTCAGCAGCTCATCCGTGGTGTCACCGAGGCCTGGAACAAAGACCGGAGCGGTGTCCAGCAGCAGGCCGCCCGCGTCACCGAGGCGCTCGCCAGCAACGCGTCGGCCACTGCCCGGGCGCTGCGTGACGGCGGCGATTCCGGCGCTCTGGCCGGCCTGGCCGGGACCGGACCGGCCAGCGCGGCTCTGGACGGCGCGTGCGCCGCGGCCCTCACGGGCCTGGCCGGCGACTTCGACGAGTCGCACGGCGGCTTCGGCCGCGCGCCGAAGTTCCCCCCGTCCATGGTGCTGGAGTTCCTGCTGCGGCACGACGAGCGGGCGGGTAGCACCGCGGCCCGGCGGATGGCGGAGCAGACGCTGGAGGCCATGGCCCGGGGCGGTCTCTATGATCAGCTGGGCGGCGGGTTCGCGCGCTACTCGGTGGACGCCGCCTGGGTCGTGCCGCACTTCGAGAAGATGCTCTACGACAACGCCCTGCTCGCCCGGGTCTACGCGCACTTCTGGCGCCGGACCGGATCGCCGCTGGCTCGCCGCGTGGCCGCGGAGACTTGTGACTGGATGCTCCGCGAGCTGCGGACTCCCCAGGGCGGCCTGGCCGCATCGCTGGACGCCGACAGTGAAGGCGAGGAGGGACGGTTCTACGTCTGGACGCGAGCCGAGGTCGCGGAGGCCACTGGCCCGCAGGACGCGGCGTACGCCGCGGACGTCTTCGGCGTGACCGAGACGGGTACCTTCGAGCAGCACCGCTCGGTGCTCCAGCGGCGTGCGGAGCCCGCGGACCCGGAGCGTTTCGCCGCCGTCCGCGCGGCCCTGCTGGCGGCGCGGGAGCGCCGGGTCCACCCGGGCCGGGACGACAAGGTCGTGGCGGCGTGGAACGGCCTGGCGATCGCGGCGCTGGCCGAGACCGGGCTGCTGCTGGACCGGCCTGACCTGGTGGCGGCGGCCCAGAATGCGGCCCGCCTGATCGCCGGGGTCCACCTGTCCGATGGCCGCCTGGCGCGAAGCTCCCGGGACGGGACGGCCGGGCCGAGCGTGGGCGTTCTGGAGGACTATGCGTGCGTGGCCGAAGGCTTCATGGCCCTGTCCGGGGTCACCGGGGAGGCCCGCTGGCTGACGCTGGCCGGCGAGCTGCTGGAGACCGTGCTCGGCTCGTTCGGCGACGGGAAGGGCGGGTTCTACGACACCGCGTCCGGCGCGGAGCGGCTCATCTACCGCCCGGCCGATCCCGCCGACAACGCCACGCCGTCCGGCGCGTTCTCCGCCGCGGGCGCGCTGCTGAGTTACGCGGCGCTGACCGGTTCCGCCCGTCACCGGGAGGCGGCGCTCGCCGCGCTGGGCGTACTGCCCGTTTTGGCCGGGCAGTATCCCCGCGCGGCCGGCTGGGGATTGGCGGTCGCCGAGGCGGTGCTCGCCGGGCCGGCTGAGATCGCCGTCGTGGGGCCGCCCGGCAGCCGGCACACCCATGAACTGCACCGGACCGCGCTGCAGGCCGCACCGCCCGGCGCCGTGCTCGCCCTCGGCGACGGAGCGGACGCCGCCGTCCCGCTGCTGGCCGGCCGGGGCCTGGTGGAGGGCGGGGCCGCGGCCTACGTCTGCCGCAACTTCGCCTGCCGGTTGCCCGTCACTGACCCGGCCGTGCTGCGCGCCGAGCTCTCACCCGCCTGAGCTTGTGATCATGATGGCGCGATCTCACTCAGGTTCCACCGACCAGAAATTAACAAAATTCTCCCTAGATCGAGACCGCATATCTCGCCGCCCGACTCTTAACGAAATGGAAGTATTTCGTCGCTCTATGTAATCCGACAAGCTAGATGGCGCGTCTGACTCTTGCGAGGAAGGAGCGGCTGGGATTTACGAAGCGGGCGAAGCCATCCCCCGTCCGCAACCGCATCCTGAAAACTGGCTGAATGAATCATGCAACTTCAATCTCAAACGGTATGGGTATGGACGGCCGGGGCACACATGAGGCATGTTGGCCGAGGTGCCTTGTGCGAAACGGCGAAGGACGCACGGAACCGGCAGACCGGTTACCTCCGTCAGAGAGGGGAAGGCCAGCTAGGCAGCGCGGTCAATCCGCAACGGCCGTGCCGCCGGACAGTCCGTGATGTCCGCGACGAAGGGAGAGCCTGTGCGGGGTAAGGTGGGCGCGCTTCCTGCTCTGGTGGCTGCGGCCGGACTGCTGGGTGCGGGAGCGGCCCTGGGCGTTCCGGCCGGGTGGCGATCGGCTGTGGCCCGCCCGCCGGCGGCAGGCCACTCTGTCTCCGCGGCCGCCGCGGCACAGTCGGGGGCAGCCCCCGGCGCCGGGCGCCTGACGTCCTTCTTCCCGGTGCCGGTTACGCGGCTGGCCCGCAGCGCCGCCCCAGCGGTCGCCCCGCTGCACGGGCTGCTTCAGGCCGACATCATCGTCGTTGCGCCGTCGTCGCTCCCGGCCGGGACCCTGACGGCCATCCAGGGGCTCCCGGGGGTTACCGCCGCCCAGTCCGTGGAAGCCGCCAAGATCCAGGTGAACGGCAAGTACACCGCCGTACTCGGCGTCGACCCGTCCACGTTCCGCGGTTACGCGGCGAAGAAGACGGCCTCGTCCGACCAACTCTGGCAGAGCGTTGCCGCGGGCGACGTAGCTGTCTCCTACACCATGGGCAGGCAGGACAGGCTGCCGCTGGGCGGCACGGTGCGCGTGGACGGGGCCAAGCAGGAGGACCTGAAGGTCGGCGGGCTCGGCACCGTCGGGATCGAGGGCATTGACGCGGTGGTCTCGCACACCGTGGCGCGCTCCCTCGGGATGCCCGCCGCCAATGCCATCGTGATCAGCGCGCCGCACGGCAACCTGGCCTCCCTCGCCACCGCGGTGAAGCGGGTCATCCCGCACCGCGCCGCCGCCGAGCCGCTCATGACGCAGGTCACTGCGGGTGCGACCACGACCGAGGCCACCGCGGCCGGGGTGTCCGGCGTCTCCGGCAGCAGCGCGGGCGCAGGGCGGAGCCAGATCATCACCATGGTCAACGCTGCCCTGAGCCGCCAGGGGATGCCGTACGTGTGGGGCGCGGCGGGACCGACGTCGTTCGACTGCTCGGGCCTGGTGCAGTGGTCGTTCGCCGAGGCCGGGGTGACCATGCCGCGGGTGGCCGCGGATCAGGCCAGGACCGGGCCGGCCGTGCCCGTCAGCCAGCTTCAGCCCGGTGACCTGCTCTTCTACCACACCGATCCGACCGACCCGGGTTACATCTCACACGTCGCCATCTATCTGGGCGACGGCAAGATGGTCCAGGCGCCGGAGACGGGCGAGAACGTCGAAGTGGTCCCGGCCGACACCGGCAGCGAGTTCGCCGGCGCGGTCCGGGTGGACCCGGCGCTGGCCGCCGCAGTGGCCAGCTCCATCTAGCGGTTCCGCTACCTACCGCGCTACGACGACCTGGGCAGGAACGCGGGCCGCCTGGCATCGGCGTCGCTCAGCTGAAACCCGGGATCACTGCTTCATTTGCGTTGTGTTTACATTTGGCGCAACGTTGTCACGCTAATTATTTTTATTAAAGGATCTTCAAAAAATTATCCAGGCCGAAATATGGAAAAATCAAAGCATCCAGCCTTGTTTTGGCTCAGATCGGCACTTTATGCTGCCTCTAGTTATGGGAGGGCGCGCTACGGCAATCGTGGCGGCGGCAGTGTCGTGGGGGACCGCCGCCGTATTTGCGCTTGACCCCAGCCTTCGCTTCGCCTTCGCCCGGCCCGGTCCGGAGGCCGCCTTCGAGACCGTGCTCGCCCTGCTCGCCCTGCTCGCCGGGTTCCTCGCGTTCGCCCGGCTGAGGCGGCGGGGCAGCCGGACCGATCTGCTCCTGGCCGCCGCGCTGTCGGTGATCGCCCTGTCGAATCTGTTCTTCGGCGCCGTGCCGGCCCTGGCGGGCACGGCTACCAGCAGCTTCGCGGCCTGGTCAGCCTTGGTCAGCCTCTGTTTCGGCAGCTTGCTGTTCGGGGCCGCAGCGTTCGCGCCCAGCCGCAGCCCGGGGCCGCCGCCCCCGGCGGTGCGGGCGACCGCGCTCGCCTGCGCCACCGGTTGCCCTGCGCTGGTGATCTTCCTGGTCTGGCTGGCCGGTGTTCACCTGCGCATGCCGGCCACCTTGCCGCCGGCGGCCGGAGTGACGGGCCGGTCGGTGTTTGACACGGATCCAGTACTGCTCGCGCTTGAGGTGCTGACGGCGGTGGTGGACGGCGCGGCCGCAGCCGTTTACCTCTACAAGGCGCAGAAAACCGGCGAGGAGTTCTTCGGCTGGCTGTCGTTCGCGGCTGTTTTCGCCGCGGCGGCCCATATCAACTTCTTTTACCCGTCGCTGTACATCCAGACGGTGTCTGCTGGTTACGTGTTTCGTTTGTGTTTCTACCTGCTTCTGGTCGTCGGCTCGATGCGCGAGATGTGGACCCATTGGCTGTCCGTGCCGCAGGCGATGGTGGCCGATGAGCGCCGCCGGATTGCCTGTAACCTGCATGACGGGCTCGCGCAGGAGCTGGCGTTCCTGACGCGTCATCTTGACTCGCTGGACGGTGCCATCGAGGAGGAAGCCCTCGACCGGCTGCGCCGCGCCACCGAGCGCGCGCGGCTGGAATCGCGGCTGGCGATCAGCGCCCTCGCGGTCTCCCGCCCACAGATGGCCGCGGAAGCGGTCGCGGAGACGGTCGCCGAGGCGGCGAAGCGGTCCGGCGTCACCCCGTCCTTCGACCTTGCCTCTGGCATCCGGGTTCCGCCAGCACACCGTGACGCGCTGGCCCGCATCGCCGGCGAGGCCGTGACTAACGCGGCTCGGCACAGTGGTGCCACCCGGGTGGAAGTGAGGCTCCAGCGGCTCGGATCGCGAGTGCGGCTGCTCATCGCGGACCACGGCTGCGGATTCGACCCCGGGGCCCCGGCGGCCGGTTTCGGGCTTGTCTCAATGCGCGAGCGGGCCAGCTCTGCGGGGGGTGAACTGAAGATCTCGTCCATACCCGGACACGGCACTGAGGTGGAGGTCATGTTGTGAACGCCACGGAGGAGACTTTATGCGTGCCCTGATCGCGGATGACCATGCGCCGACACGTGACGACATTCGCCGGGCGCTTAGCAGCGATGCGCGCTTTGAGGTCTGTGCTGAGGCGGCGAACGCCGCCGAGGCGATCCAGGCGGCGCTGTACCAGAAGCCGGACATCTGCCTGCTTGATCTCCGAATGCCGGGCGGTGGCCTCGCCACGATCTGGGAGATCAGAGCGCGGCTGCCGCAGATGAAGATCGTGGTACTGACCGTTTCCGAGGATGACACCGACCTTTTCAGCGCCCTCCGGTCGGGTGTGGACGGGTACCTGCTGAAGACGATGAACCTGAGCCGGCTCCCTGATGCGCTCAACGGCGTCTGCCGCGGCGAAGCAGCCATGCAGCGCACTCTGGTCACGCGGGTTCTCGAGCGCTTCCGGCAGCGAGGGCCGCGCTGGCGGCAGCCTGCGAGTACCAGGACCGCGCAGCGGCTGACGAGCCGTGAGTGGGAAATACTCGAGCTGCTCGGGCAGGGATGGTCGACCGCCAAGATCGCCGAGTGGCTGGTGATTTCGCCCAGTTCGGTGCGGGTGCACATTGCCTCGCTTGTGCGCAAGCTGGGGGTTCCCAACCGGGGCGCCGCCGTGGAACTCTTCGGGCGACGTTCAGACACCTGAGCGGTGCAGCTGGTTGCGGCAAACGTCGCCAACCGTGACGCTCAGGAGATGACGGCGCCACCCCGGCCACTGCGAGTCCTGGTCGCGGACGACCATCCCTTAATCCGCCACTCGTTCAGGGAGGACCTGGAGGCGGCCAGGATCGTCGTCTGCGGTGAGGCCGCCACCGGCGCCGAGGCGGTACGCGTCGCGCTTGCCGAACGGCCTGACCTTTGCCTGCTGGACGTTCGTATGCCGGAGGGCGATGGCATCACAGCGGCCGGATCGATTCGCCGGTCACTGCCGACGGTGAAGATCGTGCTGATCACCGCCTTTCCCGATGAGGATGGCGCCCTGGCCGCCGCACGCGCCGGAGCGGACGGCTATCTGGGCAAAGACATCGCCCGGCGGCGCTTGCCGCACGTCCTCCACGCTATCGCGCAGGGTGAAACTTCCTATCCGCGGCGGCTGCTGTATCCGGTGCTGCGCGCGCTTCAGGGCTCTGGGCGCTCAGGAACCTGAGCGCCCAGAGCATCACCGGGCCCTTGCCGGGATACCTGCAGCGGCTAAAGCATGGACAAGCCGCCGCAGTGCTCTTATCCGCCCGGCGCTTACGGCACTGATGCTTCGGGGGAAGGCGAACAAGAACTAATGAGCACTAGCTACTAATGAGCACTAGCTAAGGGGAGAAGCTCGTGGCTCACTCGCAGAGATCAATAGCTCCAGTGGCCGATGATGGCTTTCTGGCCGTATCCCAGCTTCGAGTCAGCTTGGTTATCCCAGCCCGCAATGAGGCCCGCAATTTGCCCTTCGTGCTGGCGTGCCTTCCGCGCGGCCTGTTCGAGGTGATCCTGGTAGACGGGAAAAGCATTGACGACACGATAGCCGTGGCCCGCAGGCATTTGCCTACGATCCGGGTCGTGCACCAAGCCGGCTCGGGCAAGGGGAATGCACTGGCGTGCGGCTTTGCGGCTGCCAAAGGTGACGTAATCGTCATGATGGACGCCGACGGCTCGACGCAGCCCGAAGAGATACCGCGATTCGTCGCGGCACTGTGCAGCGGGGCCGACTTGGCGAAAGGCAGCCGCTTTGCCCCCGGCGGGGGCTCAGCGGACATCACAGCGCTTCGCAGGGCCGGAAATAAGGCGCTGGTCGGCTTGGTCAATAGGCTGTTCAAGACCAGGTACACGGATCTGTGTTATGGCTTCAACGCCTTCTGGTCCCGCTGCCTGCCCAGCCTGGACGTGGACTGCGACGGCTTTGAGGTAGAAACACTGATCAACATCCGGGCCGCCATGGCTGGCCTCGCAGTGGCAGAGGTGCCCAGCTTCGAGCGCGACCGGCTTCATGGGCTGTCTTCCCTCAAGGCCTGGCCCGACGGGCTCCGCGTCCTCCGCACGGTGCTCAGCGAGTACATATCGCCTCGTTCGCACCGGGCTCTGGAGTGGTCAGAGCTCGGCCAAGAGGCCGCAGCGGAAGTTTTGCGCGAAGGCATGGAGGTCCTCGGTGGTTGAGCCAAAACGCGTCCGCATGGCGGGTCCGGGGGCACTACGCGAATTCCCCAATCAAGGCCTTGGCGTTGGCGGGTCATCAGTGCTCAGCCGTGCTCATTCCAAAAGGAGAACTCGGCCGATGACTCGTCCGCGGATCTGCGCGAGGGCACCCTCCGTATCTCTTTCGCCGGTGGGGGCACGGACGTTCCGCCCTTCCCGGCTGCAGAGGGCGGTTGCGTGCGGAGTGCAAGCCACCATGCCCGTGTAGGTGCCAACTACCGATACCGCTCGAGCACAGGAGGCGTGCATGCATCTTGGCCATGTCATCTGCGAGATGGTTGAGGCTGCATTGTTTACTCGGCGATGATTCAGCTTCCCATGGCAGCGGCTCAGCCTCAGATAGCGTCCCGAAATGCTGATTTCATTGTCTACGACCTTGCCAAAGCCGTATGCCTAATCCTCGGCGATCAGGAACGCAGTCCTTGTACGTTTCAGAATAAACATCTCTAGGAGAGAAGTGGCTCAGCGTACAGAAGCGCCCAGTTCATCAGAACGGCAGGACGCGGAGATGACCGCCGGACAGATGGCCACGGACTGGCGTGGTTCCAACGAGCGAGTGGTCATAATTGGGTCGGGATGGCGCTTTGCGTCGGGAATTAGTCACTACACCTACTTGCTCTCTTGTGCCCTCAAGGACGAATATGACGTCGGTGCACTGCTCATGCGACGTCTGGTGCCGAGGCGCCTTTACCCTGGCCGCGATCACGTTGGTGCTGCCGTGGCTACCGCAGTGGTCTATCCGCCGGATGTGCCTGTCTACGACGGCGTGGACTGGTACTGGGGGCCATCCATGACTGACGCACTGCGATACCTCGACCGTCAGCGCCCCACCGTGGTGATCTTTCAGTGGTGGAGCGGTGCCGTTTTGCACACATACCTGCGGCTGGCTAGGTACGCAGCCCGGCATGGTGCCCGGATCATACTGGAATGGCACGAAGGACAAGACACGGGGGAAGCAGCAATGCCGGCCGCTCGCCGTTACGTCCACGCCCTCATGCCCCGCTTTCTGTCCCTAGTGGATGCGCACGTGGTCCACTCGAGCTTCGACTTGCAGGCCATTCCAGCCGCTTACTCGCTGCGCAACGCCATCGTGCGCGTCATGCCGCATGGTCCATACGACCACATTGTCACCTCCGCCGGGCGGGCTGATGCCGGGGATGAATCCCCGTTCCGGCTGCTTTATTTCGGCGTCATCCGTCCCTTCAAGGGGGTCGAGGATCTGGTCGCCGCGTTTAGGTCGCTTGGCCGTGATCAGGCCAGCCAATTCCGTCTGTCCGTGGTGGGGGAGACATGGGAGGGATGGACAATCCCGGACGAGGCCATCGCCAGCAGCCCGCACAGGGACCTGATCGAGCGCGTCGACCGGTACGTTAGCGACGAAGAGCTTGCCGCTTATGTAGCCCGAGCCGATGCGATCGTGCTGCCCTATCACCGCTCCTCAATGTCGGGCCCGTTGCATGTCGCCCTTGCTGCCGGGCTGCCGGTGGTCGTGACGGCGGTCGGGGGGCTAGTCGAAGCAGTCCAGAATTACGCCGGCGCGGTGCTGGTCCCACCGCAGGATCCGGCCGCTCTTCGCGATGCCCTCCTCGAGTTGCCTGCGCGAAGGGGCCAGCGTTACGCAAACCCGCATTCCTGGCAGCAGACCTTGGATGGCTATCGGGCGCTGATCGGCGAGGTGTGCGAGATGCGGGGCAGTCGCAGCCGAGCAACTGCGTCTTCCCTAGTCCCCCACGGAGTGGGCGGCTCATGAGGATCGAGCAGATAGTCGCGTTGTCCAACGTCGAGGTTGCGTATGTTTAGCCTATTCGCTCTGGTAGACCATTGACTTCACCGATCATTCCAGCCGTATACAACTAGGGAGTTCCAGAGAATGAGATCGACAACAAATCCGACCGGAGACCGAACAATAGAGGAATCTAAAATGTCCGTTCGTAGCCGTCTCGGGATGGGGAGCAGCCTTGGATGGCAATTGACATCGATATCGCGAACGGCGTGCCAGACTTGCCCTCTGTGAATGACAAGGGAGAGCGAATTGGCGGCGCCTTCGTACTAGTACGGGTATTCACCGAACCGGTCGCCGGACTGTGAGTCGCCATTGCCGACGCTGGCTTGTCCCGGCAGGAGCTTGGTCGTATAGTGGACGTTGAGGTGGCCGACAAGGTACGTGCGCGCCTGCAGTCAGCTGGTTGGCCGGACTTTGCAGCCGGTCTGCCCCTGGAAGGCGTCAGCGTGCCGACGCGTCCGGCGTGGCTGGTCGGGCGAGACGCAACAGAAGCTAGTTCTATCGATTTGACGATTGCCCTGTTTACTCGCAACGGACTGGAGGGCGTCCGGCTCTGCCTTGCTAGCCTGCAGGAGCAGACCTACCCGCGAATAACCGTGCTAGTGATCGACAACGCACCGACCAATGATCGGGTGCGCAAGTTCGTGGAGGCCGCTCATTGTAAGGTGCCAGTGCACTATGTTGTGGAGCCGACGCCCGGTCTTTCGTATGCGTGTAACAGGGCGGCCGTAGGATTGTGTCAAACTGAGTTGATCGCATTTATTGACGACGACGAGGTGGCGTGTCCATACTGGGCCTCGGAAGTGGTTCGCGGATTCGTGGAGGATCCGAGCGTGGACTGTGTTACTGGTGTGGTCACGCCCAGTCAGCTAAATACAGCGGCCCAGCAACTCTTTGAGCGTTACGGCGGTCACAGTAAAGGGCGAGGGTTTCGAGCAGGCACCTTCGATGGTCGGCAGATGGGAAAAAATGCGCCACTTTCCCCCCTATACATTAGACTCGCGCTAGATCGTTCTCAGTCGGGACAAGGTGCCCGCCGGAACAGCACGAACCGTCCTGGGGGGGAGAGTCCTGGCATGCGACTGTTTGGACGGCGGATATCCGTGCATGTCCAAGAAGACAGCCCGTGGCGGGTAGTGCCCATCCCGAGCGGCGCGCTGGGGGAGCTGACGGCGGCCGTCCTCGTCGCCGTCGGTGCCGCCCTGGTGGTCTGGGCATACCGCGTAGCGCCGACCGCCCGGATCCAGTCTTACGATCCCATCTTCTGGGCAGGAATGCTGCTCGCCTACCTGGCGGTCGCGTGGCGGGCGGTATCCGGACGCCATGTGGTTCTCTGGCTTGGATTGCTCGGGCTCTTCACCGTGTTGCCGTGGTTCTTGATGAACGCGGGTGGCCCAAGCGGCTTCGATGAGACTGCTCACGTCGCCCTGCTGCGGAACGTCATTTCGGCGGGCCGGCTCTTCCAGTACTCGCCGTTGCTGCCGATCGGGACCTTCTACCCAGGGTTGGAGAGCGCCGCGGCCACGATCCACTGGCTGACCGGCCTTTCCCCGTGGGACTCGGCCCTGACCCTGATTGCCGTGGTGCACTGCCTGCTCCCGGTACAGGTCTACTACCTAGCGCGAGCCCTGCGGGTTCCCGGTCGGTGGGCGGCGGCGGCCGGCGTGGTTTACGCCGCCAATCCAAGTTTCGTCTACTTTGACGTGCAGTTCTCATACGAATCCGTTGCGATCCTGCTCATGCTGACGATCGTCCGCCTGTACGTGGAAGCCTTGGCGGCCGAGCGATCTGGCGGCCCCACCTGGAGACAGAGCCTATCGGCGTCACTGCTGATCGCGGTGATCTCCTTCGGCCTTGTGGTGACACACCATCTCACCAGCATGGTCGGCATCGCCCTGCTCTTGGCGGGCGCGCTCTTTCTCAAGCCGATAAGAGGGCTCGCCGACCGCAAGGGTGGCTGGCGCCGCCTGTTCATCAGGTGGATGCCTGTGTTGACGCTGGCGATGTGCTTGGGGTTGTGGATTGTCTTCGTCGCGCCAATAACGGTGGGCTACCTCTTCCCTCACGTGTCAGGCACGGTATCAGAGGTTGTCGCCTTGGCCACTCGCTCCAAGGCTAGTAGGGGTGCAGCGCGGACGCCCTTTAGCGGTTCAGGGGTTCCTAGCTATGAAGAAGCCGCTGCAATCGCCGCGCCTATCATGATTGCGGTCGCGTTCCTCTTTGCGGGAATTCGCTGGCTGCAGAAGCCCCCCCTGCGGTTGAACTTCCTGTGGTCGTTCGTGGTCACAGCGGGCTACCTGGCGAGTCTTCCAGTGACGCTGACCAGCGATGGGGCTGAATCAGCGCACCGTACCTGGGCCTTCACGTTCGTCGGGGTCGCTTTCCTGCCGGCGGCTCTCGTCATCTTGTTCGAGTTGGACAAGCGCAGGCCGTGGCTAAAGCGTACGGCCGCGACGGTAGGCGCGGCCGTACTCGCCGTCGTGTTGGTCGGGAATGTCGCAGTGGGTGCAGCGCCCGACGCTCGATTCCCTGGGCCTTACCAGTTCGGCTCTGACACCCGCAGCGTCACCCCCGAGACCCTCAGGTTTGCGGACTGGGTTCAGGCGCATCTGGGCCCCGGGGCGAACGTAGTGACAGATCGTTTCACCGCTCTGGCACTCACAGCCCACGCCGACGCCGTCACCCCGCTACCGGAGAATAGTCTGCCAATTGCGAACATCTGGTACAACCCTGGCCCGCCAACGCCGGCTCTCATTTCCGCCATGGAGCTTAGTGGAGACGACTACCTGGCCGTCGATGTCCGCGACGCGCAATACACCGCGACTGGGTCGGACCCGGCCCTGTTCTACCCGGGCGAACCGACGCGGGTGCCACTGCAGAACATCACCCGTCTGGCGCAGTGGCCGTGGCTGCGGCTCCTGTACTCCTCACAGCATTATCGCCTGTACAAGATCGATTTCCTCTCGTACTTCTTGTGGTATGCCGCCCATGCCAACGATCACTGACGTGCCGCCGGGATGGCGGACCCGGCTGCAGGTGGCGCGAGACCAGGTGGCGCGGGACCAGGTGGCGCGGGACCAGGTGGCGCGGGACCAGGTGGCGCGAGACCAGGTGGCGCGAGACCCCGGACTCCTAGTCGGCGTCGGAGCCGTCCTGCTCATGTGCGCCCCGGTCCTTCCCGGGCTCTCACGGCTGGTTGTCCTGCCGGCACTGTTGCTGGCCCCAGGCTATGCGCTCCTGCGTCTGCTAGGGCAGGCCACCGGCATGCGGTCTATCTCCGTAGCGGTGCCGGTATCGCTCGTGCTCGCCGTCTGTGCGTCGCTGGTTCTCGACGTCAGCGGCATTAGGCTCGGCCCGCTCTCGCTCGGATTGGTGCTAGGCGCGGTCACGGCCCTTTTCCTGGCCGGCTCGTATCGCCGTCAGCTGGCCGTCGGCTGGCCCGCGTCTCCGAAGCCGCCCCCGCCACGGCAGCCACCCCCGCCGAAACTGGGGCCGTGGGGGCAGCCGGACTTCAGCGACACCGAACCGATCCCGGTGATCAAGGACCCCAAGAATCTGTGGTCGGACGCAAGGCTGTACCTCACCGGGGCCGTCGCCGCGACTTTGGGACGGCACGATTGTCGCGGTTGGGGCCGAGTCCGAGGTCTCCGCCGACAGGTAAGCCCTAGTCCTCGACGCGGCAGGCGCCACCCTCATGACGACGTCGTGCTGGAGGTACCGGGCGATCACCCAGCAGCGACCAATGCCCTGCGTGCCATGTTCACTCGGGATTTTGTCTACCTTGGGGTGTCCGCCCTACAGGTGGTCCTCGCCGCGGCGATGACGCCCATCGTGACCCGGCTCGTCGGCGTATCCGAGTTCGGGCAGTTGGCGCTTGCCATCACGGTGGCGGAACTCCTAGGGCTGACGGTTAGCCTCGGACTCCCCTTCGCGGCGCAGAAGGTGTTCGTTGGGGAGGACGGCGATCGTCGGTCTCGCGGGGTACTCGCCATCTCCGCCGTCCTTGCGGTCGCCGCTTCGCTTGTCGTCGTCCTCGCTGCACCGGCGTGGGGCCCCGCCGTGGGCCTGGACCGGGTCCTGGACGCGCGCTTGGCCGCATTGTGGGGCACCTGCTTCGCGTTGACGTTGACGTCACTCGCCATGCTCCGGTCCAGAGAAAAGCTGAGGATGGCGATCCTCGTCGCTGCTCTGCAGTCGGTGGGAGCGCAAGCGGCCGGTCTGCTTCTGCTGTACTGGTGGGGGCCCACCGTTACGAGTTACCTCTGCGGCATGATCATCGGGCAAGGCGCGGCTGCTTTTGTCGGCTTGCTGGCCGTGACGCCGGACTGGTCGGCACTAGCCGGGATCCGCCGCTACGGCGGGATATTCCTTTTCGGCCTGCCCATGGTGCCGCAGCAGCTCAGTGCCTTCATTCTCGGCGTCGGCGACCGAGTAGTCATTCGCCATCTCCTCGGGTCGGCAGCCGTTGGGCGCTACTCCGTGGCTTACAACATGGGCAGTCTCGGCTTCATCATTCTTGTCTTTGTCTTTCAGGCTTGGATGCCACGCATCTACGCCGTGGCGGACCGAGTGGCACGCTCCCGGCTCCTGGCCAGCAGCCGCGACATGATGAACCTGCTGTTGATCCCTGTGGTCTGTGGCCTGGCTGCCGGGGCCCCAGTGGTGCTGAGAGTGTGGGTTCCAAAATCGTTCCGTCCAGCTGAGCTGGCGCCGATTGTTGCGATCGTAGCCATTGGCACGTTCCCTTTCGGGCAGTTCACGGCCAACCTACGAGCGCTAATGAGCGAAGGAAAGACTGGCTGGGCGGCGGTGGCAACGTTGGTCGCAGCGGCGGTGAACATAGGCCTGAACGTCGTGATGGTTCCGTTCCTCGGCATCACCGGCTCGGCTATCGCTACGGTACTCTCCTATGCCCTGTGTGCGCGGCTCACCCGGCCGCCCGTGAGTTTCGGGCTGCAGGTCCCCGGTGCCTCGGTCCTGCTCCGCACCCTCATCGGCGGTGCCGTCGCTGTCACCTTGGCGATTGGGGTACTGCCGACCTCACCCGTGTGGCTTGCTATCCGCCTGGCTATGGTTGCAGGGGCCCTACTCGCCTTCGCCTTGTTGCTGCGCCGCGCGATGGCAGGGTTTGAAATATCTGCCCGACTCGTGACACCGATTGTCGCCCACCAGAAGCGTGGGGCCATGCTGAGCTGAGTTTCGCCAGTGGCATGGGACCACCCGTCCGCCAGTTATGGGACCACCCGGGATCTGGGACAGCGGAGGGTTGCCGCTGGCCGGTTCACACTCGCTGCCAGACCGTTCAGCGGATCTGGGTGTGGGTGCCAAACTGCGTTCATGGCCTCTGGCCTGCCGTTTTCTGATTCAGCCGGGAATCTTCATGCTGCCCGCTCATACTCGTTGATCAGCCCGCCAAGCACCCTGCGCCGGAATCGAAAATCGGTCGGTTACTGGCAGGCGGAAACGCCCCGGCGGAGCGTCCGCGGAGCCGGGGTGAAAGGCAAATGTCAGACGGCGGCCTCCTGAAGAAGGACTTTCTTGCCGGACATGCGTTGTCCGAGCCCGGCAATGAGCTGGCGCTTGCGGCGCAGCGGGGCGATGCGGTCGTGCCAGTCGGGGCCGAGGTCGGCGAACCGGGCCTCGGGGTCAGACAGCAGGTGGCAGGCGGCAACGAGGATGGATCTGCCGGTCTGCGACGATGGCGCGCTGCTTGCCGCGCTTGCGGGTGAGCCGGTGATAGCGGGAACCGAGGAAGGTCTTGGTCCGGGCGACGCCGGCCGCGGCCTCGCCGAGGGTGCCGCTGATCCATGGATTGCCCTTGCCGGTGGTGCCGGGTTTAGCCCGGCCGGCGGACTGCCGGGCCCGGGGCGCGAACTTAGCCCGGGACACCAGGTGCCCGGCGGTGGGGAACCGGGCCATATCCACGCCGATCCCAGCAATGAGCTCCTGGGCGCCGATCTTGCCGACGCCGGAGATCTCATCCAGCTTGGCCACCTGGTGCGTTAGGGGCGATCACCTCATCGATCCGGCTGGTGAGCGCCTGGATCTGGGCGGTCAACGCGTCGACGCGGTTCAGGCGGAACCGGCGTCGGCGGGCAACCACCCCCGATTTTCCCGCCCGCAGGGCGTCCCCGCAGGGACACCGATGACCAATTCCGCTGGCGAACCTCGTACCCGATCCGACGACACGCACCTTGAGCTCGGACCTAGGTTCATCCGTGACGACCGCTGCCATGGAGTCGATTATTTTCCGGAGAACGCCGCGCGAACGACGGCAGCCGCCGGTTTCGGAGTGCCGTTTAGCTGGAACAAGCCAAAGCCGTACTGCGCCGGGTCATCCGCCGTCTGGCTCGGCGGGATGGCTCCCGGAGAGAAGTCGTTGAGGATCCACGGCGCCGGGGTGGGCAGTCCCAACGCCGCGGCCGCGGTGAAGATGGCCTGGTAGTAGGCAGCCTGTGCCTGCTCCTGCGCCGCTTGGTCTCCCGGCGTTCCATCCGTGCTGTAACCGGTTTCTCCAACGAACAGCGGGCGGGAAGCCGCAAGCGCCTTGATACAGCTCAGCACAGAGTAGACATCCCCTGGCGGACCGTAGTAGTGGTAGTCCCAGAAGTCCGGTGGCGAATTCTTGAGCTCCTGGGTGAACAAGGCGAAAACCTCAGGCGGCACACTCGCGGTAGACACCGTCCGCAACGTGCCGGGCAGGACGGTCGACAGGTATGGGAGCATCGTGGTCACCCAGGCCACGGCCTCGGGATTCTGCGGGTCGACTTCATTTTGCAACTCGACAACAGCGATACGCGGATCGTCTCGGTACCGTGACAGGAGCGAGGACATCCACTCCTTACTGCCGTCGATATCGGTGTACCGGGACCACAAGTCGAACAGGGTCAAGTGAACCCACAGCGAGTGCCTCGCGGCCAGCCCGATCACCTCGGACAGGTGATCCGCCATGACCGGCCGGACGGTCGGGAACCCGAAGACGGATGGCTGGATGATTATGCGCACGGTGTTCGCGCCCAAGGCGCGGATCCGCGCGAAGTCACGGTCGATCGCCGCCGGGTCGAAGCGGGACCACATGTACGTCCACCCGCCGGCGGCCGGGTAGTAGTTCACTTCTTTGAGGTCCCGTACCAGGACCGCCGGGCTTTTCGGGACCGCCGGAAGTTGCCTGGCAGGGCCGTGCGAGGCGGGCTGGGTCAGCGCGAGGGCCAGGATCAGGGAGGCCACGAGGAGTATGGCTACCGTTAGGCCGACGGTGCGCGCACGACTCATATCGGCCCCTCCCGGCACAGCCCCTGAGCATCGACGGGGGGGGGGATTCCCCCGACGCAGCCTACCTAACAGGCCGTCTGCGAGGTCGTCTGCAGTGCCTCCTCGAACAGGCCGGTCCCGTGTGCGGCGGTGAATTGTCGCCCGTGCAGCCGCCCGGCCTGACCCATCGCCCGGGCCCGGTCGCCGCTGGCGAGCAACTCAGCGAGGCGGTCCGCCAGGGCCCGTTCGTCGGCTGCGGGGACCAGCCAGCCGGTCTGCCCGCCGAGGACCTGCTCAGGTATCCCACCGACCGCGGATGCGATCACCGGGACGCCGCAGTTCTGCGCTTCGCTGACCGTCATCGGGAGTGAGTCGGGCCCCACCGACGGAACTACCACGCAGGCAGCCCGCACCATGGCAGCGATGACGCTCCGGTGCGCGACGCTGGTCCGCATCGTGACGCCAGCTGGGAGGGATTCAGGAGCTGGAGAGGTCGGGTCTGGCGTTCCGAGCATCACCAGCGGCGGGGGGGATGGGAGTCGTCGATAGGCATCGATGAGGACATCGACGCCCTTGTATCGGGATAGTTTCCCGACATAGAGGAGGTAGCCGTCTTCGGCGGGCAGGAACTCCGGCCGCTCCGCCTGCCAGCCGCTCTCGTAGAGGCCATCGGGCACGAAGGAATGCAGGGTGTGGACCGGCTGGCCAGCAACCTGGCCGATGATGGGCGACAGCCGGTTCGCCAGATAGTCGCTCACCGCGGTGAACGTGCCCACCTTCTTGAGCAGTCGGAGACTCGACAGGGACGCGGCCGCCAGGACATTGCCCTTGGCCGGGCCGTACATGGAGCTGGCACATGGCCCGCACCGCCGCCAGGACGGGCCGGGGCACGAGGTACCCGACCTATGTACCAGCGACGTTCTCGCACACACCAGACTGTAGTCGTGGGCGGTCACCATAACGGGCGTCCGCGGGAAGGTCCGGGCCAGGCAGGAGAAGACGGCCCACGTGTGGGCGTGAATGACGTCCGGCTTGACCTCCTGAACGACCTCGGCCAGCAGGCGTCGGAACAGCGGGTCGGGAGCCGGCGGGTGAAATGGCCGGGCCGCATCTTCGCCGAGCCGGGGCGCCAGCCTCTGGTAGAGCAGCGGAAACCGGTGCACGGTCACACCAGCGGACGTCTCGGTCGCCGGGGCGCCCGGAACCGCGCTCGCCACCACATGTACCTCGTGACCGCGGCTGGCGAGCCCCTCGGACAGCAGGGCGACGAAGCGCTCCACGCCGCCGATCGCAGGCGGGTACAGGTCGTTCAACTCGATCAACCGCACGACATCACCTCACGGACCGGTAGATCGCCTCGAACTGCCGAGCCGTCGCGGACCAGTCGAAGCTTTGATCCGGCAGCGTTGCTAGGCGTCCCATCTTGACCTGATGGTCGAGCGCCGCTGCTGCGGCTGCCACGTCTGGCGCCACGAGAGCCATACGGGCATCGACGCGCCCCACGCGGTTCGCCAGTTCGGCATGGGCAGGAATGTCGGAGGCTACCACCCGGCTGCCCGCCACGGCCGCCTCCAGGAGCACCAACCCGAAACACTCCATTGACGACAGGCTTATCGTTACAGTCGCTGTGCGCTGCCAGCGGCGCAACTCTTGTTGGCTGACCTGGCCCCGGAAGGAAACCCTGCTGGCTATCCCCAGTTCCCGGACAAGACGCCCGAGCGTCGACCAGTGGGGACCTGTCCCGCAGACAACCAATTGTGCGTCCCTACTACGCATGCGCGCGAATGCCCGTATGGCCGTGTCGACGCGCTTGTAGGCTTCCAGACGTCCAGCGACCAGGATGATCGGACGCTCGGCATCGAAGGGCTCGGCCGCCAGGAGGGCCTGGATATCCGCTCCGAGCGGCACGACGGACAGCCGGCGTTCCACGGACGGATAACGCCGCAGCAGCAGCTCGGACTCTGCCACGGAAACGCAGGTCACCTTGTCGGCACGGCGAAACAAGAACGTTGCCAACGGGTCGTACACGGTGTGCACGGTTGAGGCGACCCTGGTGCCACCGGCGGGAAGAAGGTGCGGGGTGAACACCAGCGGCACCTTCGGTACGGCGGCGGCCATCATCGCGGGCACCTGATGGAAGCTGTGCGCGTGGATGACGTCAAACATCCCTCTGTCTTGCCACAGCGAGCGGGCGAGCCCGGGCGCGACCGGAAACTGCCGGAAGCCACTCCAGTCGGCAAACCGGCGCACTGGGTAGTCGCGCGAAGCCGGAAACGAGGAGCCACGGGGTCGCTGTGCGTAGACCGTCACCTGATGGCCGTGCCCGTGCAGCTCGTCGGCCAGGTATCCGACAACCACTTCGACGCCACCGAGCTGGGGCGGGAACCCAGGGGAGACGAGCGAGATCCTCATTAGAATGTCCGATGGCAACGCGTCGCCGTCCGTCTCGAGCTGTTGGTGTATCCGGCTGGATGCTGAGTCCCCACTCCCCGCTCCGACAGCCGAACCGGGAATGCCCGCTTGCGGCTGGCATCGTGACCGCTGACCGATACGTAGCGGGACCTTTGGCAGGCTCATGTGAGTTCACTGTTGGTGACGTACTTAACGCCTGGGCGGGCACTGATGTAGCGGAACATGCCCTCCAGGCGTTCCCAGTCATTATGCTGATCGATTTCCCAGCTATGGCCCCAGATGTGGAATACACCGCCCGTTCCTGCAACGCGGTCGAACATTGCTCGGCCTAGGGAATCCCACTTGTAATATTGCCGGGGGTTTACTGGCTGGAATCTCGCGAAGCGGGCGATCTTCCAGAGGTCGGACCAATGGTGATAGAGGTCGGACCAATGGTCATAAGTGTGCAGGGAAGTGGGCGCCTCATACGGTTCGTCTACCGTGAACGCATAACGGTCCACCGTGCGGGCATACCGGTATCCGGCATCCTTCACAAGTTGTGTGTGAGCTGACGTATAGGCGCCACCAGGATAGCAAAAACTGCTAATCGCCTGGCCAGTTATATCCTCCAGTATTGACTTTGAGTCAGTGATCTCTTCCCTTGCCTGGCTTTGTGGGATAGTTGGCAGCCGGGGATGCGTCACCGTGTGAGATCCGATTTCGAAGTCACTGCTTATTTCTCTGATCTCCTGCTGGGTCAGTAGATCGCCTTCTGCGAACTCTCTATTTCTGGGCGAAATGTAGAAGGTCGCCTTCAACCCATACTGCTTGAGCATGCGCGCCAGCCTCAGGTCATACTTATGACCGTCGTCCCAGCTGCTTGTTACTCTCACTGCTTTCACTCCGGTATCCACTCTTTTGGCCTTTCCGGGACTGGAGCCGTCTCCCTCGCTGATACGGTTCCGTGCGTGATGGGCGCATCTGGAGAGCGTGGAGCGCTTGCCGACCGCCCCGGGCCCGGTGACCTGTCCTCCTGCAGCTGGATCAGTCCTAGGTCGGCAAGACTGATTGTGTCCCAGAGGTCCCAGTGGGCCGGACTTCTCCGGATGGCGGCGCTCACCTCGGCGGTCCAGCGCCCGAATACCGTCGCCGTGTCTCCCTCCACCGGTATGGGCGCGGAGATCTCCCACACCTGGTGGCGGTAATCGGCCGCGCGGTACAGGAAACCCATGAGCAGCGGCGCGCCGGTCAGCTGGGCAAGGGTCACGGCCCCCGGCAGCAGCCGGGCCCGGCCGCCGAGGAAGGGAACCTCGATGGCGCGGGCCCGGTCGCTGTCATTAATCAGCGGCGCGTCGATCAGGATCGTCACCACCTCATTGGCGCGGAGCGCGGCGGCGGCCAGCGCCGCGACCTGGGGCCGACCCGGCCATGGCTCGATGTTCGGCCGCTGCCGATTGCGCAGCACCGGTCTGGCGTAGACGCGGTCCCAGAACCACCGCCCGGCGGATGAGACGCCGGCCGTGGAGTCGCCGGCCGTGGAGTCGCCGGCCATGTAGTTCCAGTTCCAGCGCCCGATGTGGGTGGTGGGGAAGCCGCTGGCGTGCAGCACCGAGATGCCGCTAGTGAAGGAGCCGAAGTGGGCGGAGCACAGGATGGCTCCCTTGCCCGCCGCCAGTGCCGCCTCCAGGTGTTCCCGCCCACGGATCTCGACCAGCTGCCGCAGGGGCCGTGCCCCGCGCCGCAGCCGCTTCACATCGACCGTGCTGCAGGAGGCGAGCCGGAACCAGTCCCGGGTCACCTGCTGCGCCGCCGCCGGGCTGAGCTCGTTCCCGAGCACCAGCCGCACGTTACGTGCCAGCTCGGTGCACTTCCCGGCCTGGCACCGGAAGAGCAAATCGCCGTGCCAGCATGCGATGCGGTAGCCCAGGGCGGCCGGCAGGCGGGCCAGGACCGGCGCGGCTGCCGCCCAGTAGGCCGCGCCTTCTAGGTTGCGCAGCAGCTTCGCCGGACGCTTGTCACCCATGCGCGGCCTCCCGCTTTCCGGGCTCACGGGCGCGGACGTAGGCGCAGATAGTGTTCACGCTGGCGAAATTCTCCGGGAGCAGGTCCGCGTCGCCCATCGTGATCCCGAACCGTTTTTCCAGGAAGACCACCAGCCGGAGGAGGGTCAGCGAATCGAGGATGCCGCTCTCCATTAGTGATGTCTCATTCGCCAGCGGCAGCAGCGCCGGGTCCTGGACGAGTTCCCGGCTGATGTAGTCGTTGATGACTGTCTCCACGTAAGCACGTTCCTTCCGCGTGTCTGCTAGTGCGTGTTCCGCCGGCCGTCTCCGGCCGGCTCCAACTCGTGCTGCTCCTGGGCGAGGCCGGCCCGGTCGACCTTGCCGGTCGAGGTTCTCGGCAGCGCCTCGCGGAACTCGATGATGTCCGGCACCATGTAGCCCGGCAGCCACTGCCGGCAGTGGTCCAGCACGTTCTCGTGGGTGAGGTTGCTCGCACCGGCCGCGGTGACGACCGCCCGGAGGCGGCTGCCGAGTAGCTCATCCGGCACCGGCAGCACCACCGCCTCCCGGATGGCCGGGTGCCGGTACAGCGTGGCTTCCACCTCGCCCAGCTCCACCCGGTAGCCGCGAACCTTCACCATGCTGTCCCGGCGGCCGAGGTAGGCGTAGTCCCCCGTCGGTTCCAGGGTCACCAGGTCACCGGTCCGGTACACGAGCTCGTCGTACTCGGCCCGGAATGGATTCGGCACCAGCGCCTCGCTGGTCTTGGCCGACTGTCCCCAGTACCCGCGCATCAGCGAGGGACCCCGCACGTACAGCTCGCCCACCTCGCCGGGCCGGGAGACGCGGCGGCCTTCGCTCGTGACCGCGAACACCTCGGTGTTGGCGCAGGCCTTCCCGATTGGGGCCGGCCCGGCGTCAGCGCCGCCCGCGGGCACCTCGAAGGCCGTGCATACGTTGGTTTCGGTCGGCCCATACCAGTTGAGGTAGCGGCAGCGCGGCAGCTCGGCCATCAGCCGGGCGAGGTGCTTGGGGGGGAACACCTCCCCAGCGAAGATCACCGTCCGCAGGCGGGACAGGTCGAACTGCTGCAGGCTGCCGTAGCAGGCGAGCAGCGTGAGGACCGAGGGCACGGAGTACCAGACCGAGATCCGTTCGGCTTCCAGCCACTTCGCGATCGATACCGGGAAGGTGGCTGCTCCGTCGGGAAGCACCGCCACGCAGGCGGCGGCCTGGCAGGTGGCGAAGATGTCGAAGACCGACAGGTCGAAGTGCAGCGGAGCGGGGCTGCAGACGCGGTCCTGCTCGCTGAGCCCCGCAGCGGCTGCCGCCCACTCGACAAACGTGAGCGAGTTGCGGTGGGAGATCATCACCCCCTTCGGGGTGCCGGTCGATCCCGACGTGTACAGGATGTACGCCAGGTCGGTCTCAATCGAAAGTTCCTCCGCCAATGGCTCTGCTGATTCCTCGGCCACCGCGGTCCACGGCACAATGGCCGCGCCCTGGGCCGGGGCAACGGCCGCCTCCTCGAGCCCCGGGCCAGGAACGCTCGCCACCACCACGCCGCGCGGCCCGGGAACGCCGCCGGCCAGGGCGGCCGCCTGGGACGTCCTCGCCTCGTCCGCCACGATCACGACGGTGCCGCTGTCCCGCACGATGTGGCCGAGCCGCCCGGCGGGTGCCTTCGGGTCGAGCGGCACATAGCAGGCCCCGGCCTTCAGCGCCCCGTATACCCCGATGATCGCGGCGGCCGACTTGGGGGCGAGGATCCCCACCCGGTCGCCGGGCGTTACGCCCAGGCGCAGCAGCGCCCGGGCCACCTTGTTGCTCAGCCGGTCCAGCTCCTGGTAGGTGAGCAGGCAGCCGTCAGACGCCACCGCCGGCCGCTGCGGCTGCCGCGCCGCAGCCTCGATCAGCAGCCTCTGCAGTAGATACGCCATCACGCTTCCTTTCTGATTTCCCCGCCGGGGATACCTCGCCTGCCCGGGTGGCTCAGAGCCCGAGCATCCGGGCGAGTACCACCCGCTGGATCTCCGAGGTACCCGAGTAGATGGTGCCGGCGACCGCATCCCGGAGGTCCCGCTCGATCCCCGCGTCCCGCATGTAGCCCCAGGCCCCGTGGACCTGAATCGCGTCCTGGCTGGAGCGCACCCATGCCTCGCTGGTGAACAGCTTCGCGGCGGCCGCCTCCGCCGGGGCGGACCTGCCCTGCTGCTTCAGCCATGCCACCCGGTAGATCAGCGACCTCGCCGCCTCCAGGCGCACGTACATGTCGGCCAGCTTGCCGGACACACCCTGGAACTTCCCGATGGGCTGGCCGAACTGCTCGCGTGACCGCGCATACTCCACACACGCCTCGAGCTGCCGCCGCATCGCACCCACGAAGCTGGCGAAAAGGCAGCTCCGTTCCCACTCCATGGACGAGTTGAAGATCGCCATCCCCGCCCCTTCCGGCCCCAGCCGGCTCTCCGCGGGAACGAGGCAGTCCTGCAGCGTTATCTCGCCCATCGGCGAGGTCCGCAGGCCCATCTTCTCGAAGCTGGTGCTCACCGCGAGTCCTGGCGTCGCTGCGTCGACGAGGAAGGCGGAGAGCCCGGCTAGTCCGGGCTGGCCCGGGTCCGCGGCGTAGACCAGCAGTACGTCAGCGACCGGGGCGTTGGTGATGTACTGCTTGGTCCCCTTGAGGAGGTAGTGGTCACCGCGCCGCTCGGCGTGAGTGCGCATGTGCAGCGCGTCGGAACCGGAGCCAGGCTCGGTCATCGCGTGCGCGGCGATAAGGTCCCCCGACACCATTCCGGGCAGGTACGCCTGTTGCTGTGCCGGGGTACCGAAGAACACCAGCGGCAGCTCGACGCTCCACATCTGCGCGTTGAGCGAGAAGAGAAGCCCGTTGTCCTGGCATCCGTATCCCAGGGCCTCCATGACCAGGGTCGTCGTGAGGACGTCGGCGCCGGCCCCGCCCAACTCGGCGGGAACTGGCAGGCCCTGGACGCCGAACTTCGCGCAGCTCCGCCACGCCTCCCGCGGAAACTCCCCAGCATCCTCGCGCTTCACCAGATCCTGGTTGAGCTCCTGCCGGGCGAAGGCGGCCGCTGCTTCCGTCAGTTCGCGCTGCTCGGCGCTTAGTGAGAAGTCCACGCCGTAGCCCTCCTGTAGCGGATCCCCCGCCAGGCACGGCGCTGCATGGGGCCGAACAGGCTCGCCCTGTCACCGGCCACGCTGAGCAACCTTGGGTCGCGATAGCAGATGCGGATCGTTAGCGAGGTCCCCGCTGTCATTTCCTCATTCCTTCCAGGAGGGTGCCCCCATCCGTGCCGCAGCGCCTGCCGCGCGGATCGATTACTGAGGCGTGTAGCCAGTGAAGATGTGGCGCCTTCGCTCGGTCCGGGTCACGAGCCGCAAAGCAGCTGGCGGACTCCGCGGACTTTTACTGCTGTTGTGCGGCTCAAGGTCCAGGTGGGTGTCCTGATCTCAGACGAGCGTGCGCGAAGCCCGGCTTAGTGGTCCTCGTGACGTCTGGGCAGACGCCGCATGCGTGCTGCGGGTGCGTAAGCCGCGTGGGCGCGCCGACTGGCTAAGTGACCGCCGGATTCCGCTAAGGCAATCACCGCATCTGGAAACCGAGTACGGTCCATCCCTCCCCGCTCCTCCCCCTCCGCCGGAGCTTGCCACTCGAACATGAGTCCTAGTCGGCGTCCTCATCAATTGCCGTTGACCCGACCTTGTGGCGACGTGTCAATGTTTAGCCGCCGCCTGTCTCCCCGCAAGGGCCCCCGGCAGCCTCGACCGCTCAGGTTTCTGAGCGCTCAGGGAGCGCCAGTTGTCCGGCACACAGACAGCGGGTTTGCCAGGATGCGCCAGGCCGTGAGTAGGCCGGAACGGCGGGATGGTCGTGTGTGATGGGGCGAGGTCACCAGATAGCCGGCACGCAGCGGCCGTTGGACCGGGCCAGCCGTGCCCGTCAGCCAGCTCCAGCCCGGTGACCTGCTCTTCTACCACACCGATCCGACCGACCCGGGTTACATCTCACACGTCGCCATCTATCTGGGCGACGGCAAGATGGTCCAGGCGCCGGAGACGGGCGAGAACGTCGAGGTGGTCCCGGCCGACACCGGCAGCGAGTTCGCCGGCGCGGTCCGGGTGGACCCGGCGGTGGCCGCCGCGGTGGTCGGAAATATTTAATTAATGTGAATTGGCTGCTATGTCCTATTAACGCGTTTAGGTCGTTTTTAGGTATTGATATAGGCCGCCGAGGCACTTTGCCGAAATGTCCTACGGGGCTGCTGAGCAGGTAAAATACGGAAATTCCTGCATAGGCGCCGATTCCGCCTCAACTCGTATTAGGCTGCGGCCGATGATGAGTGGACGGGCATTGCAATCGCGGCGACGGCATCGGGGATGGTCACTGCTGCCGTGGTGGTCCGCCCCGCCTCCCGGGTTCTGTACGGCCGCCCGGAGCTGGCGAGCGGGGCGGGCGAGTATGGGGATGCCACCGAATGTGTGCTTGATCTGTAGCGTTGCGCAACAAGACTGAGTGGGGCCATTTGCACGTTGGGCGAGTTCCTGAGGGAGGAAATCCCGGACGACGCCATCGAAAAATGCTGGGCTATGCGGAAGGGTGGCCGGGCCTACTGGCTCGATGACCATTTCCTGATCTTAGTCATGCCGAATTGCACGCCTACTGGCGAGGTGATTCGATCGCGTTAGCCTGCCATTTTTAATATAGCGAATACCCGCAAATATTTTGCCCTCACGATGTAATCCTCAGAGAACTGCTGAGCGTCTAACTATGCGGACGGCCGGAGTTCATGGCGTAGCGCCCGAAGGGCCATATCTAAGATCCATGCCTAATATAAAAATGGAGGAATCCGTGGGGGGAATCCTTGAACTGGTGCGTCATGCGGGACCGGGCTCTGGCTTGCTCTCAGGCCCAGGATCGACCTTAGTGCCAGCTCTCTCCAGCGACACCGAGACAGAAGTGGTTTCGGCGGTAGTGCCGTCGCCGCGAAATGGCGGCCGCGCGGATTCCGGGCATCAGCAGGATCTCCTGGCGTCCCTCGTCCGGCCTCCCTGCCACCTGGAAATACTGATTCCGAGCCTCAACGAGGCCGAGCGCCTGCCGCGCACGCTCGTTCGGACCATCGAATACCTCGAGGCACAGGCCTACTCGTCCTCGCTGGTCGTGGTGGACAACGGCAGCATCGACCAGACCGTCGATCTCGTCCGCCGGACGCGATCACCCCGGGTGCCCGTCACCGTGATCGGCTGTGCGCAGTCAGGCAAGGGAGCGGCGGTTCGGCGCGGAATGCGCACCTCGGGCGCTCGTTTCGTCGGCTACATGGATGCCGACCTCGCCACCCCGATCGAGACCCTGGACGTGGTGATGCCTCTGCTGGAGCAGGGCTCTCAGGCCGTGGTCGGCTCCCGGCATGTGGACGGCGCGGTTTTCGCCGAGCGTCAGCCCGTACTGCGGCTCGCGAGCGGCATGGCATTCCGGGCCATCGCGAACCGGGTCCTGCGCGGCATCGCCGACTCCCAGTGCGGCTTCAAGTTCTTTGCCGGTGACCTGGCTCGTGTGGTCTCGCGCCACCTGAGCATCGACGGGTTCGCGTTCGATGTCGAGCTGCTCTGGACGCTCATCGAGCGGGGCATCCCGGTGACGGAGATCCCCGTGGTGTGGTCGGACCGGAAAGGCTCTACTCTCCGGCTGAAGGCGGACGGGGCACGGGCCATCATGGATGTACTCCGTCTCGCCCGGCGGACGGTGCTCTAATGTCCGCACTCGATCAGTTCGCCGGCCGCCAGGTCCTATTCCTGAACTGGCGGGACCTGACCAATCCCGCGGCGGGTGGCGCCGAGGCATATGCCGAGGAGATAGCACGAAGGTTCGCCGCCGCCGGATGCCAGCTCACGCTGTTTACTTCTGCCTGGGAAGACGCACCCTCGCACGACTGGACCAACGGCTATCTCGTCGTGCGAAGAGGCGGGCGTTTTGGTGTGTACCTGGCCGCCGCACGGTATCTGCGGCGGCATGGAAAGCAGTACGACGCCGTGGTGGACTTTCAGAACGGGACTCCTTTTTTCGCGCCATTGTGGGCGCCCGGCACGCCGGTTATCTGCGTCGTGCACCACGTCCATCAGGCCCAGTTCGGCATGTACTTCCGATGGCCGGTCAGCCAGGTCGGGAGGTTGCTGGAGGGCCGGGTCAGCCGGCGTGTGTACCGGGACTGCCCGTTCATCGCGGTATCCCCGTCGACTCGCGCGGAGATGCGCCGCCAGCTGGACTTCCACGGGCCGGTGGCGGTTGTCCCGAATGGGATCGATCAGGTCGCCGGGAGGCCCGCGCCACGCTTTCCCGCCCCCGCCATCGCGGTGGTCACCCGGCTGGTCCCGCACAAACGGCTGCACCTGCTGGTGGACGCGGTCCCGGATCTGCTGCGCCACTGGCCGGAGCTGAAAGTCGATATCGCCGGCTCCGGTCCGGCGCGGGACGCTCTGCTGGCCCAGGTCCGGGAGCTCGGCCTGGAGGGGACCGTCAGCTTGCCGGGACGAGTGCCGGAGCGGGTCAAGCGGGACCTGCTCGCACGGGCCTGGCTGACCGTCGCTCCCTCCCTCGCCGAGGGGTGGGGGCTGACTGTGCTGGAAGCCAACGCCCTCGGCACGCCGGCCCTGGCGTATGACGTGCCCGGGCTGCGTGATTCGGTGCAGGACAGGGTGACCGGATGGCTGGTACCGCCGGGCGAAGGACTGGCCGCCCCACTGATCACTGCGTTGCGTGAGCTCTCCGACCCGGGCCGTCAGCAGCTGATGGCTGACCAGTCCCGGCTCTGGGCGAGCAGGTTCTCCTGGGATGTCACCGCCGAGCGCCTGGCCGCGGCGCTGCTCTCGGAGAGGACCCGTCAGGGTCACTGGACACCGACGCGACGGGGCCCGGTCGATCTGGCGACCGTCGCCTCGTGGGCACCGGGCGAGCAGGACGGCGAGCTGGAACGGCAGCTGCGCAAGGCCCTGCGGGTGACCGATGTGATCAGCAGCGGCCCGGAGGGGATCCGCGTCCTGCTCACCGGCTGCGACGAGCTGGGGGCAGCCAGCGCTCTGCGCCGGGTATCGGTCCCGCCGGACCGGCTGCAGCTGGCTACCACCGCACATGTCCTGTGCGGGATCGGCGGAGACGACCTGGCGTGACAGATGCGGGAGGGGAAGAAGTGTCGGCTGCGGCCGGCGCGCGGTGGGTCACGGTCGCGTTCGCCCTCGTGGGCCTGCTCAACTACGGTTACGCCCTGCTGCTCATCCGGCTGCTCGATGTCGCCGCGTACTCGCGATTCGCCGCCGGTCAGGGGCTTCTGCTCTGGGTGACCACCGTGTCCGCCGTATCCGTGCCCTGGGTGCTGGCCCAGGCCATGGTCCGGGCCAGCTCCAGGCCGGAACGAGACGCCGCGATCCGTTTCGCGAAGCTGGCGAGCACCGGGAGCGGGGGGGTGGCCGCGATGGTGGTGGCGGCCGTCGCCAGCCGCTTTGCCGATCCGGCCACCGTGCTCGCGCTCGCGGCCAGCACGTTTGTCCTCTTCCTGGGCACCACCACCACCGGCTGGCTGCAGGGTATGGAGCGGATGCGGGCCTTGTCGGTCCGTTACGTCGCAGAGAACGTGCTGAAGAACGGGGCCGGCCTGCTGCTGGTGACGACGGCGAAGGCCGGTGATACCGGCGCGCTGGCCGCGTTCGGGATCGGCGGGATCGTCATGCTGGCCGGATGGCCGCGGACGCGGCGCCGTTCCCATGAGCCATGGCTGGTCACCGTGTCCCACCGCGACCTGTGGCACCGGGCCGTGGGGATCGCGGCCACCCAGGGCGTGGTCGCCCTGTTCACCGCCACCGACGTTGTACTGGTCACCCTGCTCCCGGGCAGCCGGGCCCTGGCCGCGAGCTATCAGGCCAGCGCCGCCCTGGCCCGGGTGCCGCTCTTCCTGGCCGGAGGAGTGGCGACAGCCTTTTTCCCGTCGTTGTCACGTACCGCGGACAGCACGATGGTCGCAGCCCAGGCCGTGCGGATGTACGCGGCTATTGCGCTGCCGCTGACAGCCGTCCTGATGACCGCCCCGCGCCCCGTTCTGGCCGTGATGTTCCCGGCCGAGTACGGGGCGGTCATCACGCTGCTGAAGGACACCGCGGTGACCGGCCTGGCGGCGGGTGGCATCGGCCTGACCGTGGCTTTCTTCCAGGCCGCCGACGACTACGCCTGCCTCGCGCGGCTGGGCGCGGGCATCGCCGTGTACATCGCCGCCCTCCTGGGCGGCTGGTGGGCGGCTGGGATCGCCGGGCTGGCCGTGGGTGGCGCGCTGGGCGCTGTCGCCGCGCTGGCCCTGCTGGGCTGGCGCCTGATCGCCCGCCGGGGCCGGGCAGTGCTCGCCGGGGTCAGCCTGCTGGAGCCGGCCCTGGCCAGCGGGCTCCTAATCCTGCTCCGGCCGAGCACCCTGCTGTGGCTGACAGCCGCCGCCCTGATCGGCCTGCGCGCCGGCCTGCGCTTCCTCCGGCCCGCCGCCGAGCCCCGGTCAGCCCGGGGCCACCCGGCCGCCAAGCACCGGAGGACAGGACTCGCGGTGGCGGGGCATCCGCCGACGGTCTCAGTGCTCATCGACGCCACGGGGCAGCGGGTACGGGCGCCGGACCGCGCGCCCGGCCACGGCAAGGCCCCGAGTCACCGGCCGAGGTGGATCGCGGTGCTGTCCGCCTCCGGTGGCCCGGCCCTTCACGCGAGAGAGAAAAACAAGTGGTAGACCGCAGAGCGGCCACCTCGCCGCCTATGACGGCGGGCACCCCGCACGTGGTGATCTCCAGTTTCGACAACCCCGGCAATCCGCATTACAACGGGGGCGGGGCCGCGGTGATCGAGCTGATCGCGCGCTGGCTCGCCCCGCGCTACGACGTGACGGTGGTCACCGCGGGACGCCGCGCCGGGACGGCCAAGCGGGAAGGCATCCGCTACCTCTATCTGCCCATCGGCTGGGCCGGCCCGCGGTCCGGCCAATTGCTCTATCACCTCCTGCTCCCCCTGGTGGCCCGGACTTTCCGGCACGACGTCTGGATCGAGAACTTCACGCCGCCGTTCTCCACCAGCTTCGTCCCGCTCTTTTCCCGGGCCCCCGTCATGGGCTTCGCGCAGAGTCTCAGCGGCGTTGAGATGTCGGGCCGGTACCGGCTTCCGTTCTTCCTGATCGAGCGGCTTGGCCTGCGCCGTTACCGGGACGTGGTGGTGCTCAACCAAGCTGACGGGGTACGGATCCGCGACTGCAGTCCCGGCACCAGGGTCCAGGTCATCCCCAACGGCATCCAGGCCGGGGCCTTGGACGAGGAGAACCTGGGCCGCGGCCACCACATCCTTTTCCTGGGGCGGATCGACATCCAGGAGAAAGGCCTGGATCTGCTGCTGGCCGCGTACCAGCAGAGCGGGCTAGCCATGCCCCTGTTCATCGCCGGACGCGGCACCAGACGCGAGGAGAACAAGCTGGCCGCCCTGCTGGCCGGTGCGGACGGTCACATCCGGCTGCTGGGACAGGTCACCGGTGCCCGCAAGCAGCAGCTGCTGCGGGACAGCGCGTTCATGGTGCTGCCGTCCCGGCACGAGACGTTCGGCCTGGCGGCCCTGGAGGGGATGGCGTGCGGCAAGGCCGTCCTGCACTTCGACCTGCCCACCCTGCGCTGGATGGATGGCGACGTGCGCGTGCCGCCGTTCGACGTGGGCGCCCTCGCCGCCGGTCTGCGGGAGCTGGCAGACAGCGAGCAGATCCGGCGTGACCGGGGTCGGCTCGCGCACACCGCGGCCTGCGGCTACGGCCTGGACGAAACGGCGGCCCGCTATCTGGCTCTCGTCGGGGGCCTGATCGCCGGGCCCGGCCCGCACGTGCCCGTGGAAGGGGACCGGTCATGCCAGTAAACCCGCTAGAGGATGTCATAGAAGGGATCCCGCTCGTAGTGGTATCCGCTCACCCGGACGACGCCGTGCTCTCCTGCGGCGCACTGATGATGCACGCGGCGGCGCGTACCAAAATCACCGTGGCCACGCTCTTCACCGATGCCGAGCCGCCCCCGCACACGTTGTCGGCGCGCCGTTACCTGCGCCAGGTCGGGGCCGCCGACGCGACGGCGCTGTATCGCCAGCGGCGGGCCGAGGATCGCGGAGCGCTGGCCGAACTGGGCGCCGGATGTGTGCACGCCGGGCTGACCGACGCGCAGTTCCGCCGCCGCCCCGGGACCGGCTCGCGCTGGCAGCGCCTGCTGCCCGAGCTGGGCCACTTGTACCCGGTGTACCGGCGGCATGTGGTCTCCGGACGCATCGCCGCCGCTGACGCGGAGACGCTGCGGTCCGCCCGCGAGCTCGTCCGCCAGCTGGCGGGCCAGGGGCCTTCGCTGGTGCTCGCGCCGCTGGGAGTCGGCCGGCATGTCGATCACATACTGGCCCGCACAGCGGCCGAAGGCAGCGGGATGCAGGTCGTCTACTACAGCGATTTCCCCTATAACCAGCAGCACCAGGCCGACGGGGGCTTTATCCGCCGTCACGGCCTGACGGAGGTGCGCTGGCCAGCGCTCCCCGCCAAGACCAAGCTGATCCAGGCGTACCAGACGCAGGTGCGCGCGCTTTTCCGCGACGGGCGCATCCCCGTGGTGCCCGAGCTCTATTTCCTCGCCGGCCCTGCCGCCCGGCCCGGACTGGGTGACGATCGGTGACGGCGAGCTACGCCAGTTGGGTGCGGGCGACGATCGGGCCGGTGCGGGCGCCGTCCAGGCGGGCTCCTGGTTTCCTGGCGGCGGCGGTGGGGGTCGGCGCGCTTATCATCCGGCTGGCCCTGCACGGCAATTCGTTCGACCTCTTCGGGGACGAGGTCATCTACAACGCGCTGGGCCGCAGTGTCGCGACCGGAGGGCTCCCGCGGTTCGGCAATCAGGTGTTCCTCCTGCACGGACCGGGCTTCTTCTACCTAGAAGGCGCTTGGCAGCGGCTGTTCGGGGACCCGGCCGGGCTGATGGCGCAGATCTATCAGATGCGCATGCTCAACGCGCTGCTGGCCGGTGTCACGGCCGTCGTCATGGTGCTGCTGGCCGCGCGGCTGGGGTCGCAGCGGTCAGCCGCGGCCGCGGGCCTGCTCTTCGCCCTGGACCCGTTCTGCATCCGGCAGAACGACCGGGTCCTGCTGGAAACGGCGATGATGCTCTGGGTACTGCTCGGGTACCTGGTGTTCCTCAGGCTGGCCACGCCGTCCCCGGTGCGTCACGCAGGCATCCGCGCGGTCGGCTCCGGCCTGCTGTTCGGCTGCGCGGTGCTGACCAAGGACGAAGCCGTCCTGCTCACCATCCTGCCGCTGACCGTGGCCGCCGTGCTCCAGTGGGTCCCCCCGCGCCTGGCCGCTCTTAGTGCCGGTGCGACGGTCCTGGTATACGCCGTATATGCGGCGGTGGTCGCCGCCAACGGGTACGCCGGGGCGCTCTGGCAGGCGAAAACCGCAGGTGTCCTGCGGCTGCTCGGGCTGCTCCAGAGCACTGGTTTCCATTCGTCCGGCGGCGGATCGCTCAGCGCACGCCTCATCGCGGAGGGCCTCTACTTCGGGACGACCTACGCCGTGCTGGCGCTGGCCCTTCCGGCGGTGGTCTTGCTGCTTCGGCGCCGCGACCCGCTGCTGCGCCTGATGGCTCTCTTCTATTGCGCCGCGGCGGCGACGCTCGGGTACGCGCTCACCCTGGGAACGCTGGAGGAGCAGGAGTTGTACCTGCTCATCATCCCGAGCCTGCTGATCATCCCGGTGGCGGTATTCCGGCTGCGCGAGGACGCCGCAGGCCGCGGGCTGCCCAGGGCGGCGGTCCGCACCGTCCTGGTGCTGGCGCTCAGCCTCAACGCTGTCACCTGCGTGCAGTGGCTGCGGCAGCCGGATGACGGGTTCGCGCGCCTGCTCAGTTACATGGCCGCCCAGGTTCCCGCCGGGGCCAGGGTGTCGGATGCCACCGGGGAGCAGAACGACGTCGCCGAATACGCCCTGGCCGGCCGCTACGACGCTGGGCTCTGGCTGACGCCGTCGGCGCTGGCCCTGCAGCACGTCCAGTACATCGTGGCGGAGTGGGCGGAGATCGACGAAGGGTACTCGTCGCTTTCCTCCGCGCAGGTCCGGAAGCTGACCAGCTCCGGCCGCGTCGTGTTCTCCTTCCACGGCCGAACCTACGGTGATCTGCAGCTTTACCGGCTGCCTGCGTCGAGAGAAGGGAACTGATGTTGCACGTGCACCTTGCGGCTCCTGGTGAGCTGGGCCCGGCCGAGATCAGCGCATGGCGATCCATGCAGCGCGCCAGCCCACCGCTCGCCAACCCGTTCCTGTCGCCGGAATTCGCGCTGGCGGTCGGCCGCTTCCGCCCGGGCGCCCGGGTCGCCGTCCTGAGCGACGGGACATCTAGCACCGGATTCTTCCCATTCGAGCGCGGTCGCCTCGGCTCGGGCGCCCCCCTGCTCAGCTGGCCTGGAACGCTGTGGCAGGGGCTCGTCCATGCTCCGGGAGCACAGTGGGATCCGCGGGAGCTGCTGCACAAGTGCCAGCTCTCCGTCTGGCGGTTCGACCACCTGGTCGCCGAGCAGGGGCCGTTCGCGCCATATCAGGCGGGCCTGGCCGCGTCCCCCGTGATCGATCTGGCCGACGGTTTCGCCGCCTACGACGCCAAGCTGCGAACCAGGGCGGCACGGTTCTGCCGCGATATCGACCGTCGGCTCCGCAACCTGGCCCGCGATGTCGGCCCCGTCCGCTTCGAGGGTGATGCCCGCGATGTCACGCTGCTGCACACCCTCATGGCCTGGAAGTCCGAGCAGTACCGTCAGATGGGCGTCATCGACCGCTTCGACCGGGCGTGGTTCGTCGGGCTCCTCGAAGCCCTGCTGGCCACCCGCACCGGGCACGTCAGCGGCCTGCTTTCCGCCACCTACGCCGGAGACCAGCCGGTCGCGGCCCAGTTCGGGCTGCGGTGCGGGGATACCCTGGCCGGCTGGTTCACCGCCTACGATCCGCAGTTCGCCCGGCACTCACCCGGGCTGATCCAGATCATGCAGATGGCCGAGCATCTCGCGGCCTGCGGCGTGCGCACCATCGACATGGGCGAGGGGGCCGCCGGTTACAAGGAGAAGCTGAAGAGTCACGACGGTTACGTCGCCCACGGCATGGTGACCAGCCGGTCGGTGCTGGCCGCCGCGCACCGGGCCCGCAGTGTCTCCGTCGACTTCGCCGCCCAGGCCGTGCTGCGGTCCCCGCGCTTCTACCGCGCCACCCGCCGGGTCCGGAGCATCCTGCGGTGATTACGGCTGCGGAGGCGGCCGGGCACACGGCGAGAAGGAGAACCTGACATGCAGATTTCCGTCGTGCATCCGCGTGAACTTGGGCCGGATGACATCGCGGCCTGGCACTCGATGCAGGAGACGCAGGGGGCCCTGGGCAGCCCCTTCCTGTGCCCGGAGTTCGCGGTCGCGGTCGGCCGGTTCCGGGCCGGCGCGCGGGTGGCGGTCCTCACCGACGGGCCGGAGACCGTGGGATTCTTCCCCTACGAACGACGGCGGTCCGGCGTGGGAGCGCCGATCGGTGCCGGGCTGACCGACTGCCAGGGACTCGTCCATGTGCCCGGTGCCGAATGGGATGCCCGCGATTTGCTGAAGGCGTGCCGACTCTCGGTGTGGCATTTTGATCATCTGGTCGAAGGTCAGAAACCGTTCGCGCCCTACACGGGGGCGGTATCGCCCTCGCCGGTCATCGACCTGACCGGGGGGTTCGCCAGCTATTACGAAAAGCTGCAGCTGAGGTCACCCCAGTTCTGCAAGGACATCAACCGCAAAACGCGCAAGCTGGAGCGCGAGGTGGGCGCGCTCGGCTTTGCGGTCGGCTCACACGATCCGGCCGAGCTGCGGGCCCTGCTGGCCTGGAAGTCTGAGCAGTACCGCCGCAATGGCTGGCTTGACATTTTCGAACGGCGATGGGTGGCCGATCTCGTCGATTACCTGTTCAGCATCCGCAGTGACCGATTTGGCGGAATGCTTTCCGTGCTCTACGCGGAAGGCACGCCTGTCGCTGCGCATTTCGGCCTGCGGTCGGGCCCTCTGCTCGCGCACTGGTTCCCTTCCTACGATATGCGGTTCAGCAGGCACTCACCCGGGCTGATTCAGCATGTGCGGATGGCCGAGGAGATGGCGGCCGGAGGCGTCCAGCTGATCGATATGGGCACCGGAAGGCAGCGCTACAAACAGACGTTGCGCAGCCACGATCTTTTCGTGGCCGAGGGCACGGTGGCCCGTGGGCCGCTCGGTGCGAGCGTGCACCGGATGAGCGGAGCTGCCGCCGGCTGGATGCGGGGTAAGGTCCGCAACAGCCCGGTGCTTTTTCACGCCGCCGATAGGCTGCTCCGTCATCTTGGCCGGATCGGCTGAATCCGGTCCTGGAACAGGTATCATAACTGAGGGTATTGTTCCAGATACTTATTGTTATATTTCGCGATGGAGATGGCTTGAATGCGGAGGTTTTTGGGCCAGTGTCCGGGATCCGGCCCGCGATGAGATGGGGCGGAGCGCCCGGTCGCAGGGAGCCCGTCAGGCGGAATTACCCAGCTCTTGCCGTCGCCGCGGTCGTTGCTGTGGCCGTCGTGCTGGCGGCCGGGGTCGTCGGGGCGATTAAGGCCACGGGCCTGGCCCGCGCTCCGGGGGCGGCGCCCGGATTGATCGCGGCGAGCAGCTTCACGTGCGCCGACCATGGCGCGCGGGCCACCACTCGGGTGGCCGTGGCGGACGCTGACCGGGCGGGCGCTCGTGACGATTCGGCGGCGATCCAGGGCGCCATCGACGCCGCCGCCCGGCGGGGGGGCGGCGTGGTGACCCTGCCCGCTGGTACTTTCCTGGTCAGCAGCCATCTTGTGCTTCGCAGCAACGTCACGCTGCGCGGCGCCGGCCCGGCGACGGTTATCAAGGCGGGGCCCGGCTTTATGTCCGCGCAGGGGCCAGCGGGCGGTTATCCCGTCATCACGACGGACGGCGCTGTCAACGTGACCATTGCGGACCTGACCGCTGACCAGAGCGGCGGCACTCTCCAGGGGAACGCGCCCGCGCGCCTGGCCGCGTATGCCGTCGAGGGCAGGGATTCCCGCGACGTCGTTATCGACGGCGTGCACGTCCGCAACCCCTTCACCTACTCGATCGCCATGGTCGGCAGTGCGGACTTCTGTATTGAAAACAGCACGGTAAAGGCCGGGGAGCCCGGGCGGTACAGCCAGCTGGACGGGATTCATATTCTCGATTCAAGCTACGGCCGCGTTATCAACAATGTCGTTCAGTCCGGTGATGACGGCCTGGTCGCTCATACGATCGGCGCATCGGTGCATGATGTGCTCTACGCCAACAACAAGGTGTACGGCGGGTCGGCCGATGATGGATTCAAGCTGGCGATCGGAAGCTATTCCATCTACAATATCCAGATCGTGCACAACGATTTTTACGGCTCCGTCGCCGGTATAGAAGCGGCCTATTATGATGGCGGCACGGGTGCGGTGCGAAACATATCAATAAGCGAAAATTATATACATAATCTAGCACAGGGAAAAAAATTCCCGGCCGTGGACATCGGCGGCACCGGCCGTTACCGGGCCGTCGAGAACGTAACGGTGACGGATAATCGGATATGTGCAGCCGGGGCGATCACCGTCCAGCCGGGTATGGGCGATGCCGTCAGCGACAATGCCGACTGCTGATTATGTTCTCCCGTGATCGGGCCACCGCCTCCGCTGGGCCAGCAGGTAGCGCAGCGCGGCGGCGGAACAGGCGCACACAGCAGGAGCGCGATCACCCCGAACGTGGCCTCCGTCAGCCAGGACGCGAAGGGTGTGGCCGCATGGTCATCGTCACCGGGTGGGTGACCGTGGTGACGGATAGAGCTAGACGGCCAGCCCGGTGGCCAGGACCGCCGCCAGGTCGCGGCGGCCGGGAACGGTAACGTCACGCATGTGACAGGGCCAGTTCGCGACGCGCCCAGGACACGGCGCCGGGAGCCGCGCAGCCTGCTGCAGGACCATTCCGGCGAGCAGCGGGTCACCAACATCGAGCTGTTCTTCGACCTGGTGTACGTCTTCGCCGTCACCCAGATGTCGCACCATCTGCTCGCCCTGCCGACCGTGGAGGGCGCGCTGCAGACCGCGCTGCTGCTCGCGCTGGTGTGGTGGGCGTGGGTCTACACGACCTGGGCGACGAACTACCTGGACGCCCGGCGGATACCGGTCCGGCTCATGCTCATCGTCCTGATGCTGGTGAGCCTGGTGCTGTCGGCGGCCCTGCCCGGGGCGTTCGGGTCCCGCGGGCTGATCGTGGCCGGCGCCTACGTGCTGATGCAGGTCGGCCGGTCCGCGTTCGTCGCGATCGCGGGGCGGGGGCAGGGGCTCGGCCGGATCTTCATACGGGTCACGCTCTGGTCGGTGGCCAGCGGCTGTGTCTGGATCGCCGGAGCCTTCGTGGGCGGCCATGCCCGGGAGCTGGTGTGGCTCGCTGCCCTCGGGGTCGACCTGCTCGGCGACCGGGTCGGCTTCTATACCCCGGGGATGGGACGGACCACCAGCGAGGAGTGGACGATCGCGGGCGGCCACTTCGCCGAGCGGTGCCAGGCGTTCATCATCATCGCCCTGGGTGAGTCGATCGTCGTGATCGGCCAGGCCCTGTCGGTACGGGAGCAGGTGACCGCCGCCGCGGTCGCCGCGTTCGTCACGGCCTTCGCCGGCAGCGTCGCCCTGTGGTGGATCTACTTCGACCGCAGCGCGGACGAGAGTGCGCAGGTCATCGCCACCTCGGCCGATCCCGGGCGGCTCGCCAACTCCGCCTATCACCTCATCCACCCGGTGATGGTGGCCGGGATCATCGTCGCGGCCTCCGCCGATCAGGAGGTGCTGAACCATCCGGCGGCCGTGGGCCGCGCGGCCACGAGCTGGATGGTGATCGGCGGAGCGGTGCTGTTCCTCGCCGGCCACGTCATGTTCAAGCGGGTCATCTGGGGCACGATCTCCTGGCCCCGGGTCGCCGCCCTGGCCGTGCTGCTGCTCCTGCTGCTGCTGGCGCCGCATGTGACGGCGCTGGCCCTGAACATCGTGGTCGTCCTGATCCTCGTGGCCGTGGCCGCCAGCGACCGGCTGTACGGTCGTGCGGTGCCCGCCCGGGCGCCAGCGCTGGCCGCGGAGCCCGAGGCCGGAGTCTGAGCGCCCGCGAGCTGGTGCGCGGCCGCACCGGAGGCACATCTTGACGGCTCTTCACTACGGTGTAATCATAATTACATGAGTACAAAGAATGACGAGCCGGCTGGCCCGGACGACACCGCAAGCACCGCCAGCAGTGGCGAAGAGGCGGCCCGCAAGGGCACCGGCCCAGACGAAGGGACCTCCCCCCGCGACCGGTTGCGCGGCTGGTTCACCGGTCGGCTGCCGGCGGGCTGGTTCACCGCGGCGCCTGTGATCGAGGCGGACCGCGAGGAGATCACCGTCATCGGCTCGCTGCCTGACCCGGAGGTCGCCGCGGACGCGTCCGAAGCCGAGCGCGCCACGGCCGCCGAAGGCCGGATCCGCCGGTTCCGTGAGGAGACGAGGGCGCGCCGGGTGGAGATCGCCCGGGAAGCCGAGCACAGATTCCGGCGCAAGGTGTCGTGGGGCGTCACCTGTGCGGGCCGGACCGAGATGTTCACCACCTTGTCCGTGCCGGTGATGACCCGGCTGCGGCAGTCGGAGCGCCGCGTGCTCGACACCCTGGTCGAGGGTGGCGTCGCCCGCAGCCGGAGTGACGCGCTGGCCTGGTGCGTGCGCCTGGTCGGCCAGCACGAGGATTCCTGGCTGGCCGAGATGCGGACCGCGCTGCGGCGGGTCGAGGAAGTGCGATCTGACGGGCCCGGCAGCTGACCGGGCCGGCGACATTGTGGGCGAATTGTGATTCACGTTAATCTGCAAAATCCGGCACCAATGGTCTATACCAAAGCGGTAACGGGTCTGCACCAGAAGTCCGTTAAAGGTCTATACCAAAGGCGTTTTCGCTGATCCCGCTCGCTTAGCGGTGGCCGCGGCCGCGCTTTCGAGGGTCCTCTGCCGCTCCATTGTGACGCTGGCTACACAAACCTAATTCTCCCCTGATTCCGGGGTACACTCACAAAACCCGTGCCAGTCTACGGCTGAATTCTTCAGCCCGGAGGGCGGGGTGCGGTGGTGTCCCTGTGGAGGAGGAGCGATAGTGGCGTACCAGGTGAACGCAGCGTCGGTGGAGTGGAACCCGTCGGCGGAACGGCTGCGCGAGCTGACGGAAAAAATGCCGAACTCATCGATCACAGAATTCGGAAACGTAGTAGTGAAGGCGCGCGTGGATTCACGCAGCGCCAAGTCCACCTACATAGTTGAAGATTCAACCAACGCCACGAAGCAAACGATCACCCGGGATGAATACGACCGCGTAGCTGCGCAGCAGGACGCGTATATCGCGGGCCACGACATGGTCGTCGTGGACGGCTATATCGGCCCGGATCCCGATTTCCGCACGAAGGCCCGGCTGATCATCGAGGCGTCCAACGCCAACGTGGCCGGGATGCAGAAGCAGCTCTACTACCCGGCCGGCGCGGACTACGACCCCGCGACCTGGGAGCCGGACACCACGGTCATCTACACGCCGAACCTGGCTGCGCCCGGCTACCCGGACGACCGGCTCATCGCCGTGGACTTGGGCGACAACATCACCCGCGTGCTCAACTCGGACTACTTCGGTGAGTCCAAGAAGGGCGGCCTGCGGATGTGGAACAACATCGTCTACAACCGTGGCGGCCTGTCGCTGCACGCTGGGTGCAAGGTGATTCCCGTCGGCGGGCGTAACCGCACGGTCCTGATCGTCGGGCTCTCCGGTACGGGCAAGACGACGACGACGTTCACTTCACAGCTCGGCAGCAAGCCCGCCCAGGACGACTTCATCGCGCTGATGCCGGACGGCGTCGTGCACGCGACGGAGAACGGATGCTTCGCCAAGACGTTCGGGCTCAATCCGGACTACGAGCCCGCCATCTACTACGCCACGATCAAGCCGGACGCCTACCTCGAGAACGTGTCCGTGAACGCCGACGGCAAGGTCGACTTCTTCGACACCTCCTACACCAAGAACGGCCGCACCACCTGGCCGTTCTCCTACGTGGACCCATGGCCCGCGGACCAGCTCGAGCCGGCCGAGTTCCTGCTCATCCTCAACCGGAACGAGAACATCGTCCCGGGTGTGGCCCGCCTCGACCGGGCCCAGACCGCCGCGTACTTCATGCTCGGCGAGACGACCGGCACCTCAGCCGGCGGCAAGGACGAGGAAGGCAAATTCCTCCGGATCCCCGGCACCAACCCATTCTTCCCGCGCGACATGGCCGACATGGGCAACCGGATGCTGGAGCTGCTCGATCAGCACGAGCTGCAGGCTTTCGTGCTGAACACCGGGCGGGTCGGCGGGGGCGACAGCAACCCGGATTCGAAGAAGGTCACGATCCCCTACTCCTCGGCGATCGTGCAGGCCATCGTTGAGGGGACCATCGAGTGGGCCGAGGACCCCGACTTCGGCTACGAGTTCGCCGCCTCGGTGCCCGGGGTCGACGACATCGAGATCCTGCAGCCCCGGCGGCTGTACGAGCGCACCGGCCGGGCCGCCGACTATGACGCCACCGTCGCGAGGATGAAGCGGGAACGCAGCGAGTACCTTTCTTCGTTTGAAGGGCTGGATCCCTCGATCATGAAGTCGATCGCCTGAGCCGTCCAGCATCGCTGGCGGCCGGGACGGCTGCGGATTCCCTCGCCGGAGTCCGTGGTCCGTCCCGGCCGCTACGTTTGTCACTGCCCCCTTTCACCAGCTCTTTGCCAATGACTCAGGATCTTTGGATACCGTTCGTTATGGTTGAGCAGCGGTGACAGGAAGGTCGCTAGATGGGATTTCGTGGCCTGGTCTACCGGCTGTACGCGCGCAGGCTCGAAATGTCCCTGTCCCCGGAGGCGATTCCCCGGCACGTCGGCGTGATGTGTGACGGCAACCGCCGGTGGGCCAGGTCCGCTGGCCTGCTCGACGTGGCCAGCGGGCATCAGAAGGGCGCCGACAAGATCTTCGAGCTGCTCGAGTGGTGCCGGGAAGCCGGCGTGGAGGTCGTCACCCTGTGGCTGCTGTCCACGGACAACCTCACCCGCCCCGCGGCTGAGCTCGAGCCGCTGCTGCGGATCATCGAGGACACCGTCCGCGGGCTCGTCGCCGACCGCTGGCACGTGAACCCGATGGGCGCACTCGACCTGCTGCCCGCCGACACGGCCCGCGTGCTCAAGGATGCGGCGGAGGCCACCGCCGACAACCCGGGCCTGCTGGTCAACGTGGCGATCGGGTACGGCGGACGGCGGGAGATCGCCGACGCGGTACGTTCGCTGCTGCACGAGCACGCCACCCGCGGTACCTCCATCGAGGAGCTCGCCGAGATCCTCGACGTCGAGCACATCGCCGAGCACCTCTACACGGCCGGGCAGCCCGACCCGGACCTCGTCATCCGCACCTCGGGCGAGCAGCGCATCGGCGGTTTCCTGCTGTGGCAGACCATCCACTCGGAGTTCTACTTCTGCGACGCCTACTGGCCCGCTTTCCGCAAGGTCGACTTCCTTCGGGCCCTGCGCAGTTACGCGGCGCGTAGCCGCCGCTTCGGGGCTTGATGGAACAGTGCTGGCCCGGGGGGCGACCCCCCGGAACCCCCCGAATGCGCTCCGCGCCCCGCGGTGGTACTTCGCCGAGACACCGGCCACTCATCGCATCACCGGGCACGAGGCCCGGTTCGCTGGGCCGGTAACTGGCGTCTGCCCGGAGGGCGAACGGGTCGCTGTTAACCAGCACCCGGTATCGCAGCGAGGGTATTGCGGGTAATCGGGTGGGCCTGGATCGGAAAAAAGGATTCTTTGGTCCTAACCGGGCGCTAACGGGAACCGGGGACACGCCGGCCAGGGCCAGGAATGGGCGATACAGGGCGCTCACCAGGAGTTTTCCAGCTCATAGCGAGTGTGGTACTTCCAGACCGATGGTTATCCAGGTACCTTCGAAGTGGCGGACGGCGAGCGCCGTCCGCGGGAAGGCCCTTGGATTTGCGAAGCGTTCGCGTTTCCGGACGCAGGCGTAATGAAGGAAGGGCCGGATCGTGGCCCTTCATGGGCCTACCCCGGTCCGTCCGAGACGCCTGTGAGCGTTATTCGCCAGGCGGCTGGCGGTGGGCCTGCGGGCTCTCCGGACCCAGACGGGTCTATGCCGGCCGCGGCGGTGATGGTCACCGCACGGGTCCGAGTAACGCGAGCCTCACCGGGCACAGGCTCCTAGCAGGGTGCCGCTCCAGGCATCCAGGGGAGATCGCGTGGCCAGTTCCTCGATTCGCCGCGGTCCGCAGGAAGACAGCAGCCAGTCAGCGTCCGCACCGGGCAGCAAGCCCCGGCGGCGCGCCGGCTCGGCCGCTGAGCGGTCCCGCAGCAAGGTCCGTACCTACGTGCTCGACACCAGTGTCCTGCTCTCTGATCCGGCCGCATTCACCCGGTTCGACGAGCATCTGGTGGTCCTGCCGGTTGTCGTCATCACCGAGCTGGAGGCCAAGCGTCATCACCCTGAGCTGGGATACTTCGCCCGTCAGGCGCTCCGCTTCCTGGACGACCTCCGCATAGAGCACGGCAGGCTGGACGCCGAGCTGCCCGTCAACGAACTGGGCGGCACGGTCAAGGTGGAACTGAATCACACCGACTCCGGGGTCCTGCCGGCCGGGTTCCGGCTGGCGGACAACGACACTCGCATCCTTTCCGTCGCGGCCAATCTCGCGGCCGAGGGACACGACGTGGTCCTGGTCAGCAAGGATCTCCCGCTCCGGGTCAAGGCCGCCTCCGTGGGCCTGCCCGCCCAGGAGTACCGGGCGGGCCTGCCGGCCGACTCGGGCTGGATGGGCATGAAGGAGCTGGTCGTCCCGCGCTCCGACATCGAAGAGCTGTACTCCCGCGGCACCCTCGACTGCGAAGCCGCCCGTCACCTGCCCTGCCACACCGGCCTGGTCCTGGTGTCCGAGGGATGCAGCGCGCTCGCCCGCGTCAAGGCGGACAAGTCGGTCCAGCTGGTGCGCGGCGACCGGGAGGTCTTCGGGCTCCGGGGCCGCAGCGCCGAGCAGCGGGTGGCGCTGGACCTGCTGCTCGACCAGGAGGTCGGTATCGTTTCGCTCGGCGGCCGGGCCGGGACCGGCAAGTCCGCACTGGCGCTGTGCGCCGGCCTCGAGGCCGTCATGGAACGCCGCCAGCACCGCAAGGTGATCGTCTTCCGGCCGCTGTACGCGGTCGGCGGCCAGGAGCTCGGGTACCTGCCCGGCTCCGAGGCGGACAAGATGAACCCGTGGGCGCAGGCGGTGTTCGACACACTGTCCGCCGTCACCACGCAGGACGTCATCAATGAGGTCCTCGCCCGGGACATGATCGAGGTGCTCCCGCTCACCCACATCCGTGGCCGTTCCCTGCATGACGCGTTCGTGATCGTGGATGAGGCACAGTCGCTGGAACGAGGCGTCCTGCTCACCGTCCTGTCCCGGATCGGCTCCGGTTCCCGGGTCGTGCTCACCCACGACATCGCGCAGCGCGACAACCTGCGGGTCGGCCGGCACGACGGCGTGGTCGCGGTCATCGAGAGACTCAAGGGCCACCCGCTGTTCGCGCACGTGACCCTGGTGCGTTCCGAGCGCTCGCAGATCGCCGCGCTCGTCACCGAGATGCTCGAGGACTCCGGGCTGGAGGACACGGGCCAGTAGCGGAGACGGGCCAGTGGACCCAGCGCAGTAACCGCCCATCGGAAGGCGGCCCGCGCGCCCGGCTGGGCGGTGGGCCGCCTCCTCGTCACCTACCCTGAGGATCCCCAGCTTGTAAGGCGGTGATCGGGGATCTGCGAGGCGAAAATGCCGTCGCGTGCAGTAGCGTGACGCTCGTCATGGTGCACACATCACGCGTCCCGGCAGACCTACCGTCACCAGACGCCGGCTGGCCGCCGGTGTCCGTCGTCATGCCTGTCCGCAACGAGGCCCGGCACCTGGCCGAGGCGGTGCGACACATCCTGCAGCAGGACTATCCCGGCGAGATCGAGCTGGTGCTCGCGGTCGGGCCGTCACGGGACCGCACCCTGGCCATCGCCGAGCAGCTCGCCGCGGACAACTCGCACATCACGGTGGTCCCGAACCCGACCGGCCGGATCCCCTCCGGGGTGAACGCCGCGATCGAGGCGGCCCGGTTCGGGGTCATCACCCGGGTCGACGGCCACGCCATGCTGCCGCCCGGCTATCTGCGCACCGCAGTCCGGACGCTCCAGGAAACCGGGGCCGCCGATGTCGGCGGCGTGATGGCCGCCGAGGGCGTCACCCCGTTCGAGCAGGCCGTGGCCTGGGCCATGACCTCGAAGGCCGGGGTCGGCGGTGCGAGCTTCCACACCGGCGGGCAGGCCGGCCCCGTCGAGAGCGTCTACCTCGGCGTGTACCGCCGGGACGCCATCGACAAGGCCGGCGGCTACGACGAGCACTATCTGCGGGCCGAGGACTGGGAGCTCAACCACCGGATCCGGCAGTCCGGCGGCCTCATCTGGTTCGAGCCGCAGCTGCGGGTCACCTACCGGCCGCGCTCCAACCCCCGGGCACTGGGGGCACAGTACTTCCACTACGGCCGGTGGCGCCGTGTCGTGGCCCGGCAGCACGCCGGCACGATCAACCTGCGCTACCTGGCCCCGCCGGCCGCCGTCTCGGTGATCATCGCCGGCACCGCCGTGGGGATCGCGGGCCTGGCCGCGCTGGCCGCCGGCGCGCCGGCCGCGGTGGGCTGGCTGGCGCTGGGCCTGATCATCCCCGTCACCTACCTGGCCGGAATCACCGCCGTCGCCGTCGTCTTCGGCCGCGGCCTGACCCCCGGTGTGCGGGCCCGGGTACCGGTCGCCCTGGCTACCATGCACTTGTGCTGGGGAGCCGGCTTCCTGACCAGCCGGCGCACGCTCCTGCGCAGGCGGAGCGGCAGCACCATGGGCCATTCAGGCGCACCTGAACCCGCGGCGTCGCGGTCGGTCAGTCAGTTAGCCGGCCCGGTCCCGCACTGACCAGCGGGACCGGCCTGTCGGCCAGCACGGCGACGGGACCGTTACCGGATCGCGAGCTCTCGGTGGCGCGTGTTGAGCGGGGATGTCGCCCGGTCGTCCGCGCGGGCGGGAGAGAATAAGACCATGACCTTTGATCTGCCCAGCCTGCTGACCAGCCGCGCCGGAGAGGGCTACGAGCTCACCGCTCGCTACCTCAACCCGCAGCTGCCGCGGACGCTGCACACCATCGGCTTCGACAAGGACTACGTGCGCGGCGAGGGTGCGTACCTCTACGACGCCGAGGGCAACGCTTACGCGGACTTCCTGTCGGGGTTCGGGGTGTTCGCGGCCGGCCGGTCTCACCCGGTGATCAAGAAGGCGCTGGCTGACGCGCTCGAGATGGACTTCGCGGCCTGGACGCAGTTCGACTGCCAGCCGATCCAGGGCCTGCTCGCGCAGCGGCTGCTGGCCAAGGCGCCCGGGCTCGAGCGGGTGTTCTTCTGCAGCAGCGGCACCGAAGCGGTCGAGTCGGCGCTCAAGTTCGCCCGCCACGCCACCGGCAAGGGCCGCATCGTCTATGCCCGGCATGGCTTCCACGGGCTGACCGCCGGGTCGCTGTCGGTGAACGGCGCGGAGGAGTTCAAGGACGGCTTCGGCCCGCTGTTGCCCGGCGCCCAGATCCCGCTCGGCGATCTCGGCGCGCTCGAGGCCGAGCTGCGCAAGGGCGACGTCGCCGCGCTGATCGTCGAGCCGGTCCAAGGGCACGGCGTGATGATGACGCCGCCCGGGTTCCTGCCTGAGGCCAAGGCGTTGCTGCATAAGCACGGTGCCCTGCTGATCTGCGACGAGGTCCAGGTCGGCCTGGGCCGCACCGGCCGCTTCTTCTCCTATGAGTACGACGGCGACGTGCGGCCGGACATCGTGACCGTAGCCAAGGCGCTCTCTGGCGGCTACGTGCCGGTGGGCGCGATGCTGACCACCGACAAGATCTACTCGTCGGTTTACTCCTCCATGGACAAGCTTATGGTTCACTCCACCACCTTCAAGGGCGGCCCGCTGGCCATGGCCGCCGGGCTGGCCGCGCTCGCCGTTATCGACGACGAGGGCCTGGTGGAGAACGCCGCCCGCCGCGGCGAGGAGCTGATGCAGGCTCTCAGGGAGCTGCAGGCAAAGTACGACGTGATCAAGGATGTGCGGGGCAAGGGCCTGATCATCGGCATCGAGTTCGGACGGCCGTCCGGGCTGAAGGCGAAGGCGGGCTGGGGCATGCTGCAGAAGGCCCGCGTCGGCCTGTTCGCGCAGATGGTCGTGGTCTCGCTGTTCCAGCGGCACCGCATCCTGACCCAGGTCTCCGGCGACCATATGGAGGTCATCAAGCTCATCCCGCCGCTGATGATCAGCGACACTGAGGTCAAGCTGTTCACAGAGTCGTTCGCCGAGGTCATGGACGACGCCAGCAAGG